>SXGR01506264.1_pt1 | contig 29822 bp, 25 predicted proteins | sample 3174711 | NCBI WGS metagenome assembly SXGR01 (sample SAMN11356860, study PRJNA531348) | freshwater metagenome | isolation source: freshwater sample F1-60 | place: China: Fuxian Lake, Yuxi | collected 2017-12-25 | reverse complement strand
TCGACGGCGCGCGCCATGGCCTCGTCGGCGGGCGTCGCCCAGGGCTCAGGCGGCGCGGTCGGCGGCCTCACGGAGCCTCCTGGGGCTGGAGGTCTCCGGCCATGAGGTGCTCGATCTCATTGATTTGTTTAGGGATTGCGCGCGTGAGGGGCTCGCCGCCGTCGGGAGTGATGAGGAGGTCGTCTTCGATGCGGACGCCGCGGACGTCGGCGAAGTCGGCGAGTCGGGCGCGGTCGAGGCGGTCGCCGGCGCGCATCGCCAGGGGGCTGTCGGGGGCCAGCAGCGCGGGGACCTGGTAGAAGCCGGGCTCGATGGTGAGGGCCATGCCGGGTGTCAGGTCGCGGTCGAGGCGGAGGTAGCCGAGGCCGAACTGTGCCGACCGGGCGCGGCCCTGGGCGTAGCCCGCCAGATCGCCGAGGTCTTCCATGTCGTGGACGTCGAGGCCGAGGAGGTGCCCGAGGCCGTGGGGGAGGAAGAGCGCGTGGAGGCCGTCCTCGACGATCCCGTCGACGTCGCCCCGCAGGATGCCCAGATCGACGAGCCCGGCGGCGAGCGCCCTGCAAGCGGTCAGGTGGACGTCGAGGTATCTAGCGCCAGGGGCGAGGGCGTCGATGGCTGCGGCCTGGGCGGCCAGGACGACCTCGACGATGGCCCGCTGGGTTGGCGAATAGCGCCCGCTGACGGGCCAGGTGCGGGTCACGTCGCTGGCCCAGCCGCCCTCGGACTCGGCCCCGAAGTCGACCAGGAGCAGATCCCCGCTGCGCATCACCCCTCGGCTGGAGGGGTTGTGGAGCACCTCGCCGTGAACCGAGACGATGGGCGAGAAGGAGGGCTCCAGGCCCTCGGCCAGCAGGGCGCCGATCATCGCGGCGCGGACGTCGCGCTCCGGGCGATCGGGGCGCGTGGCGGCGAGGCCGGCGCTAACGGCCCGCGCGGCGGCGTCCGCGGCGAGCCGGAGGTGGGCGACGGCGGCCTCGTCGTGGATCAGGCGCGCGCAGATCATGGCCAGGGCCAGCGGCCGGTCCCGATCGTCGAGGCGGCCTGGGGCGATAGAGCGCCCCAGCAGGCGCGAGGCCGCCGCGCAGCCTGCCAGATCGGGGGTCGGCAGGGTCATGGGGGCCAGGGCGGCCAGGGCGGCGGGGAGCGCGCCGAGGGGGGCGTGGTGGCAGCCGATCCACGCGGCGATCTCGTCCGGGTCGGGCTCGTCGCCGTGCCAGAGGGCGTGATCGGGGTCGTGGGGCGGGGCAAAGAGGGTGGCGCGATCGCCGTGGAGCAGGATCGCGGCGCCGGGGATGGACAGGCCGGCCAGGTAGACGAAGTGGCTCGACGCGCGAAAGGGGTACGCGGCGGCGGCGTAGTTGCGGGGCCTGGGCAGGCCGGCGAAGATCAGCGCGGGCTTGCCGTCGAGGGCATCTCCCAGGGCCTTTCGGCGTTGGGAGAGGCAGCGTCGGGTCAGCGGGTCGGGGGCGACAAGGGTCATCGGGCGATCCTCCATGCTGGGCGAACAGGTTTAGCGCGTCTGGCGGTTGAGATCGAGGGGCAAGGGAGCGCAGGGAGGCATGGACCAGGTTTGCTCATTGAAGTCATGATCGCACCGCTCCTCAACGCCCCACGCACGACGAGCGCTCCACGCTCGACGATCGCCCCACGCTCCTCGCACCGCCCCCCACAAGGGGGGACGGGCTCGTCGGGTGGGGCTAGAATCTCAGGGTGGGCTGCGCCCTGTCGGTCGCAGGCCGGCGGGCGGCCCAGGTCGACACCTGGGGGAGCAAAAACCCCAATCCACAGGCCCACTTCGACGCGGTGATCCTCCCCTTCGATTCTCTGTCATCCTTGCGCCGGCCTGCGACCGACAGGGCGCAGCCCGCCCACGCATCCAAGCCCCACCCGACGAGCCCGTCCCCCCTTGTGGGGGGCGGTGCGAGGAGCGTGGGGCGATCGTAGGGCGTCGAAGGGGCCTGGAGCCTTTGCTGAGCGAACCTGAGGCATGGACGAGCGGGCGCGGCGCGCTGTAGCATGTCCCGTGCACGGAGCTTGAGGTCATATGAGCGAGAGAACCCCTGCCCCTTCGTCCCCGGCGATCCTCCACAAGCTGGCGCGTGCGCGGCTTGGGGCCGCTGGCGCGGTCTTCCCACCTCAGACGAGCGGGCCAGAGATCCGGCGAGCGCTGGCGCTGTGCGCCTTCGGGTTGCGCCATTACGAGGGCGAGCACGTCGTGGCGGCCCTGCGGCTCTCCGGCTCGGGCGCGGCCTTTGAGGGGATCGTGTTGACGGACAGGGCGCTGGCGTGGCGCTGCGGCGACGATCGCGGGGCCGTCGATCTCGCGGCCATCGAGGGGGCCGAGCGCCGAGAGGGGCTGTTTGACGCGTCGGTGTCGATCAAGATGAGGGGCGGCCAGGTGGTCGAGCTGCCCATCGAGGAGCAGGCGGAGGCGGTCGAGGGCTTGCTGGTCGATCTGGTGGGGGCGGGGTACGCGCCGGCGGGGCGCGCGGTGCCCGCGCTGGTGTGCGGCGACGACGATCCGACGGGGATCAAGCACCTCGTCGGGGCGCTCAAGGCGCCGGACGATCGCGTCGTGGCGTTGATCCAGCTCTTGTTCGAGGGGATCGGGGGGGCCTTGCCCGAGGCGGCGATCCAGGATCTCGCGGTGCGGGTGCAGTGCCTCTACCGAAACCTGAGCTACGGGCGCGGCGCGCATGAGGGGCGGTGGCTCAGCCCGCTGCGGCAGGACGATCTGGCGGCGCTGTTGCCGAGGCTCTTTGATCGGGAGACGCGGACCGAGCGCAAGGGGCAGGGCTTCGAGATCGAGGTGGGCGGCGAGCAGGGCGCGCCGCGCAAGAAGGCAGAGAGCATCGAGCGCCGGGTGATCGCGTCGATCATCGATCAGGTGGTCGAGCGCACGGTGGGGGACGAGGTCTACACGCTCTTCGGGGACGGGACCGAGTCGCTGCGGGTGACGGTCGAGGACGGCCCTGGGACGGACGCGCTGGTGCAGCGCGCCGAGGGCAAGCCGGCCTCGGTGTGGTCGCGGCTCAAGGGGGGGCTGCCGGATCTGGCCGACTCGCTCCTTGGGCGCAACAGGCGCGCGGAGGACGGCGCGCTGTCGACTGTCCTGATCGAGGGGCGCATTGCGCACAAGACGCTCGACCTGGCCGATCTCAAGCCCACGATGCTCGCCGAGCTGATGGAGCGGCTGGTGGCGCTGGAGGTCAGGGCGCTGTTGCTGCGCGCCCTTCACGGCTGGCAGGCGCCGCCCGAGCAGCTCCTGGCCACGCCCGACGCGCAGCTCAGGGCGGCGCTGTCGGGTCGGCTCACGGGCGCTCAGATCGAGGCCTTGCTCGTCGGGGTCGACTGAGGATCGAGGCGGGCGCGACGCGCTCGCGTGTGGGGTGGAGGGCGCGCCGATCGGGATCGCGGCGGCCGCACTTGGAGGGGAGATGGCGTCGACAGGGACCGGGCCGCAGATCAACGGCATCCTCAACATCGTCGTCCAGCAGGACGCCACCGAGATCCGCATGGGGTGCGACAGGACGCCCCAGCTCTTCCAGGGCGGGGTCAAGAAGCGCTTCGTGATGCCGCAGACCTCGGGGGAGATGTTGCGCGGGCTCCTGGGCGAGCTGCTCGACGGGGGGGTCGAGGCGGCGCTCAAGGGGGGAGCGGAGAGCGTCCTGGATCACCAGATCCCGTCGGGGGAGGTCTTCAAGGCGCGCTTCAAGGGTCGAGAGTCCGAGGAGGGCTTTGACGTCGTCTTCTCCAGGGTCGTCGAGGCGCCTCGCGCGGCGACGCCGGAGGAGCCAGCGGCGGCCTCGGCGGGCTTCGCGGCGTCGAGCGCCGAGCCCGCCGCCGCCCAGGTCGGGGCTCCGATAGCGCCCGCGATCCCGTCGCCGCCGCTCTCGCCGCGATCCTGGCGGTCGCCGCAGGTCAGCCCGGAGCTCGCCAGCCTGCTGGGGCGCGCGGTGATGAGCAGGGCCTCGGATTTGCACCTGGGGGCGGACGAGCTGCCGACGGTCCGGATCGACGGGCGCCTTCAGCCGATGATCGATCAGCCGCAGGTGGACACGCTTCGCCTCCTTGAGCCCTGCATGGTGCCCTGGGTGGTCGAGGCGCTCGACGCGGGCCAGAGCGCGGACTTGACCTTGAAGGTGCCCTCGCTGGGGCGCTTCCGGGTCAACATCTACCGCTCGTCGGCGGGCCTGACGGCGGCGGTGCGCTTGCTCAGCGAGGCCGCCCGCAGCCTGGAGTCGCTGGAGCTGCCGATGGATCTGGCGCCGCTGGCGCGGCTGCCCCACGGGCTGGTGATCGTCACGGGGCCGACGGGCTCGGGCAAGAGCACGACGCTCGCGGCGCTGGCTCAGGAGTCGCTGATGTCGCGGGGGGGGCTCTTGATCTCCATCGAGGATCCCATCGAGTACCAGATCCGCGCCCTGGGGCGGGGGGGGCTCGTGCGTCAGCGGGAAAAAGGCAGGCATGTCAAGGACTTCGCGACGGGGCTCAGGGACGCGCTGCGGGAGGATCCCGACGTCATCCTCGTCGGAGAGATGCGCGAGCCCGAGACGATCATGATGGCGCTGACGGCGGCCGAGACAGGGCACCTGGTCCTGACGAGCCTGCACAGCCGCTCGGCGCCCTCGGCCATCGAGCGCATCCTGGACGCCTGCCCGCCCGAGCGCCACGGGCAGGTCCGGGCGCAGCTGGCCGACAGCCTCCAGGCGATCGTCGCCCAGCGCCTGCTGCCTCGGCAGATGGGGCGGGGCAGGGTGGCGGCGCTGGAGGTCCTGAGGGTCAACCACAACGTCGCGAGCCTGATCCGCGAGGGCAGGACGCCCCAGCTCATCAGCGCCATGCAGGCCGGCCGCGCCGAAGGGATGGTGACGCTGGAGCGCGCCCTGGCCGATCGGGTCAACTGCGGCGAGGTGCGGCTGGAAGACGCCCGCGCGGTGGTCAACGACCTCGCCGACTTCGAGGGGCACCTCGACCGCGCCCCGGCTCCTCGTCTGCCTTGAGTCAACTTCCTCGCCCTTGATGCCGATCAGCAAGAGGGCCTCGCTTGGCGTGGGGTCTGAGGGGAGGGGACGAGCATGGTCGATATCGAGGCGCAGATCAGGGTGAGGATGGGGGCGATCAGCGATCCCGACCGGCGGCTCTTCGTCTTCCCTGTGCGGGCCAACTGGCAGCCCGGGCAGCCTGTCGAGGCGGTCAAGTGGGCGGGCGCGCCGCAGGTCCAGGCGACCTTCGCTACGAGCCTGTTTGAGTGCTGGTTGCCCTTGACGACGGCGCCGGGCGGCAGCTCGCCCTCCATCCTCTGGCACAGGACCCAGGGCGAGGGCTATTGCCTCGTGCGGCTGTCGTGGGCGCAGGGGCGCTGGAGCGCGGTGGCGGCGATGATCAGCCAGAGCGACGGCGCGGCGATGGGGGCCGATCCCTTCCTCCTGATGTACGGCCACACGGCGGCCAACCCTGGCGCGGAGGGGCTCAAGTCCGAGAAGCTGCGCCTGGGCACGCTGGCGGAGGTCGCCCTGGAGCGCCTCCTGGCCAGCACCCGCGGCGTCGACATGGCCCTCGCGCAGGGGGCGGCGAAGGCGTGGCGCGCATCCCGCGTCGCCGGGGCGCCGCCACCACCGCTTTCGTCGCCCGACAACGCGCAGCTCATGATCGCCGCGATGCTGGCCTGGGGCGACATCCCGCGGGCCGAGCGCGCGGGCCTCAACCTCCTGATGGGCCACCCCTTGCCCCTGGCCCAGGAGCAGCTCGCCCCGCTGCTGGTCTGCACCAGGGACATCCCGAGCGCCCCAGCGCGGCCTCCTCACCGCGCGCCCAATGTCAGCCGCGCGGCCCCCGAGCCGATCGGCGCTGTCGAGCCGGACGCCTCGCCGACCCGAGAGCTGCCCCCAGCGCCCTCGACCCGCGCGCCGAAGGCTGACCCGAGGCACGGCGCGGCCTCAAAGGCGCCCGCGAACGAGCCGCAGGTCGAAAAGGCGGCCCCAGATCCGCCGATGGTCGCCGCGAGACCCGAAGAGGCGCGCGCCGCGAGCACCGGAGCGGTCCAGGGCGGGCGGGCGGAGATCGCCGCGCCGAAGCGATCCGTCGAGCCCGCCGTGGTGAACCTCGCCGAGGCGCGGGGGCGTCGAGAGGTCCGGGCCAGCGCGAGCCTCAGGGCGATCGCGGCGGTGGGGCGGACGACATCGAGCCAGGGGCGGGCGCTGAGGTCCAGCGAGCAAGCCGTCGCGCCGCTCCAGGTGCGGCTGCTCTCCGCGTGGGGCGTGCTTGAGCCGTCGAAGCCGTGCGTGGTGTGGGGCTCGGTCTGCGGCGGCGACGGCCGGGCGGCGCTGGTGGAGGCGGTGTCGCTGAACATGGCCGAGTCCGCGCTGTCGTCCGAGCGCTTCCCGATCTCGATGACGCCGATCGGGCCTGCGACGAGCTGCGAGGTGCTTCTGGAGGACGTCGAGCGCCTGCGGGCGGGGAAGCCGCTCGTCGCCCTGAGCGACTTCGCCGGCCAGTGCTTTGAGCCCGCCTTCGAACTGGCCGGCCCGGCCTTTGACTGCGCGCCGATGCGCAACCTCTGGGGCCAGGTGGGGCGTCGAGACAGCGGCGTCGGCGTGGCCGGCGCCGGCGCGATGCTCGTGGCGCCGAGCGAGTCCCCCTGCGCCCCTGGCCTCGTCGCGCGGGCCGACGGCCTCGTGCTGGTCGCCGACGTCGTCGAGATCGCCAGGGCCCCTCAGGCCGCGCGAGAGGCGATGGAGGCGGCCGTGGAGGCGATGACGGTCGCCAGGGCGCTCGACGCGCCGCCCTTGCGCTGCGCGCTGGTCCTCGCCGGCCTGGAAGGCCTCGATGACGCGCCGCTGCGAAGCGCGATCGGTGAGGCGCTGGGGCGGCTCCACGCGAGGCGCGCAGGTGGGCTCACCGCGTCCATCCTGGACGACATGGCGCTGCTGGGCGAGCTGGCCGCCGAGGCGACAGGGGCGACCTGGATCTCGGCCGCGCTCCAGTCGTGCGGCGTGGCGGGGACGCCCTTCGTGGCGCCCGAAGCCCGCGCTGGCCTCGGGCTGTGGGTCCACGATCTGCCGCTCCTGTGGCTCATGCGAGCCTGCCGCGTCAGGCTCAACCTCGTCAAGGAGCGCCCCTTCGGCCCCTACAGCCGCGCCACCGAGGCGATTTGACAGGCCCTCGTCCTCGCTTCATCCTGTAAGGGTGGAGCGCGGGTTGTTGCGGGACAGCCGACGCATGTTCAATGAGGCAAATCCCCCTCCTTGTCTCTCAACATATTGATCTCAAAAATAAAATCAGAGGACGGTTGCATGAGCAATCCAAGCCTGGGATCTGCGGCGGGGCGCGCTCACGGAGCGCCCGCCCGAGGATTCACCCTTTCAAACCAGCGCCCCTGGTCGCCAGCGCAGCGCGCCTCAAGGGCGACGTCGAGGCTGTGGGTTGTCTTGTCCACGGCGCTCCTCTGGGCCCTGGCCCTGGGCGCGTGCGGTCGGGACGCGCTGATCGATGGGGATGTGGGCGACGCCTGCTTCTCGGACGAGGACTGCGGCTCCGGGCTCGTGTGTGATGGCGGGCGCTGCCTGGACGACGGGATCGTCGATCCCAACCCCGATCCCAACCCCGGTGAGGTCTGCGACCCCGGCGAGCGCGTCTGCCTGGACGACTCGACGGTCGGCCTGTGCGATGGCGCGGGCTTCGAGCCGGTGCAGTCGTGCGGGCGCGGCGGCTGCGAGGACGGGCGCTGCGTGGACGATCCGCCTTGCCCGGAGGGCTCCCGGCGGTGCTCCTCGCAGTCGTCGACAGAGATCTGCCTCGGCGGCCGCTTCGTGCCCGAGCGCATGTGTGGCCCGGAAGAGGCTTGCCAGGGCGGCAACTGCGTCCCCGCGGAGCGGCTGCCCGACATTGCCGTCGTGGAGGTCGGCTTTGGACCGACGAGCGTCTCGCCGGGGCAGCGGATCTCGGCGGATCTCCAGGTCGCCAACCTGAGCGAGGTGCGATCACCGGGCTTCTCGTGCGTCTTCAACCTGTCGGCCAACGGGGGCATCGATCTGAACAGGGACATCACCATCGGGCGAGTCAACATCAGAGGGCTCGGCGGGCTGGAGGGAGAAGGCGCGGGCTTCAGCGGCCCCTTGCCGCCCAACGTCAGGGCGGGGACCTACCGCGTCTACGCCTTCTGCGACCCTTCCAACGCCGTGGCTGAGCGCGACGAGATGAACAACGTCCAGGTGGCCGGCCCGAGCCTCCGCGTCGCCGACGGCGGCGGCCAGCCCGATCTGATCGTCGACGGGATCTTCGTCGAGACCGACGTGGTGCAGGAGGGAGATCCGATCGTCGCCTTCGGCATCGCCTGCAACGTCGGCCAGAGCCCCGCCGAGGGCGTCGAGATCAGGATCGACGCCGTCTCGGAGCGCGACCCCGACCGCGTCCTCTTCGAGATGAGCCAGTCCTTCATCAACTTCCTGGCGCCGGGCGACTGCCTGGATTTCATCGGGGAGTCGCAGGCGCGGTGCGACGAAGACGGCCAGGATGAGGCCTTCTTCGTCCGCGGGATCGTCGATCCCAACAACCGGATCCGAGAGTCGGACGAGCGCAACAACGTCGGGCTGGGTTCGCCGCCCGTATTCGTCAATGGTTGCGGCCAGATGCAGTGCGGCGATCGCTTCGACCCCGAGAACGTCAACCGCCCCCCGGTGCTCTCCCCGGGCGGCTACAGCCTGGAGCTGTGCCCCAACGACATCGACACCTTCGGCCTGGCCGCCACCGCAGGGCAGCAGCTCAGGCTCTTGCTTGAGACCGACCCCCGCAATGTCTTCACCGTGACGCTCTTCAGCGTGCGAGGGGATCGCCGCGAGCGCGTGAGCTTCCTCCAGACCATGGGCGGCGTCATCGAGCAGGATTTGAGGGTGCCCGACAACGCCGACCGCTTGATCGCCACCATTGAGGCGCGGAACCTCGTCGAGACGAGCTACTCGCTCTTCTTCGAAGCCTTCGATGATCCCGGCGAGGATGCCGATCTTTTCGGCCTCGGGCTGGAACTGGCGCCGGTGCCCAACCTCCCGGGGCAGGCCTTCCAGGCGATCTCGTCGATCCTGAACGATGGCTTCGCGCCGGCCTCGAACTTCGATGTGGCCTTCTTCGTCGTGCCCGGTCGGGCCGATGATCCCAACCGGCGGGTGCGCGTGGGCGCGTTGATTGTCGACGGGATCGGACCCGGCGAGATCATCGAAAACGTCACGGACCTGAGGCTGCCGCAGAACCTGACGCGCGGCCCCCACGTCGTCGTGATGTTGATCGACGAGCGCAACTCCGTCCCCGAGAGAGATGAGAGCAACAATGTCCTGACCACGCCCTTTACCATCGGCGAAGTCGTCAACGAGTGCCAGGATGACATGTTCGAGCCCAACAACTCCAACATGGGGGCCTTCGAGCTTGAGCCGGCGACCTACGAGGGGCTGCGCGTGTGCCCCGATGACGACGGCCACGACTTCTTCCGCGTCTGCCCGGAGGAGGGCAGCGCGCTGAGCGTCACGGTGCGCTTCACCGGCGCCGAGGCCGACATCGATGTTCGCCTTTTCGACGAGGGCCTGCGGGTCGTCGACAGCTCCAACAGCCTCGACAACACCGAGCAGGTCGAGGTCGAGGCCACCTCGGGCTGCTACGTGGTGGAGGTCTTCCTCTTCGCGAACAATCCGCCCTCTGGGGCCTCCTACGACATGGAGATCAGCGTCACCCCCCCCGATGTCGGCCAGGAGTGCACGTCGGCCTTTGAGCCCAACAACACCTTCGGGCAGGCCCGCAACCTCTTCGAAGCCGCCCGCGCCCCCGTCCTGGACTTCTGCCCACGGGGCGACGCCGACTTCTACAGCGTCGTCCTGGGCGAAGGCTCCGTGCTGACCGTCAGCGCCAACCCGCTCGGCGATCAGCCCCCCGGCGAGCTGGTCCTGGCGATCTACGACCCGGACAGCAACTTCATCACGCAGCGCTTCGCCCGAGAGCCGACCCTGACCCTTCAGGTCGACGTCCCTGGCACCTACTTCCTCCGGCTCGTGACCTCCTCGGGCGCCGATCTCTTCCAGTACAACGTGGACATCGAGATCGAGTGAGAGCCCATCCGGCACGAGGGCAGTCTTGCCCATCGGGGCGCGCCCTGACCCTCGCCCCGCCCGCCCGACCCTTCTGCGGGCTCCCGAGCCCCTCGGCGCGGCGGCCCTGCGCGTTCCTGGCCGCCGCCCTCATCGCCCTCTGCGCCGCCCCCGCCGCGGCCTCTCCGCCCTCGTTCGCGCCCACCCCCGCCGGCCTGGGCGCCGCCTTGACCACCTCGACCTCCCGCGCCGAGGTGGGCTCGCTCGATCAGGAGGAGCTCCGGCTCTCCCCCTCGATCTTCGCGGGCCTCTCCTGCGCCCCTCCCCGGATGGAGGATCGCCCCGAACCCGGCTGCGCCTCGCTGGAGATCGCCGCCTCGGTCCGCCGCGCCTCCTTGAGCGCCCAGATCCCCGCCGGCCTCCTGTCCGAGTCCGCCTGGCTGTGGGACGGGCTCGATCTCCACGCCGCCGCCGCCCTCGACATCTCTTCCAGCGATCCCGCTCGCCCCGCACTTCACCTCGTGTTCGCCGCCGACCTCGACGGGGTCGGCTTCGAAGATCAGGCCCCGCCCCCGCCCTTTCGTCGCCTCCTGGTCGCCGTCGAGGCGCACCTCGCCCTCGACAGGACCCGCGCCGTCCTGCGCCTGGAGGGCGGCGCGAGGCCCGAGGGGCTGGGCGCGACCGCCACCGGCTTCGGCGGCCTCAAGGCCCTTTGGAGCCCCTGCCCGGAGGACCTCGACCCCGTCTGCCTCGACGCCGCGCTGGGCGCTCAGGTCTTCTTCGACGGCGCGCTGATCCTCTGGGATCTCGGCGTCTTCGCGCGCGGCCACGGCATCGGCGCGCCCTCGCTCTCGGTGGGGATGTGGCTCTCGGGCGCCGCCGACGGCGGCCCCGGCGCCGCCGGCCTCCCCTTGACCCTCACGGCGTCCATGCGCCTGGGAGGCTGAGCCGTGCCCGCCTCACCCCGAAGCTCCCCGCCCCGCGCCGCGCCGCCGCTCCTGTTCGCGGCGCTGCTGCTCCTCGGCGCCTGCGTCGCCGAGGCGCCCGAGCCCGATTGCGCCCCGCACACCTCGGCCCTGTCCTCCAGCGCGATGGTCACCGCCCGCCAGGGCCGCTTCTGGCTCGGGTCGACGCCCTTCAACTTCCTCGGGACCAACCTCTACTACGCGGTCGAGGCCAGCCAGCGCGGCCAGCTCGATCAGGTCGAGGCGGTCTTCGACGAGGCCGCCGCCATGGGCGTGAGCGTCGTGCGGATCTGGGCCTTCAACACCGACCCTCGCTCGCCCGAGATCATCCACAGCGGCCCCGACGCGATCGACGAGGCCGGCCTCGTCGCGCTCGATCGCGTCCTGGAGGCCGCCCGAGCGCGCGGCCTCCGGCTCATCCTCACCCTGACGAACCACTGGACAGACTACGGCGGCCTGGACGCCTACGGCGCCTGGGAGGGGCTCTCGGATCGGGCCGCAATGCTCCAGTCTCCCCGCGTCCGCGACCACCTGACCCGCTTCGCGCTGACCCTGGCCGAGCGCGTCAACACCCTCAGCGGCGTGGCCTATAATCAGGACCCGGCGATCTTCGGCTGGGAGATCATCAACGAGCCCCGCTGCCCCGGCTGCAGCCCCTCCCTCATGGCAGACTTTCTCCTCGCCGTGGCCGACGACCTCCGCATCGCCGACCCGAACCACCTCATCGGGGTCGGCGACGAGGGCTTCCAGGGCCAGGAGGGCGTCGACGTCCGCCTCCACGCCCGCAGCGGGGCCTTCGACTGGGTCTCCGTCCACGTCTGGCCCCAGAGCTGGACCAGCCTCTCGGCCCCCTCCGGCGATCAGCGCCTCTCCGAGGCCCGCGCCGCCGCCTTGGGCCGCCGATGGATCGCCCAGGGCGCACAGGTCGCCCGCGCCGCGGGCCTCCCCCTCATCATCGGGGAGATGGGCTGGCCCTCGTGGGCCGGATCCCCCATCGAGCAGGCCTCCCTCGTCAGCGCCTGGCTCGACGAAGCCAGACGACAACAAGCCGGCGGCGCGATGCTCTGGATGCTTGTCGATCCGGGCCGCCCCGACTACGATGGTTACGCCATCGCCGCGCGGCGACACCCCGCCATGCGCGCTGTCCTGTGCGGCTTTGCCCCCAGGGAGCGGGCGCCCGAAGCCAGAGAGACGCCATGACCACGCCGAGGTTGAACCCCACTCGCCGCTCCACGACACCGCTCGCCCTCCTGATCGCGATGACCCTCTCGCTGCCCAGCGCCGTCGGGCTCGGACAAGAGAGCGCGACCAGAGACAACTACATGGCCGCCACGATCGAGATGGGCTGCAATGCGGTCATGCTCTCCCTTCGAACCCTCGACGACAAACGCGAGCAAATCAACGATAAAATATTGAAAAAACACGGGTTTTCCAGGTCGAGCTACGCCCAGGCAGGCTTCGCCTTCGCCCAGGACGCGGCCCTCGTCGCCGAGGCCCGCCGTCGCATCATCGCCTGCCCCAAGCCCGACCCGTTGGACCTCCTCGCCGAGCGCTACAAGGGCACCTTCAAGGCGCACAAGCTCGAAGGGGAGGCCGAGGCCACGGTCACGGACCAGAAGATCACGCTCGTGATCGAGGCCACCTTCGACGGCGAGAAGATCAGCGTCAAGACCACCCTCGATCGCGCGGCCAACCTCTCGGCCACCGGCCAGACCGCGTGGAAGGCGGGCACGGCGGAGTGGTCCTTGTCCGGCACCATCTCGCCGGATCGCCTCAGGGGGACATTCTCGCTCTCCGACGACCGGCGCCAGCGCCGCCGCGCCTCCTTCAACCTGACGCCGGCGCCCTGACTCGCCGCGCCCCCTTCAACATGACGACGGCGGCCCGACCCGCCGCGCCACCAGCACCACCAGGAGTCCACCACGATGCGCACCCGTATCAACGACATGCTCGGGATCAAGTACCCCATCCTCGGCTTCACCCCCTCGCCTGAGGTCGCCGCTGCGATCAGCAGGGCAGGGGGCTTCGGCGTGCTGGGGGCCATCCGGTACACGAAGATCGAGGAGCTGGCCGAGGCGCTTGACTGGATGGACGCCAACGTCGACGGGAAGCCCTACGGCCTCGACATCGTCATGCCCTCGAAGGTCATCGACGAGGGCGACGTCACCGCGCTGGAGGGGATGGTGCCCGAGCGGCACAAGCGCTTCGTGGATGAGCTGATGGTCCGCTTCGGCGTGCCGGAGCTGGCGGAGGGGACGGCGGGGCCGAACGCGATCACGGGCTGGGTGCACGACTTCGCCCGTGCGCAGGTCGAGATCGCGCTCAAGCACCCGATCAAGCTGCTGGTCAACGCGCTCGGCTCGCCTCCGGCCGACGTCATGGCCGAGGCCCACGCCAAGGGGGTGCTGGTGGCGGCGCTCTCAGGGCACGCGAAGCACGCCGCCAGCCACGTCCAGGCGGGCGTCGACATCATCATCGCCGTCGGGCATGAGGCCGGCGGGCACACCGGCGAGGTGACGACGATGGTGCTGGTGCCGGAGATCGTGGCGGCGGCCGAGGGCAGGCCAGTGCTGGCCGCCGGGGGGATCGGGACCGGGGCGCAGATCGCCGCCTCGATGGCGCTCGGGGCCGAGGGGGTCTGGATGGGCTCGGTGTGGCTGACGACCGAGGAGTACCGCCTGGAGCCGCCCGGCGCCAACGGCTACAGCGTCGTGGCGGAGAAGCTGCTGGCGGCGACCTCCTCGGACACGGTGCGCTCGAAGGTCATCAGCGGCAAGCCGGCCCGGATGCTGCGCACGGAGTGGACCAAGGCCTGGGAGGCCGAGGGCTCGCCCGGCCCCCTGCCCATGCCGCTGCAGGGCATCCTCGTGGCCGAGGCCGAGGCGCGCATCCGGGGCAGCCAGCACAAGGCTCTGCTCGGCACCCCAGTCGGCCAGATCGTCGGACAGATGAACGCCGTTCGACCCGTCGAGGAGGTCATCAGGAAGCTGGCCGAGGACTTCGAGGTGGCCTGTGACAGGGTCGCGGCGCTGCGAGGCTGATGATCTTCGTGATGAGCTTCGCCGAGATCGCCTCGGGTGCCGAACTGCGGGGCCGTCGCGCCGATGTGGCACGCCCCGAGGATCCGTCGGACGCGCGCCGGGGCTGATCTGGCGTGGGTCAGTCGGCGAGGTAGGCGGCGATGGTGTCTTCGACCTCTCGGAGCAGCTCGGCGTCGGCGCGGGCGGCGGCGATCTCGCGGGTGGCCTCCAGGAGGGCTCTGGCCTGGGGCTTGTGGCCGAGGTCGAGGAGGTCCTGGGCGAAGTGGAGGCCGATCTCGGGCTCATCGGCCGCGTTGGCCTTGATGGCGTCCAGGAGGATCTTGAGGCCCTCGTCGCCTCGGCCATCTTCGAGCATGAGCAGGCCCCGGTGGCGGGCCAGCTCCAGGGGATCGGCGCCCTCCTGGCGGCCATACTCGTCGAGCAGGACCATGGCGCGGGGGGTCTGGCCCTCGGCGGCCAGGGCGCGGGCCAGGGCGAGCATCAGATCGGGGTAGCTGAGCAGCTTTGAGCGGTCGGCGGGCGGGGTGTCGAGGATGCGCCGGGTCAGCTCGATGAAGTGCGTGGGGTTGTCGTGGCCGAGCCAGGCGCGGGCGGCGGCCCAACGCTGGAAGTCGTCGAGCACCTCGGGGTCGATGGCGTCGAGTTCTTCGGGGCTCATGTCGAGGATGGCGTCGTGGCGCGCGGTGATCTCGGGATCGAGGGTGTCCCAGTCGAAGTCGGCGTAGGTCGCGTCTTCGAGGTGGAGCTCGGTGTAGTCGTCTTCCCAGTCGTACTGGTCGTCAAATTGGTCGTCGGGGCTCTGGGTCATGATCTCCTCGTGGGAAGGCGGGGCGGCGCGCCCAACACAGGATATTGACGCCGCGCGGCGCAGGGTCAAGGGTTGCTGTGCGGATTGCCGATAGGGGCGCGGCGGTGTTATGGATGGAGGGATCGCTTTGCCCTTGAGGGCCGTACATGACTGAGGTGAGCTACAGCAAGGGAGAGGGCGCCGGGAAGGGGCTCAAGGCCGGTGACCTGATCTCGGGCCGCTACAGGCTCGTGTCGGAGCTTGGCAGGGGCACCATGGGGGTCGTGTACCGCGCGGTTCACGAGGAGATGAACCGCCACGTCGCCCTCAAGACCCTGCTGCCGCACGCGGCCAACCACGAGCGGCTTGTGGGGCGCTTCAAGCGAGAGGTGCAGATCATCAGCCAGCTGCGCCACCCCAACACGGTGACGATCTTCGATCACGGCCAGCTCGACAACGGCACGCTCTTCTTCGCCATGGAGCTCCTGGAGGGGATCTCGCTCGGGAGCGAGATCCGGCGTCATGGGCCGCTGGCGCCCGAGCGGGTCCGGAACATCTGCATCCAGATCCTCAAGAGCCTGTCGGAGGCCCACGGCAAGGGGATCATCCACCGAGATCTGAAGCCGGACAACATCTTCCTGGAGGAGATCGGGGGGGAGAAGGACTTCGTCAAGGTGCTGGACTTCTCCATCGCCAAGGCGCTCGCGCCGGTCGGCGGCGAGGGGGCGGAGCTGACCTCGGCGGGGATGACGGTGGGGACGCCGGTCTACATGGCCCCGGAGCAGTTCAACGAGGGGGTGGTGTCGGCGCCGACGGACCTGTACGCCCTGGGTCACATGATGTTCGAGATGCTCGGAGGGCGCCCGATCTTCCTGGGATCGAGCTGGATCGAGATCGCGTTGCACAAGACCGAAGACAAGCCGGTCAAGCTGCGCGACGACATCATCTGCGGCGAGCTGGGGGGGATCATCGTCCGGGCGATCAAGGGGCGCGCCGAGGAGCGCTACCAGAGCGCGGAGGAGATGATGGCCGACATCGCGGCCGTCGGGGACCTGAGCGCCCTGCCTCCCTACCCCCACGGCCGCGAAATCCAGAGCATGAAGGCCGACACGCACCAGCTTGTCGTCCAGACGCCCTTCGGGCCACGAGCGGTCACCAACGCCAACCAGTTCCTGCCCGGCATGGCTCCGGCTCCCGCGGCGCCGGTCGACCCGGACGAGGGCGTCGAGGCGCTCGATGAGATCCCCGAGATCGACGCGGACTTCCTGGACGATCTCGACGAGGATCTTGAGGACGACCTCGACACGCACGGCGATGAGCTGCCCAGCGCCCCCACGCGCCGGGCCTCCTCTGTGGATCTCCTGGCCGAGGGGGTCTCGGGGGAAGAGGGGGATCTGCCCGACGAGTCGACGGCGATCTCGATGGTGCCTGAGTTTGGCGCCTCCTTGGATCCCATGATGGCGGCGGAGGTCACCCGCATCGAGGCGGGGCACAGGGCGCCGCCCTCGCGCCACGATCTCAAGTTCCGCGGCCGCTACGCCTCCACGCTGCCGCCCGAGGTCGTCGCGGGGATGGACGCCGACACCCGGAACCTGCTCGTCGTCGGGGTGGTGGCGCTGGGCTTCTTCCTGCTCTTGCTGGCGGTGGCGCTGGCGGCGCTGATGCTCATATTCGGCTCGCCTTGAGCCCCCAGGGAACCCTGCGAAGACTCTAGAGAATCAGGATCATCATGCTCAACTCCATGCTCCCCGGCCTGCCACCCTCGGCGGTCATCGTCCTGGCCGGCATCTCAGGCTCGGGCAAGTCTTCATGGGCCGCCGAGGTCTTCAAGGGCTCCCACGTCCTGTCCTCCGACGCGACCCGCGGGGTGCTGACCGACGAGCCCGAGCACCAGGGCTGCTCCCACGACGCCTTCGAGGTCCTGGAGACGCTGGCGGACCTGCGGCTGAAGTACCAGCGGCTGGCGATCATCGACGCGACCAACCTGAAGCGCTCGGCCAGGACGCCCTGGCTGGCCCTGGCTCGCAAACACGACGTGCCGGCGATCGTCGTCTGGTTCGACACCCCGCCGGAGGTCTGCGCCCGGCGCCAGCTCCTGCGCTCAAGGAGGGTCCCGGTCGAGGTCATCGCGCGGCAGGCCAGGGCGCTCTCCGATCTGCGCCCCAACCTCATCGAGGAGGACTGGGACGCCATCGTCCGCGTCCACACCGCCGAGGGGGTCGAGGGGGTCGGCGCGCTCTATTACGAGGTCATACGGGCCTGGAAGACCCCGCTGATGACGGTGACGGACAACGGCGGCGCGCGCTACAACCAGCGCGAGTTCGACGTCGTCGGCGATGTCCACGGCTGCCTCCCTGAGCTGATCGAGCTGATGGGCCTGCTCGGCTGGTCCCGCGATCAAGAGGGGCGCTGGTTCCACCCGCAGGACAGGCCGCTGATCTTCATCGGCGATCTGACCGACCGGGGTCCGGACTCGCTGGGGGTCCTGGCGCTGGTCCACGATCTGGTCAGCCGGGGCAAGGGCCTGCTGGTGCTGGGCAACCACGACGACAAGCTGGCCCGCTGGCTGCGCGGCAACAGCGTCAAGGTCTCCCACGGCCTGGAGACGACGGCGGCCGAGTTCTCGACGCTGGAGCCCGAGGCGCTCCTGACCCTCAAGGCCCGCTATCGAAAGCTCTTTGATGGCGCACCCTTATGGGTGCTTTGCGACCCGGAGCCCGGCGCCTGCGCGGGGATCGGGGCGCGGGTCGTCATCGCCCACGCGGCCTGGATGACGCGGCTCTTGACGGCCAACGAGGGGCGAGTGCGCTCGTACTGCCTCTATGGCCCGACGACCGGGAACGTGGTCAACGGCCTGCCGCAGCGCCTGGACTGGACGATCGACTACCCCCAGGACGGGCCGACCTGCGTCGTGGGCCACACGGCCTTCCTCGGCCCCGTCGTGGAGCGCAACAACACCCTGTGCATCGACACGGGCTGCGTCTTCGGCGGCCACCTGAGCGCCTTGCGCTGGCCCTCGCGCGAGGTCGTCCAGGTCGCGGCCCGCGCGGTCTACTTCGCGAAGGAGGGCCTCGGCGAGACGCCCAACCTGATCGATCCGGCCACGCTCCAGCAGCCGGCCCAGGCCGACGGCGCCAGCCTCCAGGGGGGCAAGACGCCCATCCCGCACTCCATCGCCGCCCGCGTCGAGGCGATGGAGCGCATCGGCCCCTCCAGGCGCTTTGACCTCTCCTTCGAGCGCCTGATGACCCTCATCCACGAGGAGCCCGAGGCCGTCCTGCGGGCCGTCCACGACGATCCCCTGCTGCTCAAGCGCACCCCGGTCGGCGGCGCCTTCTCGGCCCTGACGCTCTCGAACGCCTCCAAGCTGCTCTTCACCCCCGACGCCGAGCACCAGGTCTTCGCCAAGGGCCTCGTCTACCTGACCGATCCCTGGCGGGCGGCCTCGATCCCCTACCTCAAGATGTACAACTACGGCGAGCGGGAGGACTCCTTCGATCTGGCCAACACGCTGGCCGGCGCCGCTGGGATCTCCGTGCGCTTCAACGAGAAGCTCGACGGGACCCTGATCCAGAGCTTCTCGACCGTGGGCCTGGGGCTGGCCGGGGGCGGCCCCGAGGCCGTGATCCTCACCACCCGCGGCATGATCGAGGGCGGCGACACCGGCGCTCAGGCCGACGACACCCAGTTTGACTACATCGGCCAGGCCCGCGCCATCCTGTCGACCCAGACGCCGTCGGCCCTGGATCCGGCCCGCGTCGCGGGCCTGACGCTCATCTGGGAGCTCATCCACCCCCAGTCGCGGATCGTGACCGATTACGGCGACCGCACCGAGGTCGTCCTGACCGGCGCGGTCGACTTCCGCCAGGGCGTCCCGCGCTACATCCCCCGCGACGAGCTCGCGGGGCTGGCCGCCGAGCTCGGCGCCCCCATCTCCGAGGAGCTGGTCCTGCCCGGCGACACCCTGGCCGAGCGCCTGGAGGCCCTCTCGGCCCACCTCGAAGGCACCGACCGGGAGGGCGCCGTCGTCACCTTCGAGGGCCGCTACGCCGATGGCCGCCCCGCCGTCCTGCACCGGGTCAAGGTCAAGGGCGCCGACTACCTGCGCCTGATGCGGCTCTTCTCCTACTGCACCTACGATCGCACCCGCGAGTTCCTGGAGGCCAACCGCGACCTGACCACCTGGGAACAGTTCCGGGACTTCCTCATGCGGCAGGGCTCCGACGAGGTCCCCGAGGAGGTGCTGGGCACCTACCGGGCGCACTTCAACGTCTGGAAGGCCTACCAGCAAGTCTGCGAGGACATCGTGGCGGAGGCCAGCGCCGCCTACCTGCGCCACATGGCCGACAAGCCGCTGCCCTCGCGCGATCTCGAGCCCGAGGCCTACCGCACGCGCCGCCGCGACTTCGCGGCCTGGGCCAAGGACACGGCAGGCCCGCTCTCCTGGCTCCTCTTCGCCCTGATCGACGGCCGCCTCGACGCCGAGATGCTCGATCGCCGCTTCAAGGGCGACGCCGAGGCGGCCCAGCAGACCCGCGCCGACTGGCGCGCGCTGTCCTTCTGAGTCTCTCGGCTGTGGTCTGGTGTCAGGGGTACAGGGGCAGCAGCGCCTTTCTGGACACGAGATCGACGGCGTTGAGGTAGGTCGTCCCCAGATCGAGCCTGAGGTAGGTCTTGGCCGGGGCCTTCATGCCGAAGCTCGTCGACAAGGTGATCAGGCACTTGTTCTCGACATCAAAGCCCGTGTCGATGATCTCGTGCCCGTGGACGACGGCGTTGCACGAGGGGGCGGCGGCGGCGGCCAGGGAGGACAGGAAGCGGCGCGTGACCACCTCGGTGGCGCCCCGCGTCCACAGCAGGCCGCCGAGGATGTCGTAGCGGTGCATGGCGTAGAGCGGGACCCCGCTGTAGCCGTCGAGCGCGACCGAGGCCAGCAGCGCCGCGTCAAAGGGGATGTCCGGCGGCGCCGCGTGGGTGAAGGCGACCCGACTGTCCGAGACGGCGATCAAGGGCAGCGCGCTCAAGACCCGCTGGAGGTGGGGGATCTCGTCATCATCGAGGCTCATCTCCATCGCGGCGGCCTCGTCGTCGTAGAACTTCGACACGACAGGGCCGCCGACGTGCGCGTGGTCGTGGTTGCCCAACAGAGAGGTGACCCGGCCCGTGCGCTCCTTCAAGAGGCGAGCGAAGGTGCGAAAGACCTCAGCGGACTCGTCGGGGTAGTAGTCGGCAAGGTGGGCGTAGAGGATCTCCCACTCCTCGCGCGTGACGCTGGGGCCGTGGAACAAGTCGCCGAGCAGGAGCAGCGCCCCGTCCTCCTCCTGATCGAGGAGCTCGACCATGCGCTGGAGATCCTTCAGGTTTCCATGCAGATCGGAGGCGACCAGGAGCGTCCCCGGGCCTCGGATGGTGGCGATGCGATCCCGGATGTGAATAGAGGCCATAGGCAGGGTCACCGGGCAGTCTGGCCGAAGGGCGTGGACAGATCAGGGCTTACCGAGGTGATGCTTGATGGCGCGCAAGATGTCAAAGCGCGTGATGGCGCCGACGACTCGGCCAGCCTCGTCGACGACCGGGAAGCGGCGGAAGTTCTGCCCGAGAAAAAGCCCCGCGACAAAGTAGACGTTCATGTGAGGCCGGATCGTCTCGACCCTGGCCGTCATGAAGTCGGCCACCGTCCCCGACGGGAACTCGTTGTTGCTGCCCGTGGCCAGCAACCTCAGGCAGTCCTTCTCGGTCAAGATCCCGATCAACGTGCCCTCGCCGTTCACCACGGGCGCGCCGGTGACGTGGTTGTCCAGCAGGAAGTTCACTGCGTCGAGGATCTCCATCTCGGGGTTGAGGGTGGGCACCTCGGTGTCCATGTAGTCGCGCACCTGGGGCAGCTTTGCCATCGTCTCGCCTCCTCGTTCGGTTCCTCTTCCACGACTCCAGAGTATAACCTGAACCACCAGGGGCCAAGGTCAAAAGGCCTCTGGACACCATCCTTGTCGCCCCTGTCGGGATATGCCAGAAAGAGACATCACACGGCGCTCAACCAGGAGATGAGACATGCGACACCGACAGCCACTCGCCGCGTTCGCCGCGCTCGCGCTCTGGATGGCGCCCGCGACGGCGAGCGCTTTTTGCGGCTTCTACGTCTCGGGGGCGACAGGGGAGATGTTCAACAACGCCACCCAGGTGGCGCTGATGCGACACGGCACCCGGACGGTCCTGTCCATGCAGAACAACTACCAGGGCCCGCCGAGCGACTTCGCCATGGTCATCCCGGTGCCCGTCGTGCTCCAGAAGGAGAACGTCAAGACGCTGCCCGAGGACGTCTTTGACCGCCTCGATCAGATGGCCGCGCCCCGGCTCGTCGAGTACTGGGAGCGCGACCCTTGCTACGAGCCCCCCGAGGATGACTGGAACCTCTTCGAAGGCGACCGCGTCTACAAGGAGTCGGCGTCCCCCGATCCTGGGATGGAGGGCGGCGGGGTCCGGGTCGAGGCGGAGTTCAAGGTGGGAGAGTACGAGGTGGTGATCCTGAGCGCGGACGACTCGGGGGGGCTGGACGCGTGGCTGCGGGGCAACAACTACAACATCCCGCAAGGCGCCGAGCCGGTGCTGCGGCCCTACGTCGAGGCCGGCACCAAGTTCTTCGTCGCCCGGGTGGACGCGAAGAAGGTCCGCTTCGAGGGCGGCAAGGCCATCCTGTCGCCGCTGAGATTCCACTATGATTCCGAGGACTTCAGCTTGCCCATCCGGCTGGGGATGCTCAACGCCAACGGCCCTCAGGACCTCATCGTCCACGTCCTGGCCCAGAACCAGCGCTACGAGGTGGCCAACTACAAGAACGTCGCCATCCCGACCAACATCATCGTCGCCGAGACGGTCGAGGCCCAGTTTGCCGAGTTCTACGCGGCCCTCTTTGACCGCACCGTGGCGCAGAACCCCGGCGCGGTGGTCACCGAGTACGCCTGGGCGGCCTCGTCCTGCGATCCCTGCCCTGGCCCCACGCTGGGCCCCGAGGACTTCAAGCTGCTCGGCTCGGACGCGGTCGAGGGGGCCGACGACTGGAGTTGGGTGCTGACACGGCTTCACGCCCGATACACGAAGGACACGTTGGGCGAGGATCTGATCTTCAAGGCGGCCCCGCCCATCGTGGGTGGGAGGGGGACGCCGGACGACAAGGGGGAGCTGAGCGAGCGGGATGCGACGGCCTCGTCGATGAACAACTTCCAGGGGCGCTACGCGATCTTGCACCTGTGGGAGGGCAAGATCGACTGCGGCTCGCCGGTGCGGGGGGTCTGGGGCGGGCCGCCGGACGGGGGTCAGGGCGTCAAGGCGGCCAGCGATCTGGGCGAGGTCAAGCGGCAGGAGGGGGTGGCGCTGGCCTCGCTGGTGCGCGAGGACGTGCCGTCCATCGACCTCAAGACGGCGCTGACGCCCTTCGCGGTTCCGGAGCCGACGTCGAGCCAGGAGCTCTGCGGGGCCTGCGCCACGCCGGGGTATCGGGGATCGACCTCTCTCCCGTGGGGTTGGGTGTTGATCGCGGGGTTTGTGATGGCGGGCCGCCTGAGTCGGGTGTCGCGTCGGCGCGGAGGGTATTGAGCGGCCTTGATCCTTCGGCGCTGGAGCGCTGATGGGTGTGACGCCCATCGTCCCTCAAACGAGTCGGCGCTCTGGCTCTGGGGCCTGACGGGGGATGTGTTCAGGGGCCGTGGTCGTTTCAGGAGAGGTCGTCGTTGGGTTGTCGGATGGGCTTCTCAGGAGAGGTCGTCGCTGGGTCAATGGGTGGGAGCTTGAGAGGTCGTTGCGGTGTCAGCGGGTGGACTTTTTGAGGTGATGGGGTGGGGAGGGTGGCGATGAAGCGGTGGATGTTTCCGGCGCTTGCGGCGCTTGCGGCGGTGCTGGTGGCGCTCTGGGTGCTGATGCCCGACGCGGTCGAGGATGAAGGCCAGGCCAACGCGACGGGGCCTTCGTCGGCGTCTGGCGAGGACTTCAGGGCGCTGGAGCGTCGGGTGGCGGCGCTGGAGGGGGAGGTCGAGGCGCTCAAGGGGCAGCTGGATGATCGGCGCGCGGCGCGGGCAGGAGGGCGTGGAGCGGGCGAGCCTGGAGGCGGGCCGGGAGAGGCGGGCGGCGCGTTTGACGAGGGGCCTCGCGGGGACGAGGCGGGGGGTCTGGCCGTCGGCGGGGTGGGGTCGATCGACGAGGATGATCCGGACGCGCGCGAGAAGGTCCAGACGATCGTGCGCGACGAGCTGGAGATCGCGCGGGAGGAGGAGTGGCAGGAGCGCCGCACGGCGATGAAGGCCCGCGTCGAGGAGCGCGTCGGCCGCTTCGCCCAGGAGGCCAACCTGAGCCAGAGCCAGGAGAAGGAGCTGTCGGCGCTGATCGTCTCGGAGCGGGAGCGGATCATGGAGAACTTCCGCGAGGCGCGGCGCACCTTCACCTTCGACGAGGCGCGCGAGAAGGCCGAGGCGATCCGGGCCGAGACGGACGCCGAGGCCGAGAAGATCCTCGACAAGGAGCAGCTCAAGCTCTACCGCGAGCAACGCGAGGAGGAGAGCGAGCGCTGGGGCGGCGGCCGAGGCCCTGGCGGCGGTTGGGGCGGCGGCGGTCCGGGTGGCGGCGGTGGCGGCGGCGGCGTTCGATGAAGGGCCGGGGGCCGCAGGGGCGATGAAGGGGAGGGGGTCGCGGCGTTCGATGAAGGTCAGGGATCGGCGGTAGTTCAAGGGTCGTCGAGGGGGCCTTGCCTCCTGGCGGCCCGCCTGCGGGTCATCTTGTTGAATTTGGAGGTGTGCAAGTGTCTGAAAAGATTAAAAAAACGGAGGCCGAGTGGCGAGCGCAGCTCACCCCGGCCCAGTTCGAGGTCACGCGGAACAAGGGGACCGAGCGGGCCTTTACGGGGGCCTACCACGCCACGAAGGATCCTGGGACCTATCGGTGCGTGTGTTGCGGCGAGGCGCTCTTTGAGTCGGAGGACAAGTTCGACTCGGGGTGCGGCTGGCCGAGCTTCGATCAACCGATCGACAAAGAGCGCATCGGCTACCACGAGGATCGGACCCACGGCATGAGGCGCGTCGAGGTGACCTGCGCGCGCTGCGACTCCCACCTCGGCCACGTCTTCCCGGACGGGCCGCCCGAGACGACGGGGACGCGCTACTGCATCAACTCGCTCTCGCTGGATCTGGAGGCGAAGGAGGAGGGGGAGGGGTGATCAGGCTCTCGATCCTTGATCGAGGGTTCGAGGTGCGCCGCTTGAGTCTGCTGGTTGGTGTTGAGAGGTCAGGTTGGGGAAGGCTGTTGGAGCTCATCTGGGTGGGACCAGAGATACTCGCGCACCTCAAGGTTCATCCGGTCGAGTTCCGCCAGGAAGCCTCCAGCACTGAGCCGGAAGTTGTTGGGGTTGTTCTCGACCTGTCGAAGGTGAGCGATCTGCTGTTGGAAGCGCTTGATGCGCTCCAAGGTCACCTGAAGTTGCTTGTCATTCTGGATCATCTACAACCACCTCGACGATGCCTCGATTGGTGCCGTCTCTCTTGTGTTGCCAGTCTTCGACAGCGACCTGCTCGCCTCCAATGAGCCCCTGGCGTCTGAGCCAGAAGATGGAGGCTCCAAGTCGATTGTGGGCAGACATGTGGTCGAAGACAAGTCTTTGCTGGGTTGAGACCTGGGATGCGTCGAAGTCGTCCTGCATGATGATGAAGACGTCGATGTCGCCAGGCTCGGGCTTTGCAGTGACAAAGGAGCCGTAGACGATGAATCTTGCGACCTTGCCAGTGGAGATTGCCAGGGAATGTACCAGATCAAGGCGTCTTGCGACGAGCCCTCGTGGGTGAGTGCCATACCCAAAATGATCAAGGACCTGTTTGAGAGTGGCCTTGTGGACGCCGACAGGTCGCCGTGTTCGTTGAAAGGGGGAAAGACGCTCATCCTTGTGCCTCGCAACCCGTCCTGGGAGATGGGAGGCTATCACGGTGACGAAACTGTGGCGAGAGTCGCTTCAACGCTCATTTGAAGCAGCCAGGCGGCGAAGGAAGACGGGGAGGGTTGATCAGGCCCTTGATCGAGGATGAGGATCGAGGCTCTCACACCCGACTGGAACCGGCTCCAGTGGGTCACAGCTCATCGTCCCCAGGAAACCTGTTCTCGCCTCCAGGCAGGTTCCTCAAGCCGAGTTCCTTTTTGTCGTGCTGCTTTCTGCGGTTGTCGACGACACGGGTCTCCACAACCAAGCCCTTCTCGACCTTGGCGTGAACTTCCTGTTCGTAAACCGAGCCAAAACCCATGTGGACGTACTGGAGCACCTCGCCCTTGGGGATCCGAAGCACGCCCGAGAACCAGCTCGCGAGAAGGGGTTCGCCGTCGCGAAGCCGGAAGCGCCCGCGAAGGCCAATCAGATAGAAGCGGCCATCTTTGATTTCCCATGTGCCCTGGTAGCCGCGCCAGCAGTCCGTGCTTTCCTGAACATCGTGGTCCTCGTTCCTTACAGCGTCGTCGGGACCGGGCTCAAAGAATCGCGGGTGGCCGTCGGGAAGTGGCGGGCAGAAGGCCATCGACGTTTCTTCACCGTCGAGGATGAGCCCTTCGTGGATTTGTGCTGTCATGGGCTTTCCTCCGTGCGCCTGACGGTTATCAGGCTGCTGATCGGCAGGATGATGCTCACAATGGCAGAAAGACGACGTTGTTGATGAAGTCGTCTGGATCACCGGCTTTGGCCAGGACCTCAAGGTCGGCGATGCACTGTCCGATCGAGACACGCAACTGATGGCCATAGATGACGCCTTGAAAGGGCGCGCCTTGACGCTGGCGTCTCGTGGCCTCCATCAGCAGATCGTCATCCATCGAAAAGAGCACCCGCTCAAGTTGAGAGGCCCTTGTCAGCAGCGCGGGATCGTCAAGTGCGCTCGAACTGTCATCAAAAGCGGTCAAGACGTCGATGCCAGCAAGGCGCAGACCGTTGGTGATGGCTCTGGGAATGTGCTGGTCCATGGAGAGCTTGATGGGCATCAGGTCTGATGTCGGGCTTGGAGGCCAGCTACAAATCCGGGCTTGGGTTGTAACGCTGCCGCCTCATCAATGCGTTCGAGGCGAGCTGTGATATCGGCATCGAAGAGGCTCTTGTGGTCCCAATAATAGGCCAAGGCCGAGTAGATCTTGCCGAGCGTGATGTGAGGAAACTGGAAGTGGAGTTCTTGTGGGCTCCATCCATAGGCCACATGCGCGAGGATCAACTCGACGACCTTCATGTTGGTGTCGGCGATCAGTGCAGTCCCGTCGGTGTTCTGGACGATGTGTTCGTATCGAGTCTGTGCCAGGGACATCTTGCGGGCCGCTCCTGTCTGGATGTGGTTCATTGGACCGTCATCCAGGACAATGTAACTCGCCTTGTCAGCCGACGGAACCCTCATAGAGCAACTTGCCGCCAAAGCTCGGGAACGCAGTCAACTGGAGCGCCAAAACGCCACGGAAAGCCGTCACGCCGCAGGGTCTGCTTCAGCGCCTGGTTCAATGGCCTTTCGGGTCGAGGTGTCTCGCAACGTGAGTACGCGCTGGTCCTGCGATACCCTCTGGCGACCCGACGTCCTTCTCACCACTTTGCGCCAGCACCACCCGAAACGTCAGATTGATCCGTTCCTCCACGTCCCTCGTCGTCTTGGGGATCTGGCGCAGCCAGTGGCGTTGGGTCGTCCCACGCATGATCAAGAGGCTGCCGTGGGTCAATGCCACGCTCGTCTTCAGGTTCTTCAGTTCCTTGTGCCGGAATTGGAACGTCCGGACGCCCCCGAAGCTGACCGAGGCAATGATCGGGTTTTCCCCGAACTCCTTCTCGTCATCGCTGTGCCACGCGACGCTGTCTCTACCTGTCCGATAACGGTTCAGGAGCACGCTGTTGAAGACCACGCCGGAGGGTCTCTCCACCGGGTTCTTCACCTCCAGGAGCGCCGGGGTCCAGGGCCGCGGGACATTGGTGATCCCAGAGTAGGTGTACACGGAGTCCTTGTCCCCGTACCAGGCCGTCAGGCGCGGGATGTCGACGGGCTTGCCATAGAGCTTGATGCTCTCCTGTCGCCAGGCGGTGCTTTCCCGAAGCTCCTCCAGGAGCCGATCGGCGTCAGCCCGCGAGAAGAACGAGGGGTAGAAGGCTGCGTCTCCGTTGGGAAGGTCGAGGATCTGGGGTGTTGAGTCGGCCATGCACAACTGTCGCGTGTCCCCACTGACGACGCTCGACCAATTTGGGGCCGAACATCAATCTTACCGCCGCCCTCAGGCGGGATCCCTCCCCGAGACTATGTCGCTGGTGGGCGGGACAGGCAACCCCTTGGCCGGTTGCAGGTCGCTGATGAGCTCACCGCCTCAAGGGTGCCATCCCGCTCGCCGAGGGTGTGTCCAGCGGCATTGCGCGCCACCCTGATCCTCATCGATCCCGCGACAGCCGGCCTTGTCGAACAAGGCGCCAAGTCACCCTTCACTCCCTTTGGACCTCGTCGCGGTCGGCCTCGACGGAATCGACCTCCAGGACCTCCGAATGAAACGATCCTGTTCGACCTCCGTGAACATGAGGCGCAGACGATTTCGGTCCTGTTGAGATTGGGCACTGAACTTCATCATCGAGCCCGTTGTCATCGAGATCGATCGGGGGGGAGGGGTCGCCTCGGAAGGGTGCCGATGAATGCCGTACCCTCGACGGCCCCCACTGCCCCACTCGCCGAAGACTGAACCCTCGCCGCTCTCAGGGGGCAGGGACTCGGTGGGCTTTGATGAGCGCGCAGACTTCTTGAAAGACGGGATCAGAGAAGCGGTCGGGCCGGGTTTCGATGGCGAGGAGGAATTCGTCGAAGCCCATGCTCCATCCGCCGTGACCGCCGTAGGAGGCGATGTTGGCGTGGTTGTTGAAGTAATAACCGTGAACACCCGTGTCCCTGATGTTGACCACCTCGTACTCGGATTCGTCGTTGCCAAACTCGAACACGTTGAATTCCCAGTTGCTCCAGGGAACCTGGCTATAGTCCCATTGCGTCTTGTCATCGCTGGTCATGCCCAACCCTCCTCAACCTAGTGGCCTCGTGGCCGTCAAGGGCCATCAACACCCCATTTCACACCCCCCCTTCGTACCTTGTCAAAACCCTCTCATCGGGTTCATCGGACCCAGACGGCGCCAAGGCTCGGTTCAAGGCATCCTCGCGGTTTGACAGAGCGCTACGTCGCTCATGTGCCCGCCCTTACACAGATATTCTCCAGATTTCAGATACGGACGTTTGAGGCGGCATGTTGCGCCACCCCGATCCCCATCGATCCTGCGTCCCGCGACAGTCGAGATCGCTGAACAAGGCCTTGCGATCAAGGCGCGCTCGCCAGCGCGGATGGGAGAGCGAGCCGGTGTAAAAGCCGCTGGTCGCTGGTGGGTCAAGAATCTGAACAACGGCGCGGTGTTCCGACCAGGAGGGGGACAGGCGGGGCGGCGTGCTTGTGCCGGGAGGCTGCCCGCCGGGTTCCGCAGCGGGGAGGGCTAGATCTTCTCCTGGATGAGCTGGCGGACGAGCTGGGCGTTGGCCTTGCCGCCGGTGGCCTTCATGACATTGCCGATGAAGAGGCCCATCAGGCGCTTGTCGCCGCCGCGCAGGCGCTCCAGCTCTTCGGGGGACTCGGCCAGGACGCCGTCGACGATCCCGGACAGCGCGCTGGCGTCGTCGAGCTGCTCCAGGCCCTTGTCCTTGACGAGCTGCTCGGGGTCGGCCCCGCGCTCCATCATGGCCTCGAAGACCTCCTTGGCGACCGTCCCGTTGATCGTCCCCGCGTCGAGCATCCGGACCAGCGCCGCGAGCTTGTCCGGCCCGAAGGGCAGGGCGTCGACCGGGGTGTCCTTGAGCGCCCTGAGCAGCTCGTTGACGATCCACCGCGCCAGGCTCTGGGCCTGGCAGCCCGGCAGCGCCGCCTCGAAGAGATCCGAGAGCGCCAGATCGCCGCTGAGCAGATCGGCCTCCTCCTCCCCAAGCCCCAGCTCGCCGCCGTAGCGCGCGAAGCGCTCGGCCAGGATCGGGCTGGCCTCGCGGGCCTTCTGGCGCTCGTAGGCGCGGTTGCGCCTGGAGGGGCGCCTGTCGCCCCGGCCAGAGTCGACCTCCTGGCCGACGGCGACCTCAGGCGCAGGCGAGGGGGCGGCATCGGGCTCTGGGGTGGCGGTCTTGCGGGCCCAGGAGTCCTTCAGGGTGACGACGCGGTTGTAGACCGCGGGCCTGCCGGCCTCGGCCGCGGCGTCGAGGATGAAGTAGCCCGTGCGCTCGAACTGGAAGTGATCCCCGACCGCAGCCGAGGCCATGCTCGGCTCGGCCATCGCCGTGAGGATGGTCAGGGAGTCCGGGTTGAGATCGTCGAGGAAGTCGCGCCCGCCCGCGCCGGGCTCGTCGGCCCAAAAGAGGCGGTCGTAGAGGCGGACCTCGATGGGCAGCGCGTGGGCCGCGCTGACCCAGTGGATCGTGCCCTGGACCTTGCGACCGTCCTTGGCGCTGCCGCCCCGCGTGTCCGGGTCGATCGTGCACAGCAGCTCGACCACCTCACCGGCCGCGTCCTTGACCACCCCCTCGCACTTGAGGAAGTAGCCGTAGCGCAGCCGCACCTCGCCGCCGGGCGAGAGCCGGTGGTAGCCCCTGGGCGGGGCCTCCATGAAGTCCTCGCGCTCGATGAAGAGGGTGCCGCCGAAGGGCACCTCGCGCGACCCCTCCCGGGGCACGTCGTGCGGCCAGTAGGACGCCTCCAGCGTCTCCACCTTGCCCTCGGGCCAGTTCGTGATCGTGACCTTGAGCGGGTCCAGGATGACCATGACGCGGGGCGCGCGGTGGTTGAGGTCGTTGCGGACCGCGTACTCCAGCTTTTCGAAGTCGACGGTGCTGTTGGCCCTCGCGACCCCGATCATGTCGCAAAAATCTCGAATGGCTTCGGGGGTATAGCCCCGCCGGCGCATCCCCGAGAGGGTGGG
>SXGR01139729.1_pt1 | contig 29854 bp, 32 predicted proteins | sample 3174711 | NCBI WGS metagenome assembly SXGR01 (sample SAMN11356860, study PRJNA531348) | freshwater metagenome | isolation source: freshwater sample F1-60 | place: China: Fuxian Lake, Yuxi | collected 2017-12-25 | reverse complement strand
CCAGATTACCTCCAGGCGTGGTGGAACACGGTCGATTGGTCGGTCGTGGCCGCCCGCTACGCCGCCGCCTGAACGAGAACCTACGCCACAACGGCAGCCGAGCTGCTGTCATGGGTGAATGACGCGGATCATTTTTGCCGGGGTAGCGGTAGCGGTGGCGTCGCTAACGCTGATTAGCTCGGCGAGCGCCGGCGCGCTGATGAAAATTGGAGTCGCAGACGACAGGCTGATGCAGCGTCTTCCTGGCCGCGCCGCGAGCACTGCCGCGGCCTGGCAGCAGCGCGGCGTGAAGCAGAGTCGTTTGACGCTCGTCTGGGGTCTGATCGCACCAGCTTCGTCGAGCGTGAAGAAGCCAACCGGCTTCAATCCGCGTGACCACCAAAGCGCCGGTTATGACTGGAACTCTGTTGACGCCGCGGTGGCGGCGCTGAGGGCGCACTCGATCAGCATCGAGTTTTTAGTCACGACGCCGGCGCCGATCTGGGCCTCAAAGGTTCCTTCCCGCCGCGAGCCAACCTACCGCCCAAATCCGATTGAGTTTGGTGATTTTGTGCACGCCGTGGCTTCGCGTTATGGCACGAAGGTCGCCAGCTACGCGCTCATTAACGAACCGAACCTCTGGCAGTGGCTCACACCGCAATGGTCCTGCACGGGTGCGACCGAAGGCAGCTGTCGCGCTGTCAGCCCGGCGATCTACCGTGAGCTGTTTCGCATTGGCTACAGCGAAATCAAGGCGCTCACGCCGCGAGTGCCGGTTTGGGGCGGTTCGCTCGCGCCGCTTGGAAGCGTAACGCGGCAGGGCGCGAGGTCGTCGATTGGTCCGTTGTACTTCCTGCGCCGTCTTGGCTGCGTCAAAGAGAACTTCACGCGCGACCGCACCAGTAGCGATTGTCGGAGCTTCAAGCCGCTCAGTCTCGATGCGATCGCACACCACCCGCACAGCTCTTGGCACGCTCCGACGCAGTCAAATAATGTCCCCGACAGCGTTACGATTGGCACGATCCCCCGCCTGACGGAGACGGTTGACAAGATTCAGGCACGAGGTGGGCTGCGCAACGGGTCGTTCAGCGGTGCGGACGCCGCGCGCAGGCCACTCGACGTTCAAATCGATGAGTTTGGCATTCAGACCAATCCGCCGGACGCTTGGTCGGGGGTCTCGCTAGTCAAGCAGAGCGATTATTTGCAGGAGGCCGCTTTCATGATGTGGCGCAACCCTCGCATCAAGCTGTTCTCGCAGTACCTCTGGCATGATGAGCCGCTCGACAAGCTCAGCATCACGGCCGGCTCCTGGCAGTCGGGTCTCTACTTTGAGGATGGCGAGGCGAAGCCAGCGGCAGCGGCGTTCGCCAACCCGTTCTGGGTTGACCTGCCGAGGCGCTCACGCAAGGCAACAATCTGGGGCCAAGTCCGACCAGGCGGGCCGGTCACGGTGAAGGTGCAGTCGCGAACGGTGGGTCGTGCGCGCTACGCAGCGCTGCGCACGGTGAGGACAAACCGTGCCGGCTACTTCAGCTTCCAAGCGGTTGTCAATACGAAAACCGCATTCCGTTTCTATTACGACAGCGACGGCTACGGCGCAGTTACATCCTCAGTGCGCACTGTGAAGCCGCGGTAATCAGCGGTTTTGTATTGCCAGAACCGGCGCTTTTGGCCGCTCTCACTGCTTAAATGTATCTATGAACAAACGAGTCACAACGGGGGCTTTACTCGCTTTGCTCGCACTCGTTTTCACTGCCCCCGCGAGCGCCAGCTCGTCGCTGCAGGTAGGCATCGACGACGACGGCCTGATGCAGCGCACGCCCGCGGCGACGGCCCCAACGGCCGCGCTCTGGAAGAAGAAGGGCGTCGGTCAGGCACGGTTGACGCTCGTTTGGACGCGGATTGCACCGAATGCGACGAGCACGAAGAAGCCGGCCGGCTTCAACCCACGCGACCCAAACAGCCCCGGTTATGCCTGGAGCGACGTCGACCGGGCCGTTGCAGCGCTAGAGGCCAATGAGATCGACGTTTCGATCCTGATCGCCGCACCCAACCCGTATTGGGTATCTCGGGTCCCCTCGCGGCGCAGCCCCACCTACAAGCCTGATCCAAAGGCGCTCGGCGATTTTATTTTCGCGGTTGCGACTCGCTACAAGGGGCGAATCAAAAGCTACCTGCCGATGAACGAGCCAAACCTTTGGCAGTACATAACGCCGCAGTATAGCTGCAGATCGAAGTCGGCGAAGAGCTGCACTCTTTCCGGAGCTGAGATCTACCGTGACCTCTATCGCATCGCCTACACGAACGTCAAGGCAGCCGATCCGCAGGCGGCGGTCTGGATCGGCGGGCTCGCACCGCACGGCCGCCCCGGCGTATCTCCGACCGCCTCATCTCCCGGGCCAAGCGCGTTCTTCAAGGCGATGGCCTGCGTGAAGGCAAACTACGCCGTCGACAGAACCAGCCCGGGTTGTAAGAGCTTTAAGCCGCTGCTGGCCGACGGTATCGCGCACCACCCACACACCGTGCTGCTTTCACCGACCCAGCGCGAGGGGGGCGACGCGATCACGACGGCCAATATCTCAACGCTGACAGGACTTTTCGACCGGCTCCAATCGAGCGGGCGGGTTCTCAATGGAACGGCCAGCGGCCCAGCCCAGAAGAGCAAGCGGCTTGACGTTTTCATCGACGAATACGGCGTTCAGACGAACCCGCCCGACAAGCTCCAAGGGCTCTCGCCGACGAAACAGGACGAGTACTACCAGCAGGTCGCGTACATGATGTGGAAGAACCCGCGCGTAAAGCTTCTCGCCTTCTACCTCTGGCAGGATGAGCCCATGACGGCGGCTAAGAGCTGGGCTTGGCAGTCCGGGATGTATTACGCCGATGGCCGCATCAAACCATCGGGGAAGAGCTTCCCACACCCGTTCTGGGTAGACCTGCCGAAGGGCTCAAAGAGCGCGACGGTTTGGGGCCAGGTTCGCGGAAGTGACGGACTCAAGGCGGTCACTGTTCAAATTCGATCCGCTAATTCCACACCGTTCAAGAACTTGAAGACCGTCTCACCAGATGCTAACGGCTACTTCTCGTTCAAAGCCACGGTCAGCGGCAAACGCTCGTTCCGCTTCCTTTATGGAAGTCCGGCGACGAGCTCCGAGGTACGGACGGTCTCGCAGCGCCGCAAGTAATGAGACCGCGTGGTACAGAGGCGTGCGCTGCAGGCCGCTTAGCCCTGATCGTTTTCCTCTCAGCGTTTGTGTTCTGCGCACTGCCAGCCAGCAACACTTGGGCTGCGGCCAAGGAGCGCGCGATGGTAGGGATCTCAGACCCTGTCGCGACCGGCCCGACGACGGGACTGCTCGAAGCGCTCGCACCACGATGGCGCGCGGCTGGCGTCGACTGGGCCTCCGTCACCGCCGACTGGCGTGAGATCGCGCCGGAGAAGGACTCGAAGGCGCCGCCGGCCGGCTTCGACGGAGCCGATCCATCCTCGCTGCTCTACAACTGGACCAACCTCGATCGCGTAATCAGGCTGCTGCGAGAAAACAAACTAGCGCCGCTGCTCACGGTCACAGGGCCCGGCCCGCTCTGGACCAGCACCGACCCCGAGCGTGGTAGCGCCCGCTACCGCCCAGATCCTGCGATGTTCGCCGCCTTCGCCAAGGCGGTCTCGCTGCGCTACCGCACACAGGTTGCCCGCTACATCGTTTGGTACGAGCCCAATGACGCAGCCAACCTGCGTCCGCAGTTCTACTGCGCAAAGGGCGCCTGCTCGCCGCGCTCGCCGGAGATCTATCGCGCCCTCTTCAGCGGCGCAGCGGCGTCGATCCGCGCGGCCGACGGCGGCGCTGAGGTTTTTGCGGGCGCTCTGGCAGCGCGCGGTCGCAGCGCGCCGGAAGATTCTGATGATCCTGTAACGCCGGTCGCTTGGCTGCGCGCGTTTGGCTGCGTTGACGGCGATGGACTCGCCGATCGCAGCTCGCCAAGCTGCGATCAGTTCGAGGCTCCCGAGGTCAATGGAATCGCCTACCACCCTGACCAGCGCGCCGCTGCCCCGAGCAGACACCTTCGCAATACGGCCGAGGCTGGGATCAATGACACGTCGCGGCTGACCCGCGTGCTCGACGCGATCCAGCTAAGCGGCGGGATTATCAATGCCGCGCAGGCAGGCGCTCCGATTGACCTCTACTACAGCGAGTGGGGCTATCAGACCAATCCTCCCGACGTATTCAGCGGAATCTCGCTCTCGAACCAGAGTCGTTGGCTGCAGGAGGGCGCGAAGATCGTCTACGGCCAGCCGCGCGTGAAGCTCCTCGGTCAATACCTTTGGCGCGATCAGCCAGTGATCGACTTAGGTCAAGGGGTTGATGCCTACTCTGGCGGCCAGAGCGGCCTTTACGGCTTCGACGGCGTTGCCAAGCCTGCCGCGTCGGCCTTCCCAAACCCGTTCTGGGCGACGTCGCTGGTTGGAAGCCGCGAGGCAAGCCTCTGGGGGCAGGTTCGCCCCGGCGGGGTACACACAGTCGCAATTGAGCGACGAATCGGCAGCAACCGCTACCGCCAAGTAGCGCAGGTTGAAACTGACGCGCAAGGCTATTTTCGGGTGCGACTACCGCTCGCGACAACGGCGCGCTTCCGCTACTGGTGGGCCGGATCGAGCGCCAAAGCGCGGCGCTACTCCGACTCGATTTTGGTTCGCCCGCGCTAAGCGCTGATTAGCTGCGCGTGAAGCGGCGACCGGCCGACGGTGAGGCGTCTTCATCGATCGCCTTTTTAATCGTGACGCCAGCCGCTTCGAGAACGTCGTCTCCCCCGCCCGCCTGCTCGCTTGCCTGCGCCTCCATCGCGGCAAGACGCTCAGGCGTCATCGCTTCAGAGTCCTCATTCTCGGCTAGCCACCGGGCGGCCTCGGCGGCAGCAGCTTCATCACGGACGACCGTCTTACCGCTGTCGTAATAGCGATCGATCTCAGCAAAAAGTTCGTCGACCAGTCGATCGGTCGGTACCTTTTTCAGCGGCTCACCCTTTGAGAAGATCATGCCCGCGTCCTTAGCGCCGGTGATGCCGAAGTCTGCATGGCGCGCCTCGCCGATCCCGTTGACGGCGCAGCCGAGCACAGACACCTCAATCGCATCGGGATAGGCCGCTAGTCGCTCCTCAATCTCGATTACGACCGAATCCATGTCAAATTGGAGCCGGCCGCAGGTTGGGCAAGCGATCAGTACGGGGCCGCGTTCACGGAGCTTAAGCGCTTTGAGGATCTCCCAGGCGACCTTGACCTCCTCTTCGGCGTGAAAGGTTGAAAGTGAGATGCGGATCGTGTCACCGATGTTGTCGGCCAGCAGCGTGCCAAGCCCGACGGCCGACTTCAGCGAGCCTGTCCAGCGCGTGCCGGCCTCGGTCACGCCAAGGTGAATTGGGTAGGCAATTCGCTCCGAAAGCCTCCGATTGGAGGCGATCGTGTTCGGCACACTTGTCGATTTCATCGAGATCTTGAAGTCGGTGAACTCGAGTCTTTCCATCAGTTCAACAAATTCCGTTGCGGCGATCACTAAGGCCTCAACCGGGTCGCTGAACTCAAGCTCAATCAGGTGCTTTGGCAGCGAGCCGGAGTTGACTCCGATCCGAAGCGGCACGCCCGCAGCCGAAGCGGCCGCAACAACCTCGGCAACCTTCTCCGGCCCGCCGATGTTGCCGGGGTTCAGACGCACGCACGCGGCGCCGTTGGCGATTGCTTTGAGCGCCAGCGTATGGTTGAAGTGGATGTCGGCGATGATCGGGATCGGCGACCGCGCAATCAGTGTTTTCAGCGCCTCGGCGTCGGCCTCGCGCGGTACGGCGCAGCGGATTAGGTCGGCGCCAGCATCGGCACACCGCAGGATCTGCGCCAGCGTCGCTTCAACATTGGCGGTCTCGGTCTTTGTCATCGTCTGCACGGCAACCGGAGCACCCCCGCCGATTAGGACGCCCCCAACGCTGATTTGTCGCTCTGAGGCCATTTAGAGAGTGTACGAAGGCGGGCCGGGTGGCAGGTCATCGGTACCCTTAGCGCTGTCATGAGCAGGTTTCCCGAGCCCATCAACGTCTCCGACTACGAACGTCTGGCCAAAGAGATGCTTGACGTCGGCCCGGCCGGCTATTACAACGGTGGCGCGGGCGATGAAAACACGCTGCGAGCGAACGCGGCGGCCTGGAGTAACTTCACCTTGCGCCCGCGCGTCTGCGTCGACGTCGGCGACGTTTCGACAACGACAACGGTGCTCGGGGAGCAGCTCTCGATGCCCATTCTCGTCGCACCGACGGCGCTACAGAAGATGGCTCACGCCGATGGTGAACTTGCGATGGCGAGGGCCGCCGACGCAGCAGGCACGCTGATGGTCTGCTCAACGCTGGCGAGTTCCAGCTTAGCTGAGATCGCTACCGCCGCCCCGGGCGCTCGACGCTGGTTGCAGCTCTATCTCTGCCGCGATCGTTCGGTCAGTAACGCGCTCGTCGATCAAGCAGTTGCGGCCGGCGCTACGGCGATAGCGGTGACCGTTGACTCCCCCTACGTCGGAATTCGAGAACGAGACCCGCGCAGCGGCTTTGTCGTCCCGGACGAGATCGACATGCCTGGCGTGACCGCCGTGCTGGGCCGCTCAGCCGGGCTGACGGTTGAGGAGTTCTTCTCGATGGTCGACCCTACGCTGACCTGGGCGAAGCTCGAAGAGTTCATTGAACAGGCGCCGCTGCCGGTGCTCGTAAAAGGCATTCAATGCGGTGCGGACGCTCGTTTAGCCTGCGATCACGGTGTAGCTGGGATTGTCGTCTCCAATCACGGCGGTCGTCAGCTCGACAACGTGGCGCCAACGGCCGAGCTGCTGACGGAGGTTGTCGACGCGGTCGGCGGGCGCGTCGAGGTGCTCGTCGACGGCGGCATTCGTCGTGGCAGTGACGTCTGCGTCGCGATTGCACTCGGCGCGAGCGCGGTTCTTGTTGGGCGTCCAACTCTGTGGGGCTTAACCGTCGCCGGAGAGGCAGGCGCCACTCGGGTCCTTGAGTTGCTTGCGCGCGAACTTCAGATATCGCTCGCGCTCCTGGGCGTTAACTCGCCGAGTGAGTTAACGCGCTCTCACGTCGCCGGCGCGTAGAGCGCGTCGATCTCGTCCGCGTACTTTGCCGCGATCGGCTTGCGCTTGAGCTTCATCGTTGGCGTTAGCTCGTCACCGCCGGGCTCCCACGCCGTTGGCAGCAGCGTGAACTTCTTGATCTGCTCGACTCGCGCAAGGTGCGTGTTGCCCTCATCTACGGCTACTTGGATCAGCTCGAGCAGCTTCGCGTTTTCCGATAGCGAGGCGATTGTTGCGCCCTCCAGCCCTTCCTTCGCAGCCCATTGCGGCGCGAAGTCGGCGTCGAGTGAGATCAGCGCCGTGTTATATGGGCGCGCGTCGCCGATGCAGCAGACCTGATCGATCAGCGGCGAGGCGGTTTTGATCTGCGCTTCAATGTTGGCGGGCGACATGTTCTTCCCTGCGGCGTTGATGATCAGCTCTTTCTTGCGGTCAACAATTTTCAGGTACATATGGTCATCAAACTGGCCAATGTCCCCGGTTGCGAGCCAGCCGTCGGCGTCGATCGTCGCTGCCGTCTCTTCGTCCATGTTGCGGTAGCCGACCATCACAAGATCACCGCGAATCAGCACCTCACCGTCTTCAGCGAGCTTTAGCTCAACGCCAGGAACCGGCGGCCCCACGGTTCCGATGCGGACAGCGCCTGGCGGGTTGACCGTGCCGCCGCCGCAGGTTTCCGACATTCCCCAAAGCTCAGCGAGTGGCAAGCCAATCGCGTGGAAGAACTCGAGCACTTCAACCGGCGTCGGTGCCGCACCAACGTTGATTGTCACCACTTGATCCAGCCCCAACATCACGCGCAAGGCGGCAAAGTACTTCTCGTCGGCTTCGGCCACGGTTGCCGCCAATTCGGCAGGGACCTCCCCCCCGGACTGTTCAATGCGCACCTTCTCAATCGCCGCGTTCAGAGCGGCCTCGAGCGGTTCGCGCTGCTCATCGGGCTGGCCAGCAACCATCCCTTGTAGTCCGCCGCGGAGTTTCTCCCAGATTCGCGGCACAGCAAAGAACCAGTTTGGACGGACCTCGGGGAGCACCTCCATCACGAGCTTGTGGTCGGGAACTGAAGTGATCTCGAAACCCATCACGGCGGGGATGTAGTGGTGCGCCGCGCGCTCGGCGATGTGCGCCGACGGAAGCCAGCTGATGACGCGTGAGCGCCGAGGAAAGTTGACGATGTCCGACGTGCCCCGGACCATCCACATCAGGTTGTTGTGGGACAACTGAACGCCTTTTGGCGGCCCCGTTGTGCCGCTCGTGTAGATCAGCGTGAGGATGTCGTCAGGGCCGATCTGCTCGCTTGCCTGCTCGCCATCGAAATCAGGATCGATCTGCTCCAGCTCAGCAAGGCTAATCGTTCCCTCGACGCCGCTGGACGGGCCGTCAACGAGCACAACCTGCGGCGGATCATCGAGCTTTGAGCAGGCCTCCTGAACCGTCGCTAGATAGGTTGGTTCAGTGACGATCAGCCTGCTGGCTGAATCCTCGAACAGGTAGTCAATCTGTTCGGCGCTGTAGGTCTGGTAGATCGAAAATGGTGTCGCGCCAGCGATCATTGCCCCGAAGTCCAGAATGTGAAACTCCGGCCGGTTCACCAGCATCAACGCGACCGTGTCGCCCTTAGCGATGCCAAGCTTGCGCAGCCCCCCAGCTATGCGGTCAGCGCGTGCGAGGCCTTCACCCCAAGTGATCAGAACCGAGCCGTCGCGGTTCTTGACCCATGTTTCGTCGGCATTCTCTGCGGCGGTTATGCGCAGCGCTGCCGCCAGCGTCGGCGCCCTCATCGCTGCGTACTCCACTCGCTCCGTCATCGTCGCATCCCCCACGCTCAACTGGGACGGAAGGCTATCAATTTGACGGAGGGTTCGCGATCAGCGCAGCCCGAAACCCTCACCCTGAAGCCGCGAGATGTCATTGGTTAGGCCGACCGCAAAAAGAATCAGCACGAGTACGAAGCCGACCGCACTGGCTCGTTCCATCACCGAGTAGGCGATCGGCCTGCCGCGAAGCTTCTCGGCTAAGGCCCAAAAAATATGCCCACCGTCCAGCGGCAGAAACGGGAAGAGATTGATCAGGGCGAGTGAGAGCGAGATGATCGCGAGCACGCCCAAGGCCTGGGCTAGATCAAACTCAAACGACTGGCGCGTCACCTCGTAGCTGCCGACGACGCCGGAAATCTCCTTACGCGCCTGAGGGTCATAGAGCAGCCGCGAGAGTGCGCTCATCGTGAGTGTCGTTACGCGCCACATCTCAGTTGCGCTGCGAGAGGCCGCGTCGATCGGCCCAAGCGTTTCCTGATCGATCGCGAAGTTAAAGCCTAGACGTGTCTTCTTCGCCACTTCGTCATAGCGGGGCGTCAGCAGCAGCACCTGCGCCCTTCCGGCCCGCTCGACCACGACCCGTACCGGCGTCGCAGCCGCGCAGCCTTCAACTTGTGCGCCGGCGCACCGGTGCTTTGAGATTGCTGCGCCGAGCACCGCGACGTCGCCCTTCTTGCCATCAACGGAGATCAGTCGGTCACCTGGCTTAAGTGCTGCTGCCGCAGGGGAACCAGCTTCGGTTTTGTCGATTCGGTTCGATGGTTTGCTAAGCCCAACCGCGAAGAAGAGGCCAAAAAAGATCACGAAGGCGACAAGCACATTCATAAATGGGCCAGCCGCGATCACAAAGACCCGCTTGTTGACGGCCATCCGCGAGTACGAGCGATCTTGCAGCTCCGGCGCTATTTCCTCGTTCGGGTTCATTCCCGTGATCCGCACATAGCCGCCTAGTGGAATTAGGCCGATGCAGTATTCGGTTTCACCCTTTGTCTTCTTCCAGATATGCGGCGGGAAGAAGAGTGAGAAGCGCTCGACTCGCATCCCGACCCGCTTCGCAGCCCAAAAGTGACCGACTTCGTGGAGGATCACGAGCACCGAGAAGCCAAGGAAGGCGAGCAGATAACTCATCTCAACGAGTGTAGGCGCCTCAAGCTATGCCAGTGCTGCTAGATGCTCACCCGTAACCCGGCGCGCCGCGCGGTCGGCCGCGATCAGAGTGTCGAACGAGTAACTCTGCTCGATTTGTGCCTCATTGAGCGTTGCTGCAATTACTTCGGCGATCTGCAGGAAGCCACAGCGGTTATCTAAGAAGGCAGCGACCGCAACCTCATTTGCCGCGTTCAGGATGCAGGGTGCAGTGCCGCCCTCGCGACCGGCCGCAAGCGCCAGTCCGAGGCAGGGAAAGGCTTGATTGTCGACCGGCTCAAAGGTCAGAGAACCGAGCTGCGCGAGATCCAGCGATTTCAGCTCGAGCCTTGTGCGCCGCGGATAGTGGAGCGCGTAAGCGATCGGCACCTTCATGTCGGGGTAGCCAAGATGAGCCAACGATGATCCGTCCGCCAGTGAAATCATCGAATGGACGATCGACTGTGGGTGAATGACAACTTCAATGTCGTCGTAGGCAGTGCCGAAAAGCTGGTGGGCTTCGATCACCTCGAGTCCCTTGTTCATCAGCGTCGCCGAGTCGATCGAGATCTTTCCACCCATCTGCCAAGTTGGATGATTGAGCGCCCCTTCGGCAGTCACGCTGGCTAGCTCGTCACGGCTGCGCCCTCGGAACGGGCCGCCCGAGGCGGTCAGCGTTAGTCGTTGCACCGTCCCTGGAGCCTGGCCGCTCTCGCTTGCGATCAGCTGGTGCAGTGCGGAGTGCTCAGAATCAACCGGGAGCAGGCGGGCGCCGGTAGCGGCGGCAAGTTCGATCACCAGTTCTCCGCCTACAACCAAGGATTCTTTGTTGGCAAGGGCGAGGTCTACCCCTTCGCTGAGCGTGATAACGGTTGCCGCCAGTCCTGCAGAGCCGACGATTGCGTTGAGGACTAAATCCGGCTCGGCCCCCACGATCAGCTCGGCGAGCCCCTCCGGGCCGCTCAAGACCTCGCCGTCCCAAGCGGCGCGCGCCTGCTCGGCGCTTTCCGGATCTGCGATCAACACCTTGCGAACGCAGTGCTCGTTGGCCTGGGCGATCAGCTGCTCCCAACGTCGATCGGCGGAGATTGCGACGAGCTCGAGATCGTCGGCGGCCGCGACGAGCTCGAGCGCCTGAGTGCCGATCGATCCGGTGGAGCCGAGAATTACAAGTCTGCGCATCGTTATAGGCGCTAGAGCAGCGCGACCCAGACGTAGTAGCCGGCGACAATTGAAAAACAGACAGCGTCGAGCCGGTCGAGCACGCCGCCGTGGGCGCCGAAGATCGTTCCGGAGTCCTTCACATCGGCCTCACGCTTGACGTAGCTTTCGAAAAGATCCCCAAGCGGCGCGACGAGCGCGACGGCGAAGCCGAGGATCAGCGCGTCTACTCCACTGAGCCAATCGAAGTAGAGGCCTGCAAACCAAGCCGCGGCGGTGCCGGCGACGATCCCGATCAAAAGCCCTTCAATCGTCTTGGCTGGTGAGATCTGAGGCGCGAGCGCGCGGCGACCGAACGAGCGGCCACCAAAGTATGCGCCTGTATCGGTCATGAACGTCGCGATCAGCACGATGAAGACGATTGCTGTGCCGTGGATCAGCTCGCGCAGCATGATCGCATGAGCAAAAGCGAGCCCGATCCAGATCAGACCCATCATCACGATCGCCAGTCCCGGCAAGCTTGTCGGTTGATTGTCAACGATACTGATTAGGAAGACGACCGCGAGCGAGGCGACGAGTGCCATCAGTACGCGCGATGGCCCGCCCGTTTCCGCAGCGACAAGCAGCACCAACAGGCCGATGAAGCCCGCCAAAATCGGCGGTGAAAGGCGTTCAAACATCGAGAAGAGTTCTCGTAGCGCGATCACGCCGAGGATGAAAATGCCGATGGCGAAAACCCAGCCGCCGATTGCGACCAGCGCGATTGCCAGCAGCGCCAGGGGAACAGCTGTCGCGACCCTGGCCGCTAGGTCGGAGCCACCGTTGCGGACTTCGAGCCAGCGCGTCGCTCGTGGCCGGCTGCGTTTCGTTGTCGGCATCTCCTCGTTCATCAGCGAGCCCCGAAGCGGCGCTCGCGCGCAGCGAACAGCTCGAGCGACTGAACAAATGCCTCGCGATCGAAATCGGGCCAGAGTTCGTCGCGAAATACGAGCTCTGAATAGGCGCATTGCCAGAGCAGGTAGTTTGAAACGCGGACGTCTCCCCCGGTCCGAATCAGCAGGTCGGGATCGCTCATCTCAGGGGCGTAGAGAAGTTCGGCGAAGGCGTCTTCGCCGCCGCCTTCGTAGCGAGCCGCGGCGTCGACAATTTCCGCGCGCGAACCGTAGTCGAAGGCAATGAAGAGGGTCAGCAGGCCGTTTTCAGCCGTCTCGCTTTCAGCCCATTGGATTCGCTCAAGCAGCGTCGCGCCGATCCGGTCACGGCGCCCGATGAAGCGCATCCGCACACCCTCTTGCGCCAACTCCGGCGTTTCGCTCGTAATTCGCTCGGCGAACATTTCCATCAGGTCGGCGACCTCGGCCGCAGGGCGGCTCCAATTCTCGGTCGAGAACGAGTAGACGGTTAGCTCCTTGACACCGAGTTCGACGGCATCGCGCAGCCGCGCCTTCACGTTGTCAGCGCCCGCGCGGTGCCCCTCAAGCGTTGGCAATCCCCGCTTTTCAGCCCAGCGTCCGTTGCCGTCAGTGATAATCGCGACGTACCGCGCCGCCGCCGCGGGGACGGTCATCAGACCTCGGTGATCTCTGCTTCTTTTCCCTTGAGGTGGGCGTCAAGGCTGGCAACGTTCGCGTCCGTCAGCTTCTGCAGCTCCTGTTCAGCGCGGTGCTCGTCGTCGGCGCCCGCATCGCCTGCTTCGCGCAGCTCGCGCAGGTCGCCCATCACGTCGCGGCGCACGTTACGGATCGCGATTCGGCCCTCTTCGGCAATCGAGCGGACGACCTTGACCAGCTCGGCTCGTCGTTCCTCGTTGAGCTCAGGAATTGAGAGGCGGATCAGCTTCCCGTCGTTGCCGGGGGTTAAGCCGATGTCGCAATCGACGATCGCCTTCTCGATCAGCTTGATCGAAGAGATATCGAACGGTTGAACGGTCAGCAGTCGGGCCTCGGGGGCGTTGATCGTCGCGAGCTGCTTGAGCGGCGTGGGTACCTCGTAGTAGTCGACCATTACGCGGTCAAGTAGCGCCGGGCTTGCGCGCCCGGTCCGAATCGTTGCGAATTCAGCATTCGTGCTCTCGACCGTCAGGCTCATCCGCTCACCTGCGTCGGCGAGCAGTTCGTTTGTTAGCTCGCTCATGTTTTCACCAAGGTTCCCACAGCGCTTCCGCAGACTATCCTGTCGATGTTCTGCTCGTCATCCATGTTGAAGACGTAGATTGGCAGGCCGTTCTCCATACAAAGCGTGAGAGCCGTGGCGTCCATCACCCTGAGGCCGCGCTGGATCGCCTCCATGTGCGTGATTTCGGGAATCAGCTCGGCGTCCGGGTCGCGATTTGGGTCGGCGCTGTAGACACCGTCAACGCCGTTCTTTGCCATCAATATTGCTTCTGCTCGCACCTCTGTAGCGCGCAGCGCAGCGGCCGTATCGGTCGTGAAGAACGGGTTTCCGGTGCCGCCAGCAAAGATCACAACGCGCCCCTTCTCGAGGTGCCGCATCGCGCGGCGGCGAATGTAGGGCTCGGCCACCTCGGCTACGGCAATCGCCGACTGCACGCGCGTGTGTACACCGGCGCGCTCGAGCGCGTCTTGCAGCGGTAGTGCATTGAGCAGCGTGGCCAGCATTCCCATGTAGTCGGCGGTGGCGCGATCCATCCCATCGGCTGCACCGCTCATCCCGCGGTAGATGTTGCCGGCGCCAACGACAATCGAAACCTCGATCCCACGGTCGTGGACCACCTTGATTTGCTCGGCGACTGCGCTCACGCGATTCGGGTCGGTCCCGAAATCGAGGTCGCCCATCAATGACTCGCCTGAGAGTTTGATTAGAACCCGCCGGAATACCGCGTCGTCGGCCATGACCGAAGGCTACTCCCCTACGGCGTAGCGCTCGAATCGTGAGACGACGACGTTCTCGCCGGTCTTCGCCGAAAGCTCCTCGCGCAGTTGTTCGATCGTTTTTCCTTCGTAACGGTCGGCGTTGACGTGTTTTTGGCGCATCAGCACGATTTCGTCGAGCCACTTGTCGAGCATCCCTTCGATAACCTTCGCTTGGAGCTCTTCGGGTTTGTCTGCTGCCTGCTCGGCAAAAACCCGCTCTTCGGCTTGTCGCTCGTCGGCGGGAACCTGATCGTCGCTGACAAAGCGCGTTGTCGGCGATGCTGCGATGTGCATCGCGATCTCCCGGGCGAAGGCGACGAACTCGTCGTTGCGGGCAACGAAGTCGGTATTGCAGTTGACCTCGACTAGAACTCCGACCGTGCCTGTGGCGTGAATGTAAGACTGGACCGTGCCTTCGGCGGCGTCGCGGTCGGCGAGCTTGCCGAGCTTATTGCCCATCTTGACGCGCAGGATCTCCGTCGCCCGCTCGGCGTCGCCGTCGGCCTCGGCAAGAGCCTGCTTGCAATCCATCATTCCGGCGCCTGTCGCTTTGCGCAGCGCCGCCACGTCTGCTGCCTTTACTTCGCTCACTTTGAACCCTCGGCTGGTGGTTCTTCGGCTGTGGCTTCGGGCTCTTCCGTCGTCGCGTCGCCCTCGGCTGCTGGCTCTTCGGCGGCTGGTGGCTCTTCGGGGGCGGTCTCTGGTGCTGATTCTACTGCCGGCGCCGCTTCTTCCGGCGCGGCGGTTGGCGCCTCTGGCGGCTGCGCAGCCGCGTGTTCAACGGCTGCCGCTTCCGCGGCCAGCCGCTCGGCCTCTTGAACGCGCATCTGCTCGGCTTGCTCGGCTTCGATCTTCGCCTGCTGCTCAGCGTGGATGCGGGCCTGCTCCTCGGCCTCGACGCGCGCCTTCTCTTCATCGGCGAGGAAGCTCAGGCGGGCCTCGGCGATTACGTTGGCGAGCCCATCGGAGATTACTCTGCAGGAGCGGATCGCGTCATCGTTGCCTGGGATCACGTAATCGATCCCGTCGGGGTCGCAGTTGGTATCAACAAGACCGATCACAGGGATCCGCAGGCGCTGAGCTTCACGCACGGCAATCTCCTCAACGTTCACGTCGACGACAAAGATTGCGTCCGGCGCGCGCTGCATGTGCTTGACGCCGCCAAGGTTGGCACGCAGCTTTGTCAGGTCGGCGATCGCCGACATCCGCTCGCGCGTCGGAAGCAGCTCGAGCTGGCCCTCCTGCTCGTATCCCTCAAGGTCGTGCAGCCGCCGGATCCGCTGACTGATCGTCTGGTAGTTGGTCAGCAAGCCGCCGAGCCAACGATGGTTCACGTAAGGCATGCCTGCTCGTTCGGCCGCATCCTTGACCGAGTCGCGGGCCTGCTTCTTTGTGCCTACGAAGAGAATGATGCCGCCGCCGCGAGCGATCTGCTCGACAAACGCCTGCGCCTCCGCCAAAAGCACCTCAGTGCGCAGCAGGTCGACGATGTAAATGCCTTCGCGCTCGCCAAAGATGTAGCGGCGCATTTTCGGATTCCAGCGCCGCGTCTGGTGACCGAAGTGGACTCCAGCTTCCAGCAGCTCCCTCAGTCCAACCGCGTTTGTGGCGGTGGTCATACGTACTCCCTTGGTTGTCTTCGAATGAAGCCCGCAGCGGCTGATTGGATCCCAACTTCGCGCTTAGCGCGAGGCGGGCAGGGCCAATGATCCGTTGGTCCGCGGGGTAGCGGTTGATTGAGCACTCATATTAGCCGGAACGCGCGGCAATCGGCAGCTAGACGGCATTTTGGGCGAGCTCAAGCGCGCGCGCTAGGTCTACCGGCAACGGCGAGACGACGTCCACTTCGGTGCCGTCCCTCGGGTGCTTAAATCGCAGTCGCGCGGCATGAAGAAACTGCCGAGCAAGGCCGTAATCAGCGCCCTTGCCGTAGCTCTGATCGCCGACGACAGGGAGCCCGATTGCCTCGAGATGCACGCGGATCTGGTGCGTGCGACCGGTGTCGAGCTTCACCCGCAGCAGCGTCGTTGTAGGCAGCGCCTGTTCAATTTCGAAGTGCGTGGTGGCCGAGCGAGGACGGTCGCTGTCAAGCGAAACTTTCGTTCGATTGCGTCGGTCGCGGCCGATCGGCGCGTCGATCGTTCCACTCCTTGCGCTTGGTCTGCCGTTGACAAGCGCAAGGTATTCGCGCGTTACCTCACGCTTGGCCATCTGCGCGCGCAGAGTGCGGTGAGTCACTTCGTCGCGAGCGACGACGAGCAGCCCGGAGGTATCGCGATCGAGCCGGTGGACGATCCCAGGGCGCTCTGGGTCGTCGCCGCCCGCGGCGCGCCCGGCGAGGGCCTGAACGAGTGTGCCGGTGGTGTGACCGCGAGCGGGATGAACGACAACCCCGGCCGGTTTGTCGACGACCAGCAGCGAACCGTCTTCGTAGGCAATTCGAAACTCAGTGTCAGCTCCGTGATCGTCAGGCAACTCGCGCTGGTCGGCCTCGTTGATCTCAATTACCGCGCCGGCCGCTGGCTTTGACGATTTCGCTGCTACCTCCCCATCGACGGTTACTTGACCGGCGGCGATCAAGCGTTGAGCGCGCGCGCGCGAGCCAAGTGGGCTAGATAGCAATGCGTCGAGCCGCTCACCGGCGTCGGCTTCAGCGACGCTAAGTCGCACTCAGCCGCTCCAACTTGCGCTTTCTGCGAGCGTCGATCTCGACGAGCACGACCAGCGCGACAACACCACAGGTAATCGAGGCGTCGGCGAAATTAAAGGCCGGCCAATGCGGCAGCTTGATGAAATCGGTCACAGCTCCAGCTCTAACGCGATCGATAATGTTGCCAACCGCGCCACCGATAACTAGGCCGGTCGCCAGCCAGATCAGCGGCGTTCCCAGATGGCTGAAGAAGTACCAAAGCAGCGCGCCGACAGCGACAGCCACGATCACCGGCACCAGCGCACCGCTACCGCTCAGCTGCCCGAATGCGACGCCACTGTTGCGGACGTCGACGATCTTCACAAATCCACCAAAGAGCTCGTCACTGCCATTGCCGGAGATCGCGTTTCGCGCCAACGACTTTGTGAATTGATCGATCGCCACGACGACAACTGCGGTAAGACCGGCGAGCGCAACGACACCGCTCTGGCGGCCCTTCATCCGGCGATCAGCCCTACGATCAGCGCGCCACCGAAGCTCAGCACGAGGATTCCCACAATCGGGCTGAGGTCGAGCGGGCCGATCGGCGGAATGAAGCGTCGGAAGATGCTCAGGTACGGTTCGCAAACCTGACGCAGAAAATCAAGAATCGCGTTCAGCACACGGTTGTACGGAATTCTCCCGCCGAATGATTGATAGATCGAGCTGATGATGTAGGCGAAGATCAAGATCGTGTAGACGTCGATCAGCGCGGCGAGAAAGTCAGCAACAGTCGCCCTTACGGTCGCGATCGGAGGTGCCAGCAGAGCGATCATTTGCCGCGACCTAGCACAGCGTCCATCGCCGCCCTAAAGCCCTCGCGCAGCGGCGACGCCAGCACTGCCAATCCCTTCTCGGTCACGCCGCCGGGGGTCGCGACCTCGCGGCAGATCTGCTCGCTGTCGTTCGCGCGCGAAACGAGGAGCGCGCTAGAACCCTTCAGCGATGAACCAACGAGGATCTTCGCAGTCTGCTCGTCGATTCCCTCGGCAACTGCCGCTTTGACCTGTGTTTGAGCGATCAACGCTACGTACGCTGGCCCTACTCCACTGATACCGGTTAGAACGCCAAAGTCAGCCTCCTCAACAGCAACTACGTCGCCAAGCTCAGCGAGCAGGGCGACAATCTGGTCGAACAGCTCGCGATCACCGGCGTCGTCGTCGACGATCCCGATCGTTGCCTGTGCGATCTCTGCGGCGAGGTTCGGCATCATTCGGTAAACGCGAGCGTTCGGGTAGGCGGCCCGAAGTTCTTGCAGGCTGACGCCGGCCATAATCGAAAGCACTACTTCGGTCTGGTCAGCGATCTCGGTGGCCACCTCTTCGAGCTGCTTTGGCTTATGGCAGAGGACAACAAGATCGCTGCCGGCTGCGACCTCGGCGTTGCTGGCAACCGCCCTACCGCCAACGAGCGCTGCGAGCGCCTGCGCCTGTTCAATCTCCAGCGCCGAGCAGGTAACCGGCCTGGCCCAACCGACCGCCAGTGCTCGCGCCATGTTGCCGCTACCGATAAGCCCGATCCGCATAGTCACCGAACCGTACCGCTTGATCGAGCGCGCCAAAAGCGCAGCTCCGGTTAGCTCTGGTTGAAGAAGCCTTTTTCGATCAGCGAGGCGCGTTCTTCTGCTGAAATCTCGACGTTTCGCGGGGTCAACATGAAAACCTTCTCGGCGATCTTCTGCATCCCACCATCGAGGCCGTACGTGAGCCCACTGGTGAAATCGATCAAACGCTTACTCAGGTCCGCGTCGGTCGACTGCAGGTTGAGCACGACGGGAATCCCGTCGCGGAACTTGTCGGCGACCTGCTGCGCGTCGTTGAAGCTCTTTGGAATCACAAGGTGGACATGATCGGCGGAGCCACCGTTGCCGCCCTGAGGCGCCGCACTACGCGGCCTGCCGGCGCCGCGACGTGGCTCATCATCGGGAAAGATCTCTTCGATTTCGTCGCGCCTGCGGCGCTTGCTGAGCCGCTTTACGTTGGGCCGCTCGCTGTAGCGCCCTTCGAGCTCCGCTTCCGGCTCAAAGGAGCCAGTTTTGGGCGCATATGGGTCTCGATCCTCAGCCAAACCGAAGTAAACCATTGCGCGGTGCCACGTGTCACTAACAGCCATACCGTAAGTTTACCCACGCAGCGGCGTTTTCCTCCCTGAAGGCGTCGGTTAGCATCAGCGCAGCAGTCGGCTACCTATCCGCACGATGGTCGCGCCCTCCTCAATTGCTACCGCAAAATCCTGCGTCGTACCCATTGACAGCTGCTCCAGACCTCGGCCCTGGGCGAGATTTCGAAGCTCGGCAAAGTCTTTGCGGCTCTGCTCTGGGTCATCGGCAAGCGGCGGCATAGTCATTAGCCCGACGACCGGTACCGGGCAGCGGGCGATGAAATCGTCGAGTGCGGAGGGCGCGACGCCGGCCTTCCCTTCCTCCCCGGCAACGTTGACCTCGATCAGCACCCGCGTCGTCTCAGTGTGGTGTTTCTCGAGCTGAGCCAGAACCGATTCACTGGCAACCGAGTGGATCAACCTGACGTAGGGAACGATCAGCTTGACCTTGCGGCTCTGCAGCGCGCCGATGAAATCGATCGTGAAGCTGCCGGGGTAGGCCTGCGCCCTCGCCACGAGATCCTGCGCGCGATTCTCGCCGATCAAGTCGACCCCGGCCTCAAGCAGTTTGCCGCTCTCCTCCACTGGCACGTATTTTGCGGCGAGTAGAAGCTCGACGTCGGAGCGCTCACGGCCGGCGCGCTGACAGGCCGCAACTATCTGCGTCTCTACCGCGGCTCGCTCAGCCGCAATCGCTTCGGCGTTCAGTCCTCTGATTAGTTCTGCCATACCGCTCCCACCATCCTTCCTGTTTCGCCAGCGTCGCGCCGGTAAGAGAAAAACTCTTCAGGCTGCGAGCAGATCGTGCAGATACCACAGTCATAGCGATCTTCGATTCCAAGCGCACCGAGCTGCTCGGCTGCGATTAGCGCGAGATCAAGCCTGCCTGGCTGCTCCTGCGCGGCCGGATATGCGCTGAAAGTCGAGCGCAGATCATCGCCAACCTCGTAACAACAGCCGCGCGCGCCCGGGCCGATCGCCGCGCTGAGCGGCCCGTCGTCGAGCTTGCGCAGTTCGGCGACGGCCGCCGCGATCACGCCTTCGTCGAGGCCACGCCAGCCTGCGTGGATGGCGCCGAACGCTCTGCCGCCGCTGATCAGCACTGCAAGGCAGTCGGCCGTCCTGACGGCGCAGAGCAGGTCGTCTCGGTCGCTTACCTGGCCGTCGGCGGGGCACGTGAACGGCGCGATCTCGTCGCCAGCGCTGATCACATTGACGCGTGAACCGTGAACCTGCTCGTCCTGCGCCCAGCGATCGCGGCCAATCCCGCTGAGCTCCTCTAGCGCCGTCGCGGCGGGCTCGGAGGGGCCGCTGAAATCTCCGGTGGCGGCCGTGCTAAAGAGCATCTCAGTGCGCCCGACCTTCAGCCGCAGGCCGAGCGTGTCGGCGCTGAAGGCGCTGCCGCCAAGAGCCTTCGCGAAGCCATCCACGCCGCTCACCGAGCAGCTTCCCTGGCGCGTTCGAGCGCCACGTCGAGCTGCTGGTCACGGCCTACAACCGCGCCGTTGAGAGTTAGCGCTAGTGCGTGTGCGAGCCCCTCACCGATCGCTGGGCCCGGCGTTGCTCCAGCCTCAAGTAGGTCATCGCCGCTGATCTCGAGTCTCACGTAGCGCAGCTCGTCAAGCCAGAGTGCTGCGTTGGTGCCGCCAGCGAGCGCAACTGCCTCCAACGGCGCCGAGCGCGCCGCAGCAGCGATCTCAGCTCGGCTCTTCGCTCTGCGCAGCGGTGCGCCGGTCACCCAGCGCGATGCGACCAGCACGAGATCACGGTCATGGGCGCTAAAACCGAGGTAGCCGAGCCAGCGCGTCAGCAGGCCAAGCTCTACGCCCGTGCAGCAAGCCGCAAGCGTCAACAGGTCGCTGCGTCCCTCGTTGCCAAGCAGCACTAGCGCTTCGTCGAGCGTCGCTGGATTGGCGCAGAACCCCTCCGGGAGTGCCCCCGGGTTGAGTCCTTCGATGGCGAGAAAGACGGCAGTTGGCCTGGGCTCGCGCAGAGTGAGGAATAGCTCATTGCCGATTCGCTCTCCGCTTACCGCGCCAGGCGTCGCCGCGGCCGCCAGTGCCGCTGTCTGTGGATCGACGCTGAAGCCGAGCCGCGTGCTGTAGCGAGCGCAGCGCCAAAGCCGCGTCGGGTCGTCAAGAAAAGAGCGCTCGTACAGCACGCGAACCGTTCCCGACTGAAGGTCAGCGAGCGCCGCCGGATCAGCTTTGACGACCGAATCACTGATGCGCACTGCGATTGCGTTGATCGTAAAGTCTCGGCGGCTGAGGTCCTGATCAAGGCTCGCAGCGGTCACCTCCGGTAGCGCCCCCGGCTGAGCGTAGAACTCGGTGCGAGCGCAAGCGAGGTCAACCCGCACAGCGCCCAGCTCGACGGTCGCGGTGCCGAAGCGCTCGAATCGCTCGGCCTCACCGCCGAGGCGCGCCAGCATAGGTTCGAGCGGGCCATCTACGACGAGATCGATCTCGGTCGGCGTCCGCCCAATCATCAAGTCGCGGACTGCGCCGCCGACCAGCCAGACGCTCTCGTCGTTGCCGACGGCATCGATCACGGCCTGCCCCCCGGGCAACTCTGCAAGTTTGGCGACCACCATTGCTGCTTCCATACTGATTATGTTCCCGCGATCACGCAAAACGCGCGTCCTCGTAGGGCTCCTCGCTGCAGCGATCCTTCTGACCGCCGCCGCGCTCGCCGTCATCCTCAGCGCCCGCAACCCCGGAGACCTCTCCAACCCCGACGTTGCCTTTCAGACGGCGCCGACGCCGAAACCTTCCCCGAAACCGACTACTGAGGATTTCAGTTGGCCGGTCTACGGCTACGACGGCGCGCGTACTCACAACTATCCACTTGCCCAGCCGCTACGGCCGACAAAGAAGGTTCGCTGGTCGCTGCGAGGCAGCGTGCTCTTGGAGTTCACCCCGGTCGCCGACGGCGATTCACTGCTGCTGCTAAAGAACAATGCTTCGCTCTTCGCGCTCAAACGACAGACCGGCGCGGTCTACTGGAAGAAGAAGCTCGGCGATCTCGCCGCCTCTTCACCAGCCTATGTCGATGGCATCGCCTACTGCACGATTCTCGTTGGCACCCGCGGCAGCAATAAGGGTTTGATCGTCGCCGTCGATCCAAAGAAGCAGAAAATTCTTTGGTCGAAGAAGCTCGCCAGCCGAACCGAAAGTTCGCCCTTCGTGCGCGAGGGAGTCGTTTACTTCGGCAGCGAGAATGGGACCGTCTACGCGCTGCGCGCCAAGAACGGCAAGGTGCTCTGGACCTACAACGCTGGCGGTGCGGTAAAGGGTGGCCTCGCTTATGCCAACGGGAAGCTCTTCTTCGGCGACTACGACGGCACCGTTCACGCAATCAGCGCCAAGGATGGTAAAGCGATCTGGACCTCAGGCGGTGGCGGCGCGCTCGGTCTTGGCGGCGGTCAGTTCTACGCGACCGCGTCGGTCGCCTTTGGCCGCGTCTACATCGGCAATACGAACAGCAGCGTCTATTCCTTCTCAACCAGTAATGGTGAGCTGGCTTGGCGTCACGGAACCGGCGGTTACGTCTACTCCTCGGCTGCTGTAGCCGACATTCCAAAGCTCGGACCAACCGTCTACATCGGCTCCTATGACGGGAACCTCTATGCGCTCAACGCCAAAAGTGGAGCGGTTCGCTGGAGCAAACCGACCGGCGGCCGCATATCGGGTGGGATCGAGATAATCGGCGATCTTGTTTTCTACTCAACGCTGGAGAAGAAGACGGCTGCGCTCTCAGCACGCAGCGGCCGCACTATCTGGTCGGTTCCCAAGGGCCAGTTCAACCCGGCAATCTCGGATGGCGAGCTGCTTTTTGTGATGGGCATGACAAGCATGTTCGCCTATGAAACGAAAAGCGCTGGAAAGCTCAACTCTGCGCCGGCGCCGGCGAAGTAACGCAGCCCAGCTAGGCGGCTCCGTTGCCGCCAAGCCGCTCAATCTTCGCGCCGAGCTCACGCAGCCGTTCATCGATCCGTTCGTAGCCACGGTCGATCTGGCTGACGTTGCCGATCTCACTACGGCCATCGGCGCAGAGCGCGGCGATCAGGATCGCCATCCCCGCACGAATATCTGGCGAATCGACGCGCTCACCTCGGAGCTGGCTAGGGCCGCTGACGATCGCCCTGTGGGGATCGCAGAGCGTGATGTCGGCGCCCATCAGAACCAGTTTGTCGGTGAAGATCAGCCTGTTCTCGAACATCCACTCGTGGACTAGAACCGAGCCCTCGCACTGCGTCGCCAACGCCACGGCGATCGAGGTCAAGTCGGCGGGGAAGGCTGGCCAAGGGCCGTCTTGAATCTTCGACTTGTATTCACCGACGTCTCGCGCGACGACCAACTTTTGATCGCCGGGGACGATTACGTCGCCGCCCTCTAGTTCGGTATGGAGACCGAGCTTGGAGAAGACTAGGCGGATCATCTGAAGATCGGCCGGGTCGGTGTTGACGATCCTCATTTCGCCGCCGGTGACACCGGCCAGCGCGATAAACGAGCCGATCTCAATGTGGTCCGGGCCAATCGAGTGGTGACAGCCGCCAAGCTCGTCTTTGCCGCTGACCGTCATCACGTTGGAACCGATGCCACGGATGTCTGCTCCCATCTTGCTAAGCATCCGCGCCAAATCCTGGACATGCGGCTCACTGGCAGCATTGCCGATCAAAGTTTCTCCAGGCGTCAGAACGGCAGCCAGAAGAGCGTTCTCGGTGGCCATCACCGACGGTTCGTCCATAAAGATTTGTGCCGCGCGCAGGCCGCCAGCAGGAGCCTCAAGGACGATGTCTCGGCCGTGCGTCATCGTCGCGCCGAGTGCGCCGAGCGCATCGAGGTGCGGGTCGAGGCGGCGGCGGCCAACCACGTCGCCTCCCGGTGGCGGCATCGCCGCTCTGCCAAAACGCGCCAGCAACGGTCCAGCGAGTAGGAACGAAGCGCGGATCCGCTCGGCGCAACCGCGGTCGAGCTCTGCGGCGCGGTCGACCTCTTTAGCGCAGAGTGTTACCTCGTTCTCGGCGATCCATTCAGCCGCAACGCCGATCCCTCGCAGCAGCTCGAGCATCGAATCGACGTCGCTGATCCTTGGGACATTGGCGATCACCATCTCCTCGCCGGTGAGCAGCGAAGCGGCGAGAATCGGCAGCGCCCCATTTTTGTTGCCAGCAGGAACGACAGTGCCGGAGAGTGGTGTCCCGCCGTCTATTACGAAGGTTTCCATAGTTATCGCAGTCCGCTGCAACTTGGCTGTAGCTCAGGCAAGGCTAGCCATTCGGTTGTCGGAGGTTGTCGCGGCGATCGAAGCGGCGCCGCTGAAAGGCGAGCATCAACGTCGCCGCGACCAGCAATGAGACGATGTTTAAAGCCAACTGCATTGAGGCGCCGGCGATCGTTGCGGACAGATCCAACCGCGAAGGCCGCGATCGGCCCAAAATCGGGGCAGAGCGCCATTGCGCCGACGACGATCGGCGCTGAGTCGATCAGAATGGCGACGGCAGCGATCCCGCCGGCAAAGGCGAAGAGCGCCACCATTCCGCCACTGATCGGCCCTTCATTATCGATCCGCGCCTCGACGTTCTCCCAGATCACGGAGTCGGCTGGATTTCCTCTCGCCGAGCGCTCTGCCCGATCAGAAGCGAACGACAGCGACGAGTCGATCTCATCGATGTCGATCACCCCGAGCTGCGCCAAGCCCATCCGTCGCAGGTCTCCGACGACGTAGCTGGCGTCCTCCGAGGCAACTTACGCGCAGGTGGATCACGCAGCCGATCCTACGGGTCGCCGCGACTGCACGAAACCGTGCAATAAAAAACCAGTAGATTCCGTCCCGTTATGTAGATTCGGTGCTGCTGCGAACGAGCCGTCCGGCGCAGTTCTTAGCCTTGCGAACATATGTTCTGGTCAACGAAAACAGCCCTCTCCGCGGAACGAGCGAACCGCACCGTCATTTCAGTGCTCGATGGCCTCGTCGCGTTCGCCACGCTTGAATCATACGGCGTCATTGACGGGCGTCACGAGGGTCCCAGCGATCTAGCTGCCGGCCGTGCGCGGAGAGCTCGCCAGCGCGCCATGATCAGGGCAGACTGCGTCGCCGAGCGGGCGCTCCAAGCTGATCCGCGCGAGCGGCGCGGCGCACCGGTTACAGGCCTACGTTGACCGAAATCAGCTACGACGAGCATGGATTGATCCCGGTCGTTGTGCAGGATGACGCTAGCGGCGAGATCCTGATGCTCGCCTATGCCAACGCCGAAGCGGTCGAGCTGACGCTAAGCAGCGGCGAGCTGCACCTCTGGAGTCGCTCACGCAATCAACTGTGGCACAAGGGCGCCAGCTCAGGGAATACACAGAGGGTGGTCGCTCTGCGGCTCGATTGTGACCGCGACGCGCTGCTCGCAATTGTCACACCGGCTGGGCCGGCTTGCCACACCGGCGAGCGCAGCTGCTTCTTCAACGCGGTCAGCAAAGGCGACGTCCCCCACGAGGCGCTGCCAGCACTTGAACGTACATTGGACCAGCGTGAGGTTGACCGGCCCGAGGGCTCATACAGCGGCCAGTTGCTTGACGACAGCGAGCTGGCAGCAGCGAAAGTGCTCGAAGAAGCGGGAGAGGTAGGCCGCGCCGTCATCGGCGAAAGCGACGAGCGCGTTGACGAAGAGGCAGCCGATCTGCTGTTCCATCTCACAGCGCTGCTCCACAGCCGCGGGCACAGCCTCGCCCAAGCACAGCGCGTACTGCTGCGCCGTCAACGCTAGCGCGCGATCAAGCCGTCCGGTCGGAATCGGTAGTTGGTCGAACTGAGATGCCCCGGTCGGCAAGGAAGCGCTTCGCATCGCCGACGCTGAACTCGCCGAAGTGGAAAATGGAGGCGCAGAGGACTGCGTCGGCGCCGGCCTCCAACGCCTCTGCAAGATGTCCAAGTTCACCAGCTCCACCGGAAGCGATCACAGGGACGCCAACCGCTTCGCTTACGGCAGTAAGCAGCTCCAGGTCGTAGCCGGCTTTGGTTCCATCGCGGTCCATGCTTGTCAGCAGCAGCTCGCCGCAGCCCAGCTGTTCCGCTTCTGCAACCCATTCCAGAACGTCACGGCCGGTCGCCTCGCGCCCACCGCCGGCGAAGGCCTCCCAGGCAAGATCGCCGTCCTCCCTGCGCCGTGCATCGACGGCGACGACGACGCACTGCGAACCAAATTGCTCCGAGAGTTCTCCGATTAGCTGCGGCCGCGCTAGCGCTGCTGAGTTGACGCTGACTTTGTCGGCGCCGGCGTCCAAGACAGCCTGAGCATCTTTTACTGAGCGAATGCCGCCGCCAATCGTAAATGGGATGAACAGTTCGTCGGCTGTCCGCCGCGCCAGCGCGGCGGCCGTACCACGATCCTCATGGGTAGCGGTGATGTCAAGAAAGACGAGCTCGTCGGCGCCCCCTGCTTCGTAGCGGGCCGCGAGCTCAACGGGATCGCCGGCGTCGCGGATATCTACGAAGTTGGTGCCCTTCACAACGCGGCCGTTGTCGACGTCCAAGCACGGGATTATCCGTTTCATCTGCACGCTCAACGGCCCCCTTCGAGCGCTGTGATCGCCTCTTCGAGCGTGAACGCGCCGTCGTAGAGCGCCTTGCCCACAATCACGCCGTCGAGCGTGGGCAACTGTAACTCGGCGATCACACTGAGCTCGGCCAGCGAACCAACGCCCCCCGAGTAGATGAATGGAATCGTTAATAGCTCAGCGGTGGCGATAATTTGCGCGATGTTGGGGCCTTCCATCGTGCCATCGACCTCAATATCAGAGACGATCAGCTTCTCGACGCCGCGCGCCTGCAGCGCCGTCAATGCCGCTAGCGCGTCGGTGCCAGCACTCTGCTCCCATCCTTCAACTGCTGCGATCCCAGTGCGCGAATCAACACTGACAATGATCTGATCGCGATGCACGGCAAGTAGGCGCTCGAGCAGCGCAACGTCGGTCAGCGCCGCCGTTCCGAGGATCACCTGCGCGGCTCCGGCAGCCAGCGCTGCCTCGACTGAGTCAGCGCTGCGCAGCCCCCCACCAAGCTGGATTGGAATCTCGACGGCGGAGGCTATCTCAGCAACCACAGCGAGATTCACCGGAGCGCCGCTGCGCGCACCGTCGAGATCGACGATGTGGAGCGCGCTGGCTCCGGCCTCGGCCCAAGCCTCGGCGGCGCTGAGCGGAGAGTCGGAGTAGACCGTTGACTGCTCGTAGCTGCCCTGGCGCAGCCGTACTGCGCTGCCGCCGAGGATGTCGATTGCCGGGTACAGCTTCATCGCTCGACCTGCTCGCAGATCGAAGCAAAGTTGGCGAGCATCTGCAGGCCGTTAGCGGAAGACTTCTCCGGATGAAACTGCACGCCAAAGATGTTCGCCTGTGCGACGACGCTGGCAAAGCGGCTGCCATAGCTGCTCCAACCAACGACGACTTCTTCGCGCGTCGGTGCAGCGACGTAGGAGTGGACGTGGTAGAAGCTCGCGCCCTGATCGAAGCCGGTCGTCAGGACCGAACTGCCGGCCCACTCAACGGGCGCCCAGCCGATGTGCGGAAGCTTTTCGCCAGGCGCATCGAGCGCTACAACCTCGCCGGCGATCAGTCCAAGCCCCTCGGCCCCTCCGTGTTCGACCGAGCTGTCGAATAGCAACTGCATGCCAAGACAGGCGCCAAGGATCGGCTTGCCGGCCGCCGCTGAAGCAGCAATCTGCTCGTCGAGTCCGAGCGCGCGGATCCGTTCGATTGCCGATGGGAAGGCCCCGACACCGGGAATAACCAGCCCGTCGGCAGCAGCGAGCTCGGCTGGCTCGGCGCTAATCACAGTCTCGGCGTCGACCTTCTCAAACGCCTTCTCAACCGAGCGCCGGTTACCGACGCCATAGTCGACGATGCAGACGCGAGCGCTCACGCCTGAGCGGCCTGAGCGTCGGCGTCGGCCGTGAGCAGCGCCGTCAGCTCGTCGATCGCCTCGGCTTTGAGCCGGTAGGCCACGCGGTTGGCGACTAGGCGGGCAGTTACCGGCGCGATCTGTTCGCGCACCACCAGCCCGTTCTGCTTCAGCGTCACACCGGTCGCGGTGAGGTCGACAATCGCGTCGGCGAGGCCGGTCAGAGGCGCCAGCTCGACCGAGCCGTTGACTGTGACGATCTCCGCCTGCCGACCGGTCTCTTCGAAGTATGCGGCGGCAATACGCGGGTACTTGGTGGCGATCCGCATCACGCCGAGCCTGGCGAGCGCTTCGGCCGCTTTGTCGGGCCCGTCCTCTGAGGCGACAACCATCTGGCAGCCGCCAAAGGCTAAGTCGGCGAGCTCGAAGATCGCTCGCTCAGGGCTCTCCATCAGTACGTCCTTGCCGGTGATTCCAAGATCTGCGGCTCCGGCCTCAACGTAGGTCGGCACGTCAGAGGGCCGCATCGTGACTACGCCAACGTCGGCGAAGAGCAGCTTGCGGGTGTTGCTGCGAATCTCGCTGGTGCCGATGCCAGCCTGATCGAGGGCATCAAGACTGCCATCTAGCAGCGCGCCCCGCGGCACAGCGATTGTCACTCCAAAGCGATTCATCGGCCGGTCTCCCCTCGCTCTTCGCCAGCTAGGGCGGCGTGCAGCAGGTCGAGATCGATGGCAAAGCCGACGCCACCGGTCTGCAGGCCGAAGCGACCGAGCAGCTCCCCGTAGTAGCCGCCGCTGGCGATCGGCTCGCCAAGCTCAGGGTCATAGACCTCAAAAACGAGGCCGCTGTAGTAACCCATCCGCGGCGAGCGGCCAAGGTCGGGAATCATTCGCGTCGCAACCCCTGGCTCAAGCGCGTTGAGGAGAGTGCGGAGCGGTTCAAGCGCTTGCCCGAGCGCCTCGTTCAGTGGTTCACCGAGCAGCTCGGTGCCGCGCATCCGTGGCACCTGCGCCAGCAGCTCAGATTGCTCGGACGAGAGCCCTAATGCGGCGATCTCACGATCGAGCGCGACGAAGTCGCGGTTGCCAAGTTCGCGCAGCAGCCCGGCGCTGTCGTTCTGATTAACGCCGCACGAGGCCACCAGCGCAGGGAAAAGTGTGGCGTCGCCAATTCCGACGAAAAAGTTCTGCAGCCCGGTAGCTTCAAGCGCACGGCAGAGAACGGTCAACGCCTCGGCGGCACCGGAAACCGGCTCGGCGCCGACCAGCTCAATACCAGCCTGCAAGAACTCGCGTGGCTGGCCGCTGTGCTGAGCGACCGCGCGATAGGCCGGCGCGACGTAACAGAAGCGCAGCGGCAGCTTGGCGTCGCGGTAGCGCGAGGAGGCGACGCGGGCAATCGGCACCGTCATATCCGAGCGCAGCGCCAGATCCTCCCCCGGTTGGCCTAGGACGCGATAGGAGACCGGCGTGGCCGCACCGCCGGCGCGCTGAAGCGTCTCCTGATACTCGACGGTTGGCGTTGAAACCTCGCCGTAACCGGCGTCGATGAAGCGGGCAAGTAGCGCGGCCTCAATCCTCCGAAGCTCGGCTCTCTCTTCAGGCAGCACGTCGCGCGTACCGCTCGGGATCCGCGCATTCACGGCTGGCGCTGCTCACTGGGGGTGTTTACGGCTGTCTTCATACCGAGACGACGATACGGCAATGGGCGCGAGATCTGCGCTCTTCCGTTGCAGCTAGGGAGAACGAAGAAGGGGCCGCCAGTGGCGACCCCCGTGCTTCAAGTAAAACCGGCGGCGTCCTACTCTCCCGGGCCTGAAAGGCCAAGTACCATCGGCGCTGAGGGGCTTAACTGCTCTGTTCGGAATGGGAAGAGGTGTTTCCCCCTCGCGATAACCACCGGAAATTGTCGAGACCCCCGCCTCGGCGCATCCTTGAAAACCGCACAGCAGCCAATTGGGTACCACAAAAAAGCCGTCAAGACCTCGGATTATTAGTATCAGTCTCCTACACGCGTCACCGCGCTTCCAGAGCTGACCTATCAACCTGGTGGTCTGCCAGGATCCTTACCCTCTCTAGGAGGTGGGAGAATTAATCTCGAGGCCGGCTT
>SXGR01242218.1_pt1 | contig 29859 bp, 33 predicted proteins | sample 3174711 | NCBI WGS metagenome assembly SXGR01 (sample SAMN11356860, study PRJNA531348) | freshwater metagenome | isolation source: freshwater sample F1-60 | place: China: Fuxian Lake, Yuxi | collected 2017-12-25 | reverse complement strand
AATATAAAGTATATATTATTATATTTTCAGTAATAGTAGTAGTTTTATTAGTTAAACCATTTATTTATTATTCTAGTTTTTTTAAAAAAGGTAATTATGCTTTAATGACAGATGCATATGAAGATCCGTATATAATAAATAATATTATCAACGAACAAGAAGCAAGTCATATTATAAATAAATCATCTCTGAAGTTAAACGATAGTCGTATACTTGGCGAAACTCTTGATACAAAAATTCGTAAAAGTAAATCAACGTGGTTATATAAAGATGATCCCGTTGTTATGAAAATTATGATAAAAATTGCAAATATTGTTAAATTACCTCTTGAAAATGCAGAAGCATTACAAGTAGTTAAATATGACCCAAGTGGATACTATAATGAACATCACGACTCTTGTTGTGATGATCATCAGTTATGTGCCGAATTTATCAAAAGAGGCGGACAACGTATTAAAACAATTCTTATATATCTAAATGATGAATTTACTGAAGGTGCAACGAACTTTCCTGTATTAAATAAAAAATTTAAACCACCAAAGTATAGTGCAGTTATCTTTAATCCACTTGCTACAAACAGCAATAAATGTCATCCTAAGGCACTTCATGCCGGATTACCAGTTAAAAGTGGAACTAAGTATGTTGCAAATTTATGGTTTAGAGAACAAGTATTTATATGATATTTGGTTCAACATTTTCTGACCCATCAGGATGAGTGATAATAATACCAACGTCCATAGTTATTCTTGTATAAAATCCTAGAAACCCTATACGTGCATATTCGTTGTCGCATATTCTGACCCGTGAAGACCTATTATCATTTCTTTCATAATAAACGCTGTTGTTATCATTACGCGACATTGAAAATATAATATTAGGTTGTAAATCATCTATATCAATCGTAACAACATTCCTGCTATCAAATCCCGGCGGAAAAGCCAAATAGCTAGAATATTTAGACATATAACATTTTCGCGTAGCTGTAGTATCATATACTAAATCAACATAGGCCCATGCTTGGTAACTACGCGCCTTTACCCATCCAGCACCACTCCTGCTTCCAGCGCCAGATACTCCATCCATTAAAAAAACACATATATCATTCATATCTATAATAGGGTGCTTTGCGTTAGGATTACGCACCGATCCGACTAGTTTAAAATATGTAGGCATATATGGGTCGTCGTTGTTTTCCGTAGTATTATTATTATTATTAGCATTACCATTACCCTGACGAAAAATAGTTATTCCATTTTCGTGTATATGCGGCGTCTCTCTATAGTAATGATTACGAGACTTATAAGCAATATATGCCGCCTTTTGGTGTTCATCTGCTGGGCGCCATATATCACCTATTTTTACACGAATATCGGCATTGATGCTATCATATGCTTGTGACATTTTATATATACATAGTGTTATTTTTAAGTATATATAAAAATATTTATATTTCATCCAACTACATTCCATTTCATTCCATTTCGTTCCATTTCGTTCCATTTCCATTCTATTCCATTCATTATGTCGCCGATAACGCCGAATTGCCAAACATTGAAGGAATGCTATATTTCCCTGCTTCATCTTGGTGATATTTCGCAATTACACGTTTCGGATACTTATCAATTTTCATAATATCTTCGGTATCGTATACATTGCCCGCTTTGTCTACATAGTATATAATACCTTTGATATCTTGTGCCCATATATCTACTTTCACATTTTTGGTTGTAGGGGTTTCGCATACAACTTCATCAACTATACTATGAGGTGTTCCTTTAATATGTGTTCCGCAATAAGCCTCGTCATCTTTTTTGCGTCGTGTACACTGTTCGCCATTTGCCCTTTTTGCCGAACATCTTTCATACATCGGAACAACACTCTTGACACGTTTTCGTTTCATAAAATCGTCTTTACCAAGTCGAAGTTTTTCATAGTTGTAAACAAATCCAGCCAAAGAATTACACTTCAACTTCGTTTCATCCAAAGCATAAGAGTTACCGTTACTATGCGATGTATCGATTCCTTCAACCATACTTTGTAGTCTTTTTGCGATTTCATTTTTAAATGTTATCAAATAATCTTCTATTTTCTTGTTTAAACGTTTTTCCATTTTTCTTTATTAGGAAGAAAGTTTCTATCAGGGATCGGGGGGTTCTTATTATTATATTAATATTTTATCTTTATTTCAATTTTATATATTATATTAAAAAACAATATGGGTTGACCGGGTCATCATATTACATGAAAGCGCCATCATCGTCTGGGTTTGAATTTGGGTTTGGGTTTGGGATTAGGTTTGGGATTATGATTGGGATTAGGATTGGGGCTTGTGCCTGTTTTAAATTTTCAATAGAGTTTGTAGGGGGTGATGTTTCTATTTCATGTATTTCTATAACTTGATTGGGGGCAGTTGGATCATTTGGATCATTTTCATTTATAACGCGAGGTGTATTAGAACCTATAACAGAATTTTGTCTAGATCCAACCAAACTTGGAACCCTGGACGTATGATGGCTATTGTTATTATAAGTTAATTCAGCGCTAGCTACAAGAACCGGAGGGGATATTGTATTAGTAAAGTTAAGAGGATTAAAATGGGTTTGTGAGAGAAGTGACGCTTGCGAATGTTGTGAATGATAAGAATGTTGTGTATGAGGTGTATGATTTAAATTATTTGAAGGTGAACGCATTTGTTGTTGTAACTGTTGTTGCTGCTGCTGTAACTGTTGTAGTTGCTGTAACTGATGTAATTGTTGTAGTTGTTGTAAATGTGTTTCTGTTAAGGCAAGAGTATCTTCATTATTATTAACCAAAGATGGTGTACTTTTTATACTTGGAACTGAATTGCTAGATGGTAATTTATTATTTACAATATCCGTTAGTTCGTTAATATTATTATTACCATCTACTGTAACACTAGTCAACTCAATAACAGAGTTTGTAATTTTTTTATGATGATTGCGACTACTGTTGCGACTATTACTATGTGATTTAATGACTTTATTATGTGATTCTGGTTCAGTTGGAGGTGGTGTACTACCTTTAATTAAATTAACCCCTTTTTGAATAAAGTTTGATACAGAACTCATAAATCCCGAAGATGCACTTTCTCCAGATATATTACCATCAGATGGGTGTTTAGTATCATTCCTATTATTATTATTAGTATTACTATTTCTTCTATGCCCGCCTCTATTACCGCTGCCATTATCATCACTATCGTCGTCATCAGATTCAGACCCACGCGACCCACGCGACCCACGCGACCCACGCGACCCACGCGACCCATGCGAACCACGCGAACCACGCGAACCTCCTGAACCACGAGACCCACGCGACCCCCGACCATTCCTTCTACGTCTTCGTCGCCTTCTTCCTTCACCATCCTCATCATCCTCATCATCCTCATTAGATTTTTCACCATTTATAGTTACTTGACTCAATCCGTTACACAAATTAGGCGTATGAGATGTAAATTTAATTTTATTAGACGAAGCATCTAATATACCATAGTTTTTCTTGAACGTTTCTACTATTGCTTCATCTATTAGTGGAGCAATATCCTGTAAATTTTTTATATCGGTTTTAATAATCTGCAGCATATCTTTTGCTGATATTCTCTGGTCACGTTTCAGTGATAACTCTATCATTATTTTCTTATTTATTTGTTGAAACTGTAATGAACATAAGCGGTGTGCTTCGGAACGTTTACCTAGCTGAAAGTATGTATCAATTGATTTTATGATACCTACAAAAATACTACTAACACCTAAAATAATATTCATTTTATCGTATCCTATATCGATACCTGTAGCAAATCCGATTGCGCTAGACAATATGATAACGGGTATATTTATATAGTTTGACCGCTCGCTATACTTTTCGAAAGAGTAACGATGTAAGATTGAAAATGATTCGCATTCTTCGGCATGTATTTTTAATAAATATTCTAAATCGCTATTATAATCTATAATATCAGACATAAAATATTATATAATACATAAATATAATATTTTCATCATACAAAATCTAAGGTTATTACTAACGTATATTTATTTAAATATTATATTTTCGTCGAATTAACGCATTTCTCACGAATCTCATACGTCTCATGTGTAAATGTATCATGATATATCATGTGTCTCATACATGAAGGAGCTCTGACGACCTTGTATCATTCAAAACAAACCAAAATATTATCAAGGCATTCCCCCAAATTATATATGAGTCATATGAACTCCTGTCCACTTCTAAAAAATCAAGTATTGAAAATATTGCCGGATTTAATAAACAAATAACTAGAATCAAAATAACCCACGTTTTTAAACTTCCCATTCTCATTAGTAACTTGTATATATTATATTATTTTATAATTTTTAAAATCATATTCATATTTATTTGGTATATCTTTTGTATCTATATAATAATACGATAAAGGTTTTTGGAAAATATATTCATTTACACATACACGCATGGATAAAAAGTATATATTTTTTGTTTTATCTCCTCCATCTAAACTATCAATATCAATATCAATACCGCCATCATGGTCCCCATCATGGTCGCCATCATCTAAACCATATATAAAACCATCAACAACCGCATCTTCATCGTCTGTCATACCATCTGATTTTTTAATAGGGATTTCGTATATACCATTATATACCGAATTATATTGTTCGGTCCATTTACAATCATTGTCTCTAAATTGTATCGTATTTTTTTCAATAGGATGTTTACTACAAATATATTTAGCCATTTCTGACCTATCTGGTTTGTTTTTTTCCAAAAACATTTTCATTTTGCCTGGATAAATAATAAATCGAACCAAACCACCCTTTGTATATTTTTCATGAGTTTCATTATCATAACATGAATATCGCATAGCGTTATATAAATCGGTAAAATAATAAAATGGCCCATAACGTGATTCGTTATCTGATTTTTTAATAGAGAAAACGGCATTATATTTTGCGTTGTTACTATCACTTCCATTAAAAACGACCATTGGTGTTTCAATTAATGATTCTTTGTGATAAAGTTTTATGGCCTGAGTATAAGCTAAAAATATGTCAGTAACTGTGTCGCTTATATTATAAAATAGTATCTTCCTATAGTTAAAAACTTCGCTTACCGTTGCCCACCATAGTGTGTCGTTTTTTTTTATACGTGGCACGGTATCATTTTTTTCTTTAAGTTCGTATAATAAAATGACTCGTTGGTTAATATATGCACTTTTTATATCATTCATGTAGTCTGTTTCAATCAGTCTGCCTTTAAATGTACATAAATCGGCGCCTAATAAGTTGTCTAACAAAAGATCGGCATTTTCTAGTATATCGTATGCCGATATATCCTGTGAGAAATTCGGGAAATAAAATGTGTCGTCATCGTCAGATTTATATAACATAAATTCTAAAAATGGTTTGTATGCCTTTTTATTTATATAATAAACCAAATACTCGACTAAAATTTCACCATTACCTAAGTCAGTCTCTTCATCTAAATTTTCATATATATTATCTAAATCATATGTTAAATGTTTAGAAGATTTATCAGCAAATGGATATTTTATATTTGTCATTGTGTGTGTTTTTATCGATAGGCCATTATCGTATTTACTTTCATATTCTTCTTCTTCTTCGATATGAGATGATGAAACAGTATCTGAAATATAAGACTCTATATAGGATGGTTCTAGTTCATTTAGGTAGTCATCGTTGTCTCCATCGTTGTCTCCATCGTCTCCTACATCATCGCTGTCTTCTTTATAATTTTTATCTACATTATGTTTCGATATATTTTTTCTGATTTTAGACTTATCTCTCGCGCCTGTAGCATCTCTAGCGTATCTCCCATCTATAGTAGCAGTAGCATTGGCAGCATTCGTTTTTTTATAGTATCGTTCAATATCACCTAAAGTCATGGTATCATTAAGTTCGGGGTCAGTTTTTTTTCTTCTATGTGATGAAGGGAGCATTGTAATATAATTATGTGTTACACAATTATAATACTAGTATATTATTATTTTTCTACTTTACGGCGTATTGATTCTTTAACTTTTTCTTCGCGTGATTCTAATAAAAACTGTACGAGTTCTTTTGCCTGTTCATCATCATCTTTGAAATATTTCATTAATGATGTAGCTAAAGTAGTTTTATTAAGAGGTGCTTTTACTTTTGTTTTTGTATAAATAAGTTTGCCGTCATTTACATCGAAACAGTCGATTTCATTTTTTCGCATAATTTCTACTAAATTATCGGCATATCCTTTGCGTTTATCCTTTAATTCTTTAAGTCGCGCTTGTATTTCGCGTATTTCGTTATCATTTGTCATCCATCCCTTAATATGTTTCACCAATTGTTCTTTTGTCTCCATGATATACTTAATATACTATAGAATATTAATAAAACATTTTTATATACATTTAATTAAATATGTACTATTATTTTTTAATATCGGTTATTTGAACTTCCCTTGCTACATTTCTTATAATTTTCTTTTCGATTCTATCATCATATTCAATAGGTTCTGTTATTTTATTTAATATTGTCAAGTATTCGTATTGTAGTTTTTCGTCTTCGATCCAATTTGGATGTAAGTCTACCCAATCTGATATTTTATTTCGCTGTTTGTTTGCTACTATTTCAATTGTTTTTTTCATTATGGTATTATTATTATCTTTCTCCCACTTGTCGTGTTCTTTGATATACACAGTATCACGTTTAAGGTCTGTACAGTGTATGGGACGTTTATAAACATCTAATTCTTTGAGACCATTTATCATAAGATTGCTTATACCTTGAGCGATTCCGTTTTTTCTAGTAAAATAAAGGTCTTCGAGTGTTATTTTTAAAGATTTAATGAATTCATTTATGTTGATAGCGTCTTTGCATTGTTCATTCAAGAATACGTTCAAGTTAAAGTTGTTATTGTTGGTAGTATTATTTATAGTGTTACCCATTTTAGGAATCATACTTTTTATCTGCTCCTGTTGGTCTTTGATTATTTTTATCATTTCCTTATTGTCGTTAATAAGTTCCATAAACATTTCTTTTGTGATTGCGTGGTTTATTTCCTTTTCGGTATTACTAACATTCGCTGCTATTTCAGTCTTGTCTAATACGATGTTTGTATCTTTGTTACATATTTTATAATGCTTCCATAACCCAACTCTTGAAAAATATTGTTTGCTACATGTGTCGCACTCAAATATTTTCGCATCTTTGTTATCATTTTCAATATTTGTTAACTTTTTATGTTTTGATGTCATTATATGTTTATCATAGTTACTTTGTTTGCTACATAGAAAGTCACAGTTATTACATTCAAATTTTTTGGCATTTTTTCCAGGCATTTTAATTAACGTTTTATATATTGTTAATATAATAATACCTAAACCCTTTTAATATAATATATATATATAAAAGTTGTAAAAAGTTATGGTAACAAAATATTCAACTTAAAAATACGATTTAGAGCATTATGCTCTGAATGACATATGCATCGTTTTTTTCAAATCTCTACCCCCGTTTTCTGAAAATGGACAAAAATAAATGTCCATTTTTCAAAAAGGGACCTCGAGAGTTGAAATTTTCATACATCATCACTTATTCGGCATCCGCCCTGCCTTTCCGCGAGGGTTTGTTACCATTATGCTGTCATTTTGTATATTTATTTATTATAGTTACTAACCATTATGCCGTGGATAGTGACTATATGGGGTTACATATATATTATTTATTTACTTTGGTAATTTTAGTTGTAGTCGTAGTCGTAGTTGTAGTCGTTGTTGTTGTTGTTGTTTCAAGTATCTCATTCTCGTCTACTTGTGGAAGAGCTTCATCGTCGTGATCATGGACTTCAGTATTTGGTTTCTTGGTACAAACTTTGTCATGCTTCCATAACCCAACCCTTGAAAAATATTGTTTGCTACATAAGTCGCAGACAAATACTTTGGCACCATTGTTAACATTTTCCATATTTGTTAACTTTTTATGTTTACCAGTTAAAAGATGCCGATTATATTCGCTTTGTCTACTAGATGTAGAGTCACAAGTTTTACATTCAAATTTTTTTGAATTCTCTTTTGGCATTTTCATTAACGCGTCTATATACTACTATAGCAAGATATTCCTAAGTCCTTTTTGTAAGAAATATATAAAAAATTATGGTAACAAAATATTCAACTTAAAAACACGATTTAGAGCATTATGCTCTGAGTGACGAATGCATCGCTTTTTTAATATTTCTACCCCAGGTTTTAGAAAATGGACAAAAATAAATGTCCATTTTTGGAAAATGGCCTCCGAGAGTTGAAATTTGCATACATCATCACTTATTTGGCATCCGCCCTGCCTTTTCGCGAGGGTTTGTTACCATTATGATATGATGTTTATGATAAATACTTTTGTGATTATTACCATAATGGTGTGAAATCCGTATATGATATGCGATGCGATGATATATAATTGGTAGTATAAATTAGAGCATTGAGGACGATGTATGGACCTGGTCCTTTTTTTGATGCCGGAACTATAAGTGTATGCGATATGTTGGATGAAGCCATTCGAAGTGGAACTGCTATTTATAACTATTTTCATCGGTTAGCGGCACTAGCTGATTACATAGATGACGGGTTATCATCTGATCCTAGTAATCCAAATTCATTTATGGGTTATAAAAAATATGTTGACATTAGAAAAGAATATTATGAAACGCGCGCTAAGGAATTATACGAAGAGATTGTAGAAGATTTAGATTATGATAGATACGAAGGTGAAAATGTCGGATTTAGGGAACGAGTATATAAGACACGTCTTGTAAATCCTTTACCCCTACAAGTAGATTTCGAAAAACATCAAGATACCCATACAAACATAAAATTCTTCATGATTATGATGAAATCAGAGAAAGACGCAAAACAATGAAGAAGCAATTATATGATAAATTGTGTGTAGGAAAGCATGCGCGAAAAGCGAAGCGGTCATCTGGTGTTTCCGTATAGATGGAATAGTACATACCTACCAAAATACTTCATCTGTAAATCATTTTAAATTTAAGGTTCCTAACATTAAATTTCAAATTTTAAACCGACATTCGGTTATAAAAATCTCCCATCAACCATCAATCACGCGTTTCATCAAAATACTAGTAACAATATACGGGTCCATGTTTGCCGCGGGTCGCCTATCTTCGAAGTAGCCATATCCAAACTCATATGTATTGTTATTGATACGCACGGACGCTCCTCTATCGCCAACGCCGGAGCTAAATGTATTATAGCTGGATGTTTCGTGTTTCCCAGATAGTCGCGATTCATTGCCGGCACCATAGTGGAGTATATCTTCTTTGTGGTATTTTTCCATGTTATTTATTACGCGATATATTTCCATTATGCCGTCATTATTGTCACAAGAAGGGGTGCGCATTTTGAGAGTGGAAAAATTCGCATGACATCCTGATCCATTTATGTTAGCAAACGGTTTAGGTTCGTATGAGATAGTATTACCATATTTTTCGGCAATGCGCTCGAGCAGGAATCGTGCAACAAGCAATTCATCGGAAGCCCTTATACCATCCGATGGTCCAATTTGGAATTCCCATTGGTTTTTGCTTACTTCGGCGTTTATACCGGAAATAGTAATACCTGCTTTGGTACATGCGAGCATATGTTCTTCGGCAAGCGAACGGTATTCGATTTGTTGTCCTGTGCCACAGTAGTGCTCGGTTGTATTACCAAATAGACTATTATCACTGATGTGGTATGGTGTTTCGTTGTGTGTACGAAAAATGAAGTATTCTTGTTCAAGACCGAACCATGGTTTTTGTTCAAGACATGAGTCGAATATTTTTGTAGCAAAGTATCGCGTATTTGAATCCGTGGATGTTCCATCGTGGTTATATGTTTCACACAAAACAAGTTTGGAATACAATATATGACTTCCGGTTGTATTTAAAAGTGGATTGTCGCATACAAAAACAGGGCGAAGTGTAATTTCGGATTTTTTGCCATCGGCTTGACCGGTCGAGGAACCATCATAATCCCAGTCTGTGAATTTAGGCACACTTGAATAATCAGCGTAAGTATGTTTAATAATTTTAGTTTTTGACCTGAATTTTTTATTATTGTCGAGCCAAATATATTCAGCGATAGTGAAAGACATATTAAATATTAAATATAAATATATACGCATCTATATTTTATATAGTTTTTGAATATATTTAGTATGTATATATAATATATATAATATAAATGCCTAGTTCTAAGAAATCCAAATCTCCTAGTTCTCCTGGTTATCGCAAGTCTCCTGTAAGTCCCATGTCAGCTCCAAATACTGCCGCATTATTATTATCTAGTTCAAATCCAAATATGCCCGAGTTTGTAGTTCCTAGTCCTCTAGCAAGACCTGAAGCTGTAGTAGTTAACAGCGTCGATGGTCCTATAGTAGTAGCTTCCACGGCATCTGGAGCGCCAAATGTTGCAAACTTATTGAGAGTTCGCGAGCCTGTGCGCGTAAATATATCACCAAGAGCGAGATGGTCTTCGAGTAGTGAAGGTAGACGAAGAAGAAGAAGAACTAAAAAATTTCCGGTGGCTAGAATGCGTGATAGACCTCCTACTCCAAGGGCAACAAGAATATATCCTAGATTGCGTCGTCCACCGGTTGTTCCCGCTCGTGTGAGAGATTGGGCTGCTCGTGGCTACATGGAAGACAGTTCATTGTGGGGTGATAGTTCTAGTTTTTCGTCCCCATCGCTTAGTCCCGCAACTAGATATGGTCATTTGTCGAGGTCACAGTCACCTAGCTCACGGTCGTCTATGTCACCGTCTTTTAGAAGACTGATGGTTAGAATAAATCGTGAAGGTCCAGCAACAAGATACGGAGTTCCGAGGATTGCGCCACCACCTGCAGGACCGCGAAGAACATTAAGAAGGAATATAAAATTCAGGTTTCGAGATGATGATGATGACCGTAGACATCATAGAGAATATCGCAAAACAAGGAAACAATTGGAACGTATCATGGGAAGGAAAATTCCAAAAGGTTCATCGTCATCATCATCGTCAGCGAGATCGAGATCGAGATCGAGACATAGTGATGATGCTCCTCCTCCTCCTGATAATGTACAAAGTGGTGGTAACCCAAGATGCCACTAACTTTTAATGCGAATGCCGTTTACAAAATTGCGAGCCATCGATAGAAATGATACTATTACATTGCTTACCTACGTTAGTTCCTCTTTTTAGTATAGCGACACATCGAGGCTTAGTATTAGATGAACCGGCTTTGGTCGATTCGGTAGCTTTGGTCGATTCGGTAGCTTTGGTCGATTCGGTAGCTTCGATAGGTTTTTTAGCCATATATTTTATATAATGTGTCGGACAAAATAGTAGATTTTCGGCCTCATAATATAGAGCGTTTTTGTCACACTGTGTATCGCATTTATTTGGCATACGTGTTTTTGTAATATGGGAACATTTTACTGCGGTAATACAGTCGGGTTCGGTGGAGTGTATATTTTTAGCGAGTTTAACGGATGGGTATTGTATAAATGGTAGTAGTTTGTTGGTAATAGTGCGACAGTATGGGCATTTTATTTGATAAGAGTTAAGTTTAGTAACTTCGTATAGTGTATTTGATTTTGTTTTTTGGTAAAGTACTTCTTTATAAATATGTATGTAATTAAATTTGTGGTTACATGTAAGAGTAATATAATTTGGGTGAAGTTTTTCTTTAGAGATAAGACAAATATTATCATCGATGGAAGAAGATGAAGAGGAAGATGTAGAAGGAGCAATAACTAAATTTGACATTTCAGATGAATTGGAACTATTATTTATAATTTTAGAAAGTTCGGAGAAAAAGTCGATAGAATTTTGTAAAGGTTGCGTATTTAATTTAGAAGGTAACATAAATATGAATTGTGTATAATTAATAAAATAAAAAGTCTTTATATTATTATATTAATAATATGGCGACAAAGAAAGAGTGGGGGAATGCGACATGGTATTTATTTCATACCCTTTCGTTTAAAATGAAGGATGAATATTTTGATGAATTAAAGAATGATTTTTTGAACATATGTACAAAAATATGCGCGACTCTTCCGTGCCCTGATTGTTCAGATCATGCTATTGCTATTATGAAGAATTTAAAGAGGGATAATATTAAAACAAAAAAGGATTTACAGTTATTCTTTTTTGATTTTCATAATTCAGTGAATCGGCGCGTTAAAAAGCCTGTATTCAATGAGGAACAAATGTTTATGTATCATAATGCTGTGACTAAGAATATTGTATTTAACTATATAACAATATTGTCTAGAAAACAGAATAACATAAAGTTACTCTCCAATAGTTTTCATAGAGACATTACTATGAACGATTTTAAAAAATGGATTTCTCATAATAGCAGCAAGTTTAGCCCGTAATAAAAGTCGCAACGATAACGCGGTCTAAAGCAGCTTCTACATGGTATGTATAACTTCACCATTTCTATATACCTTGCATTTAAAAGTTTGTTTGTTTGGTCGTGAGCATATCGATGAGCCATTTTCAACATTAAAGAATACCATTTCATTATTTGCTGCTGAAACAAAGAGATACCACATATATCCGACAATCCAGCCGATAGCGAGACCGATGATTACGCCGACGACGGGAGTACATCCGTAAAGTATTTTTGACACGGCATCAATAAAGAAGAATACGACAATAATAGACAACATGATAACATTGTAGCTGTTGTACTGTAACATGGGCATAAACATGTAAGCGAAAATGAATGCTAATGCTGCGCTATTAAAGTTGGGAATAGTGTATTGGCCGAGACCGAATGGTAATGAAACGAAGTTACATTGTTGTTTCCAGTATGGAGAACCGCGACTATTAATATTTTCGAATTTGGAGTTGGTTGTAAAAGCGGTGATAGAGAAAACGAAAAGAAGGATAATAAACCCGGCTAAATACATTACCCATTTTAAGTTTCCGTTGCTTAAACTAGAAATAATGAAAAATCCTGATAATAGAAGAGGAGATAGAGACGAGAGTAGTTGTAGAATACCACCGATAGACATAGATGCGCCTGGTTCTAAATTAGATAACATTGCTGTTTTAACAAATTTAGTATATGCTGAATCTTGAGGCGCTTGATTTTGATTTTGAGGTGCTGACATATTATATTTTATGTGTTATATGATATATAATATATAATAATATAATGTTTTCATATTGAGTATTTGTATTTAATGCGTCGTATTAAATATATATGTAAAATATATATATATATTAAAAATACATAGAAACAAAAAGATAATAATATATACAGTACATTATTATCATATATCATATCATGGGAATTCCTAGTTATTTCACAAAAATAGTGAAAGAGTATCGTCATATTCTAAAAGATATGAAATTTTTAAGTCATGTAAATAATTTATATATGGATTGTAACTCATTAATATACGATGCAGTAAAAAACAACCCGACATATGATAAGAGTAAGTTGAGAGAATACGAGAGAGAGCTTATAAGCATGGTATGTAAGAAGGTGGATTTTTATGTAGATTTGTTAAAGCCGCAGACACGCGTGTTTATTGCGTTTGATGGTGTTGCGCCGGTTGCTAAACTAAGTCAGCAGCGTGATAGGCGATACAAGTCGTGGTATACTGCACAAATTCAGCGTGATATCGAGGGCGCAGCTTATAAGGAGACATGGAATACGTCGGCGATTACACCTGGTACTAATTTTATGAAACAGTTAAATGAGGAAGTTGGTATATATTTTAGTAAAAAGACGGGGGTAGCAGTAGAGTATATTGTGTCGAGTAGTTCGGAATCTGGCGAGGGTGAGCATAAGATATTTGAGTATATGAGAAAATACCCTGAATATCATAATTCACCGGATACAACGACACTTGTATACGGATTGGATGCTGATTTGATTATGTTGACACTGAATCATTTACATATAACTAAAAAACTGTATTTATTTAGAGAGACGCCTGAGTTTATTAAATCGGTTGATTCTACATTGGATGCCAATAAGGATTACTTGCTAGATATTCCGGAGTTGGCGGAGTCGATTATTAAGTATATCAACAATATGGGAACGGTAGATGCTAGAGACGTAATAGATGCGAGAGATTTGAGTAAATTAAAAGAAAAAAGAGATAATGAAACAAATAGGATAACAGATTACATATTCATGTGTTTTTTGTTGGGGAATGATTTTATGCCACATTTTCCGGCATTGAATATAAGAACGGTAGGTATAGATATATTATTAAATATATATAGGGAGACATTAGGTAATACAAATAAATATTTAACTGATGGTAAGAAGATAGTGTGGAAGAACTTACATGAATTCTTGGACAATATTGCGAAACAAGAGGATACGCTTTTGATGGATGAACATAAGAAGCGGGATAAGTTTTCGCGAAGGTTTACAGAGAGAGGAGGAGGTTATAACAACAATAACAATATGAGAGATAACAGAAGCGATAGAAATGCGTTTAATCAGGGAATAAATAGAAACCAAAATCATAATCATAATCAAATCCAAAATACATCGCAAACTTTTGCGAAAAACGATAAAAAGGTATTACACGATACAGAGGAAGTGTTGGGTGAAGGTGCCAATATTCAACAAATGGATGATTTATTGATGTTGCCAATGAAGGAGCGGAGTGTGGAAAAATATATCAATCCTTTATCTAAGGATTGGGAGTATAGATATTATAAGGCATTGTTTGATATTGAGATAACAGATGATAGAAAGAGGCAAATCAGTGTAAATTATTTGGAAGGATTGGAGTGGACATTTATTTATTACATGGAAGGGTGTATCGATTGGAGGTGGTGTTATAACTATCATTATGCGCCACTGTTTAAAGACCTTGTAAAGTATATTCCGCATATGGATACACAATTTTTGAAGAGAAAGGAGAAACAAACGATTGAAGATCTTGTACAGCTATGCTATGTATTGCCTAGACAGAATTTGAATTTACTACCAGTAGAAGTGGGTATTGTATTGATGCAGAGATTAGGACACCTGTATGGAGACGACTACGAGTTTAAGTGGGCGTACTGTAGATATTTCTGGGAGAGCCATGCCGAACTACCGAGGTTACATATTGAAACACTGGAGGATATAGTTCATGAAGCGAAAAACAAAACAACATTTGCTACATCTAGACCAATTCCCATCCCTATCCCGAGATCGCCATTAATTGAAAAGAATTCATTGCCGTTATCTATGGAAATAAAGGAAAAAAACAGCCTAAAAATTTAGCGAATAGTTAAATAATAATGAATAGTAGAAGCATTCATTATTATTGAGTTTATACAGATGACACAGATGACACAGATGCGTGAGATAATAGTAAATTCGGCAAAAAAGGAAACTTGAAACAACCAAATGTACAACTGTTTGTGGTCGAACTGCTCGCGGAATTAGTCACCTCCGCTCCTGAACTTTGTAGTTTATAAATACACGATATTGCTGAAAAACATTTTTCAACAATTTTAAAAATAATAAAATATATAATAGACCAAAGGGTGCTGCGAAGGAGTAGGAATGGAATGGAAAGAGGTGTATCACCGTTTACTATTTTATCTTCAATCTTTGGGAATTTTGTAGAATAGTTCTCCATCTTTTCGAGACATTCCGCGCGAGACAGTCCTTGACTAAGTAATGTATCAATGCGATATTTATCCACCTTGGTCCATATTTTTGCCCATTGTTTATATACGTATTCATAGTAGTGGTCTTTAGTATAGACACGCTTATGCTTTTTTTCGAATTTAGCTTTAAGTTTTTGTGGGTCAATTTTTGGACCATAGTATGTAAATAGTTTAGTATTTCTGTGTAAAATCATTTTCTCATCATCGATGACTTGGTCTTTGTTAGTGGTATGAACAAGTTGTATAGGTAGATTGGTTTCAAAAGAATGATAAATAAATCCTTTTTTAAGGATAGCGGATACTGTGTGTCGATGAGGGCGACGAAGTCCTTCAGGGTATAAAGAAATATTGCGAATATCATCGCTTTTGCGAAGTTCTTCTATTTTTTTAAAATTTTCTATAACTTTATCTTTTGAATTTTCAGATGAAATAAAAATGGTAGAAGATGTAAGGTAACATATAATACCCAACATCGGTAATAAAGTCCTCATTTTATTTAAAGCAATGAATTTTGTAGAATAATGTAAAATATAAGGATCGATAAAGAAATCACCGACCGATGCGTGGTTTGTCATGTACATGATATTTTTATCAATAATTAAACCTTTTTTGGAAACTTTATGTATAGAGCATTTTGTAGTATTTATACACGATTTAACAACGTCATGTGTTGCTTGTTTATTATTTTTTATATCATAGTTAAGGATAGTAAAAATCGGATAAACGAAAGTTAAATATAATAAAACACAAATATCTAAAACGTTTCTAATACCAAAATTTGAATAGTCATATGTAAGCATAGGTTCAATATCTACCATTTTAAAATAATAATAATATCAATAATATTTACTAAAGAATACTTAAAATTAAATAATATTAATTACTAAACATTAAAACGCAAAATTATGCTAAATATATCGCCCAATAAATAATTTAAATAATAGGTATAGTTATAATATAAATAAAAAATATATAGTATAAACAAACATGGAAAATGTATTAAGTCGGATTGACAATAGTTATAAAATTCTGAAATTCTCAGGAACTAGGAATGATTTTGCGACATTAATGGAGAACAATCCAGGTATTCTTATATTTAAGTTTACGGCTGATTGGTGTGGTCCTTGTAAAAAGATCAAGGATTATTCGTATAAGAAGTCGAATGATTTACCTGATTATATAACGATGATGGAGGTGGATGTGGACGAGTGTTTTGACCTGTATGCTTTTTTGAAACATAAAAAGATGGTGAATGGGATTCCGGTATTTTTGGCGTATGCTAGAGGTGTGAATGAGGGTCCGATAGCGTCGATAACGGGGGCGAGTTTGCCGGATATAGAGACATTTTTTGCGACATGTATGAGTTATAGGTTTCAGGGATAAGGTTCCAAGGTTCAGAGTGTCACGTTGGGTCAATAATACCCATAAAATGGCGCATAAGTAGTTTTCATAGACAACGCAAATGTTTTATATTTTTTACATGCTGTTTCATAACAATAATATTGTTTGATAAAATCTTTCTTTATATCGAATTCACTAATTGGAGCATATTTTTTATCATTCAAAAAGTAGACGTATTTATCCCCAACAGCATACGGAAAGGAGTCATAGTTTCCACCGATTGGTGAATAAAACTTGCGAATGATGTCGCCATCTTTAGTTGAAAAGGACAGAATACCTTTTCCAATAAATAAATACTTATCTTTGCTAGTTTGTAAAAGAATTGTATTACCTTTTGCTATTCCACGTTTAAAAATCCAATATTGGTCATTAAAATAATTATCACCAATAAATATTTGTTCATATTTTACATCCATTAGTTTATCCTTTAATTCACACATATTAGTTGTCTCGTTAAAATGATTATTATAAATATCAACGCGTCCACCATAATCAAAGACAACAAACGGGAAGGAAGCATTATCGTTAATTTCATATATATGTTTTGGTTTACCACTTCCTTCTAATTGTTTTTTAAGTGTATCGTTGGCGATACATCTTATAAACTTTGAAACATTTATTGACCCATAGTCAGATTTTTTATATATACATTTAGTTGATGCGACAGTTGATGCGATATGTGACTTCATGGTTTTATTTTTAGGACGAGTACCAACAATAGCGCCTGTCTTGACCCATCGGTATATACCGCGTTTATCGGGTTTTGATATATATGTTGCGCCATCATTACCTTTTTTAGTGGAATCTTTACAGTCCATTGCCGAATAAGGAGGAGAGCCGCGCGATTTATATTTTTTGGTCTTTTGTTCTATACATGAAGGCATTGTTAAATGTGAATATTTTACTAAAAACTATATTATATATACTATATACCTAAATATCTTTTGTTATAAATAAAAATAAAAATAAAAATATAACGTTATAGTATAATATACAGTAAAATGTTCAAAAATATAGCTAATTTTAGTAATACGAAAGATTATTTACCCCTATTGAGTGGTGTATTAATTACAGATTTGTTTGTAATTTTGTTGTTAAATACGAAACTAATAAATTCACAAGTATTAAGAAAATGGTATTCGCAATATAATTTGTCTGCAGTAATAGCGGATGTGTTGATTATATTAATAGGTTTAATAATAGCGAGAGCAATTTACTATTATATATTTGACAATTTTTCAATATTAAAATTTATATTAGTGGCTGTAGTAGTTCAGGTGATTCATGACATATTATTTTATATATTGTTTAAAAATGTACCAAGAGGTATGAATAGAATGTTGGATACATTTAAAGACTATGCTAGCGAAGTATCATATAAAGCAATTTTATCAGATAGCGGTATGATGGTAATGGCAGCAATAATTGCGTCTTATCTTGCAGGTGAAAGTTTGAATAAAAATATTATTGTACTTGTGGTGGCAGTATATGCGTTACCTTATTTGTTATATAACTAAGAATTATAAAACTACTTAGAAATAAAATTACTATATTATATTAGTATGTCAAATATGTCAAATGTACAGGAAAGCATGGACTTAGAAATAAACAATTACGAGTTAACGGATATATTAAATTTATTCAAGTTGCCGCTCATGTTTGATGATAATCACCTTAAACAAGCAAAGGTTACGGTACTACGCATGCATCCGGATAAATCGAAATTACCAAAAGAATATTTTCTATTTTTTACCAAGGCGTATAAAATATTATATGAGATATACAAGATCCGCTTCCCTGATGCCAAAAAATATAAGGAAGACAAGTTTTCGTATACGGCAGTAATAGATCGCGAACTAAATCAGAATAAGGCAAATACGGCACATAATGTCGAAGATCGCGAATATCACAAATCACAAGAGGAGGCATATAAAAAGATTCAAAAGATGGATTCAGATAAGTTTAATAAATGGTTTAATGAAAAGTTCGATAAGTTTCGACTACATGATGAAGAACAAGACACTGGTTATGAGGAATGGTTTAGAGGTGTTTCAAAGGATGGCGAAGAAGATAATGAACGTGAGGAGGAGGTGGTGGGAGGAACATGGGCGGAAAGAAATGCACAAATAGAACGAAAGAAGATACAGTTGAGAAATAAGATGGCATTAATACAGCAAACCGGAATACAAACGGCAAATAGCTGTGGAGGAGGAAGTGGAGGAGGGTATTATGGGCTAGGTCGTGAAGCACCGCAAGAGTATTCTAGTGGATTGTTTAGTTCGCTTCAGTATGAAGATTTAAAGAAAGCGCATACTGAGACGGTAATACCGGTAACGACAGAGGACTATGATAATAGGAAAAAATATACATCAACAAATGAGATGCGAATGTTTAGAGATATTGAAAAGACAAAATATAATTATTCGAAGGATTATCAGACGACGCAGTTGGATATAGAAACAGCATTACAAGTGGAGCAAGATATGAAAAGGGCGTATAGATTAGCGAAACAGGATGAGATAGTTAGAGATATAAATAAGAGATTTAATTCGGAGTTTTATCAATTGACGAATTGAGGTGGGTATGAAGTGGGTATGATATATGATGATATGAGATTGTGGTGTATATTAAAAACATGAGAAGCTACAGATGCGTGAGATTAATCGAAATTCGCCGTATTCGTTGAATAAATCAAAACACTAAAAACACTAAAAATATACTAAGTATATTGAAAAATATATTCAAAATATATTCTAGGTAATTATTATACGATATAATATAATAAAATGAACATTTCAAAACAACAGATATTAATGATTTTATTGCTTTTAATTATAGGATATGTATATTCTATGTACACAGGTAAACTAAACAATGAAGTAGAGAAAGAGGAGCGCGACTTGATTCAAAAGTTTTTAGCGAATGATGTGAATAAAATGGACACGAAGAAGCCATTTTTATGGATACCTGTCGAATATGATATGAATGAGAGGCAGTGGTTAAATTTCGGTTCTAGAAATACGACAAATTTGAACCAGCCTTATTTATATTTAACGATAAGAAGTATAATAGATAAGTGTGGTGATTCATTTAATATATGTATTATAGACGACAATGTATTTAACAAGTTACTACCGAACTGGACAATACATGTTAATCATTTAACCGAACCTTTGCGTTCTCATATGCGGGAGTTGGCGATGGCGAAGTTATTAAATAAGTATGGAGGAATGAGGTTACCACCATCGTTTGTGTGTTTCGAGGATTTGATAACATTATATGAGCTTGGTATAAATACAGAAACGGCATCAGGTGGTGGTGTATTTGTAGCAGAGATGATGTCGAAGAGTATAATATCGTCATCGATTTCATTCGCACCATGTTCTAAAATAATGGGATGCCGCAAAGATAGCGAAGTTATGGGTAAATATATAGAATATTTAGAAGTTTTGGTATCAAAAGATTATACCGATGAGATGGATTTTGAAGGTAAAAAAAGCAAATGGTTTTTTAATCAAGTATCAAGTGGATCGGTAAATATAATAAAGCCGGAGTTATTTGGAGCAAAAAAGAGTGACGATTCGCCGGTGATTTTGGACAACCTTATGAGTGATACAAATATGGAACTTTCTAAGGAGAGTTTCGGACTTTATATACCTGCTGATGAGTTAATAAAAAGGCGACACTTTGGGTGGTTTGTGAGGATGTCGCCATCACAAGTGTTACAATCGAATACACAAATAGCGAAATATTTATTGGCGATGAATTAAATATTATGATAAAATACTTTCGTATATAAATTTTATTTAGTATATAATTTATATATAAAAATGAAAAATTGGGTTCCTAATAAAAAAATAGATACAGAATTGGTTAATAAACTGTTTGAAAAGTCATTAGAAAGTAATCATTTCACAAATAATGGTCCAAACGTTCAACTACTTGAGTCATTTATAAAAGATAAATTTAAAGTAGATGAAGACAGGAGTGTTATAGTAGTAACGAGTGGAGCATTAGCACTTCATTCAATAACGTCAGGAATACAATATACAGAAAAAATAAATATTCATTGGGCGACGCAATCGTTTACGTTTCCTCCATCTGCACAGTCAAACTTATCAAATGTAAAAATTATAGATATAGATAAAGATGGAGGTATTGATTTGGAACTAATTGATGATGACGTAAATGGTATTATTGTTACAAATATATTTGGAAATATTGTTGATATAGATAAATATACAGAATGGGCAAAACATACTGGCAAGTTTTTAATATTTGATAATGCCGCGACAGCATATACATTTTATAAAGGAAAAAACAGTGTAAATTATGGCAATGGTTGTATAATAAGTTTTCATCATACGAAGCCATTTGGATTTGGGGAAGGTGGGGCAATAATAGTAGATAAAAAATATGAAAACGCGATACGTTGTTTGAACAATTTTGGTATAGGGTTGATGACAAATAACTATTGGGTAAAAGAGGGTAATAATAATAAAATGTCAGATGTATCGGCAGTATATATATTACAATTTTTAATGAATAATTTTGATAAAATTGTTAGTCATCATAATAGTATGTATAGTTATTTTAAAGAAAAAATAACAAAAAAAACAGAAGAAGAAAACAGTAAAATAAAATATAAACTATTTCCATCATTTCATTACAACGAAATAATAGTAGCATCATGTTTATGTCTATTATTTGACAATTATGATGATAATATTAGATTAAAATTATTAGAAAATAATATATATTGTAGGAAGTATTATTATCCATTGAAAAATACAAAAGTCGCATGTGAGATTTTTGATAGTATATTATGTATATCTGTTACGACAGAAACGACAAAAGAAGAAGTTGATATGATATTTGAAATATTATGTATGTGTTAGTAAAAAACACTATTTTTTTATATTATTTAATAGTGTTTCTTCTTGATTTTTTGAACCACCATAGTGAGAAGGGGGTGGAGGGTAAATTACTACTAGTCGATAGTCATCTATTAAATAATTGGGTAGTAAAAATAATTTATTAAAATAGTATTAAATAATATAAATTGTATATTATAATTAAAGGATTTATCTTTATACAGTGATAAAATTACAACTAATGGTATTATAATAATGGATGATATTAACTGGCCATCTGTTAAGAGCGCAATGGATACATTTTTAAAGTCAACAAATAAATTTAAAATAATTCATGTAGAAACCGAATGGAGTATTATACAAAAATATTAATAAAACGAATAAAACGAATAACACGAATAACACGAATAACACGAATAACACGAATAACATGAATAATGCGAATAATGCGAATAATGCGAATAATGCGAATAATGCGAATAAATATTATTAACAATAATAATATATATAATATTAATGTTTACTGGTATTATATTTCCATCATCATCTACGGTTAGTTTAGAAATTTTAGAATCTTTAAATAATATAAAAGATATATCGGTAATTGGTATTAATTCTAACGATAATTATGAAACAAAAGACTTATTTAATATATCATATAATGAGTGCCCAATAATAAATGACGACGAAGACAAATGTATAGAGTATTTGGTAAATGTAGCAAAAACTCATGGATGTAATTTTATAATACCCACAATGGACTATTCTCATTTAATATTAAGTAAACATATTGATATATTTAATAGAAACAATATTAAAATAATAACATCATCCTATGAAACAAATAAGATATGTGTATCAAAAAAACAAACATACGCAGCTTTAAATGATATAGTTAACTGTCCAATATTATATAGTTACGATGAAATTAATACAAATGAAAATAACTATATAAATAAAAAATTATTTTTAAAACCAGATATCGGTTATGGTAGTAGAAACTGTTATATAGTTAATAGTATAGATGAATTTAAAAAAAAATATGATGAAAGCTTAATAATATTAGAATATTTACCAAATGATGAATATACGATTGATTGCTTTACATATAATACAAAATTAGTATATATAAATATAAGAAAACGTAAATTATATAAAAACGGTTTAAGTGTAATTACTGAAAGTATAGATTACACTTCTGGTTTATACAATACTATTGAACTTTTCGCAAATGACATTAATAATACAATAGATTTTATAGGATCATGGTTTTTTCAGGTAAAATTCGACGAAAATAATATATGTAAGTTGCTTGAAGTATCTACTCGTATTGCTGGAGCATCATCTATTAATAGGTTAAATGGTTGTAATTTAACACTGCTTTCTATTTATTATCATTTTGGACGACCTATTAATATTATAAAAAATAACAACTATTTACTAGTGTCAAAAATTTTTAAAAATATAATTAACTTAACAAAATTATTTACATATAATAATATTTTTATTGATTTTGATGACACGATAATTATAAATAATAAAGTAAACCACTTAGCGATGGCTTTTTTATATAGAGAATTGAATAACAATAAAGATATTTATCTATTGACACGACATAAAAATGATATAAAAGGTACACTAAAATATTATAAAATATCAAGTGATATTTTTAAAAAAATAATAGTAGTAACAGATGGAAATAAAAAGTCAAATCATGTAGTGGAATATTCTTTGTTTATAGACGATAGTTTTAAAGAAAGAAATGATGTAATAACAAACACTAAAAATGTGTTATGTTTTGATGTAGATTTTTTCGAGTATATACACGTATAGTTATAGTTTTTTACACCTTTTCTCATTTAAAACGCCCATTTTATATGAGAACTTATAAATAGTTCTTCTTTATTTTTCGTGTCTTGTTTTTATTTGATACATATTTTTCTGGTCTTTCATATGCACCCTTAATTATGTTCCTGTATTTATCTTTTGGAATATTCGTTATAGTATTGATTATATTCTCTTTCAATTCTGCGTGAGTTAATCCATCTAACTTTTGTAATCGTGATTTCAGCATACTAAAATAATTTTCTATGGACTTTGTGAAATGTTGATATGGAACTGCATATAATAAATGATTGTGTTGAGTTATTACTTCTTTTACCCTTGGATTTCTATGACTACTTGCATTATCCATTATTATTAATTTATTTTTGAATTGGGTTGTTATATGTTTTTCCAAAAACTCAACCATTCTATCTGTATTTATTCCACTTTTTTCATACAAGTCCCAACCAACTACACCATTAACAGAAATAGCAAATATCCCAGTATATTTCTTGAATACTTCTTGTGATTGTGTTTTTATTACACATCGTTTCCCTTTTTCACTATAACAGCGGTTACGCTTTTGTAATGACTTTATGGAGGTTTCATCTATACAAATAATATCCTCTATTTTGTATTTTTTGACTTCATCATAAAACTCTTTTATGCTTTTATTTATATCAATATCCTTACCAAATCGCTTTACCGGTTCATGTCGTATTCTCGTCATTTTCAAAGTAATATTATTATCGTGTATAATACGACTTATATGTGATTTATTCAATTCTACATCAGGATATTTATTTTTCAGTAAAAGCAATAAATCTTCAATCGTTATGGTTTTATTATGCTTGATTTCTTGTAATAAAAAATCTACATGTTCTTTATGAACCTTATACGCTTTTGGTGTTCTTTCATATCCAGTAATTTTCCCATATTTTTTGTATTTATCCACCCAACGCATCAAACTTCGTCTGGAACATTTGAATATTTTACAAACTTCTTCTTGGGACTTATCCTCAACTAAATAATATTGGACTGCTGTTTCTTTATAATCACTACTCTTTTGGTGAGGCATATGCTATATATTCATAAAATTATAATAAAGATATATTCATAAAATTATAATAAAGATATGTTAGTATAAATTTATAATATGACACATGTATTATCGCTTGGTGCAATAAATAAACATACTCGTGAATATGTTTATCCTAAAATAGCAAATAAAACAGATGAATATATTTGTCCTGAATGTAATAAGGATTTAATTTTAGTAAAGGGTGAAGTAAGAGTTCATCATTTTAGGCACAAGGTTGATACGAAAACACCTTGTAATCATTATAATAAACCAACCGAAACACAAATTCATAAAGATGCAAAAATTTTACTGAAAACTTTATTGGAAAGAAAAATCCCAATTTCGTTTATTAGAAAATGTTGTGAATGCACCGGTCATTCTATATGGAAACTACCTGAAATAAAAGACAATTCGGTTATTAAATTAGAGCACAGGTTTGAATTTAATGGTCCAAAAATAGCGGATGTTGCGTGGTTGAATGATGATAAATTATATTGTATATTTGAAATATGTAATACACACAAAACCCGTAATGAAAATAGACCTGAACCTTGGTTTGAAATTGATGCTGAAACACTTATAACAAATGCGAACGATTATAGTTTAACTTTATTAGAAGTTCCTTGTATTAGACGGCAAATAATTTGCGGTAAATGTCGTGAATATAATAATAAAAAACAAGCAATACGAATAATCGCGTCTTACATTAAACGAAACATTTATAAGCAAAAGTATATCGTATCTCTTAATAAATATTACATAAGGTTACGCGAAAAAAAGGAACGAGAACTATATGCAAAAGAACAACACGAAATTCGTGAAAAATTTAGAATTCGTCAGTTAAAATTTGATGATGAATTAAATAAGGTCACTACAATAAAAACCGTAAAACAATATGAAACTATTGCTAATAATGAAATTAAAAAATGTAATTATTGCAAATCAAAGAATGATAGGTGTTTAACTTGCAGATTAAAAATATCAAAACTAGGAAAAGACATGAGAATTAAAAATCTAGTTTCTGGTTTAGAACAACAGCCATATCAACCCACCGAATAAAAACCATAATTTATTTATGTTTTGTTTCCATATGCAACTTAAATAATCCTTTTGAAAAATTACCAAAATCACACGCTTCACAATAAAATTTAAATTCCTTTTTCCTTTCTTCTTTATTTGCGTGGTTATTCAAATAATGAAGTTTCATATTGGTCGTTCGCGTAGTTGTATAATCACATAATTTACAGTTCGGTTCAAATACCTTATCACTTCTGGTCTTTCTTATCCCATTATTTTTATGTTTTTCACATTCTAAATGCTGTTTCCAGTGTGCAGGATACATACATTTGTAATTACAGCATTCACAATAATATGTGGGTTCTTTTTCAATCGGTTGTTCCATTACTGTTAGTTGTTAATAACATATTATATTTATTATATAAAATGCGTTTAAATGACTTAAAAATAAATATTATAATAGTATATAAAATGAAAAAGAAGAAAAAGGAACAATTCAAGGAGTTTAGGAATAATGAAAAGTCGGCATACAAAACATTTAAAATACCGTTGAAAACGATTTTAGTGAATTGTGATACGATGCAACCATTAATAAATCATTTGGTTTTTGAAATGAATGATTTGGTTATTCATGCATATCAATTTATTCGGTTGTATGTTTTATACCAATACAACAATAATCTACCGTTGCCTGATATAGATGAAACATTTATTTTGTATAGCATCAAAACATTAGGAAATCGTGATAATAGAGGAAAGAAAGGCAAAGACACAGAACTATTGGAAATATTGGAACAATTCTACAATAATGAATACCAACCTTTACTGAACCATGTAAAAACCAATTTGAAACACACAACTTATTTGTTGCCTTATTTAGCAACACAAATACACACATCATTATCAAACAATATTCAGGAGCATTTCATACAACACCTTTTACGATTTATTAACAAAACCACAAATGAAATTACCGAAGATAAGGCAACTCTGTTTCAATTCAAAAAGAACCTTATGGAATTAAGTGAAAATGATGCTATGTTTTCAAAGTGGAAAGAAACACACTTATCTAACATTTTACCTACTGAAATCAAAAAATCAGTTCATTATGATGTTAAAGTGAAACCATTTGATTATTTGAAAGGAATGTTGTATATGAATTCTGTATTGGAAAAACAAGAAAGTAAATTGTTTCAACCCTTACCATTACGAAACAATATCATTCCAAAACACATTATTATTGATACTGCGAGTTTAATCAATCTGTTTTGCCCTGAAAAGGACAAAGATGGTAATAAAGTGAAAAAGGGCGAATTATTGAGTAATGTGAAAGACAATCAAAAGGATGTATGGATTAACTTTTTGGATATGAAAAATAAAATATTCAAAAATAAACATTATCAGTTTCATAACCAAATCCAAACTGACGGTGTTTCGTGTTGCTTATTATTTATTAGAAAAGATTTGAAGGATAAAAAATGGGGTGCAAGAGTTCCTATTTTACAAGAACAATATTTTTACAATATTGAGGATTTATCCAAAGAACAGTTAGATACTTTGAAAGAAAGGAATATTGTTGGTTGTGACCCCGGAAAACGCAGTTTGGTTTATATGATGGATAAAAACGGAAACAAACTTCAATACACAGCCCCACAAAGAAAAAGAGAAGGTAAAGCAAAAACAAACGAACGAATTTTATTAGAGGAAAAAAAACGAAATGGTATTATTGAAAAAGAAACACAACTATCATATCAAAATAGTAAATCAGTTGATTACGAAAAGTTCAAAGCGTATCTTATTGAAAAGGATAAACTAAACAAAGAAACGATGGAGTTTTACCATCGTGATACATGGCGAAAAATGAAATTTCGTCAATATAGTTATGGTAAGAAATCAATAGACACATTTTTGAATAAAATTAAAGAAACATTTGGCGAAAATATCCTAATCGGTTATGGAAATTGGAGTAGAAGCACTCAAATGAAATATTTTATGCCTACGATGAATAAAGGGTTGAGAAAATTAATTCATAAAAAATATGATACAATAACGATAAATGAATGCAACACAAGTAAGAAATGTTGTGATTGTAATAATGATTTGGAGTATTACAAAGATAAGGAAGGAAATAAAGTGTTTCGTCTGTTAAAGTGTTCTAACTGCGTGAGTTGCGAAAACAAAAAAACCGTATTTAGAACCAGAGACGCAAACTCTTCTATAAACATAATGAAATTAACACAATCTTGGATAGAAAGACAAGAGCGTCCGTTATGTTTCCAAATTTCGTCTTTCACCTCTTCAAATATCCAAAAAGAAGAGGAAAAAGTTAGACCATCGTAGGTGAAATTCCTACTATTGATTTTACATTTTTTTCTTATTTTTTTGCTCTGTAAAATGGGCGTTTTAAATGAGAAAAGGTGTAATAACACAGAAGTAACTAATCGGGAATAACTTTCTACTCTCGTCTTCTAAAGCAACAAGTTGTAAAATTTCAAACTTGTCCTTGTTAAAATAATTTTTATAAAACCATTCCGAAAAACGCATCGTGTCATATAGAGGACCATGAATTCTAAAATTATAAGGCGTTGAAATTATAATTAAACCATTAACGTTAGTAATTCTAATTAATTCTTTAATTGCTTCTAATGGATTAAAAGTATGTTCCAAAACCTCATTACAAAATGTGATGTCATAGTAATTAGAAGGTATTTTATCTTCATTATTCATAGTTATATCACAATGATAAGTTGGGTTATTTTTAATATCTATGTCAATTGTGTGAAAAATACAATTTTCAAATTTTTTTGAATGCCCTGTCAATCCTATGTCTACTATTTTTTATTATTTATATCTGTATTTAAAATGAATGTATCAATACAGTTATTTAAAAATTTTCTAATTTCAATGTAATACATTTTGTCAATGTCAGAAGGCTCTATGTGTAATGCAGGTTCACTTATACAGTTACGAATTGAAAACATATTTGTATTATAAATTAGTATTATTACTACTATATACGTTAACATACAACTTAATATTTAAATATAAATAACAATGATAGTTATATTTAAACATACACAATACTAATAGTTCTATTAATTTTAGTTTTAAATTTATATCGATATAATTTATATTACATAGATTTTATTCATACTGGAAAATTAGCATCTGATATTTTATTAACAGTTATAATTGGAATATATAAAGATTTTATAATATTATTTTTAACCATATAATTTATTGTATCTAGAATGGTTGCGTCACCAGGTGGTATATTTATACAGTCGACTTCTTTATTATTAAGTTGAACTGCCAAAATATGGTTATGATTAATTACACCTACAACTATATTTCCTAACAAAGGTAATTTATATACATGCGAAGCGTGAACGGAATCTTCACCTTTTGGTATATAGTTATTATAAAATACATTTTTTTCTTCAGTTTGTGGTAAAAATATATTTTCATACTTAGCTTTCGTCAAAATAAATTCAGCAAGTGGAAATTTTTTAATATGTTCTACTACAACCTGTATATGATTATCTCTCCATAAGTCGTCGTCATCTAAATGAAAATAGTAATCAAACTTTTCTTCAATAGCTTTTTCTATACCAGTTTTCAAAGCTAGTCCACCACCAATTGCCCAGTAAGTACGTTTATTTGGAAAATTATAACACCTATAATGTTCTTCATTATTTTTATAAAATATATCTTTTTTATATGACTTACATATTTCTTCAAATTCATCATTATTATCATAATGGTCGCCAATTAAAAAAAGTTTAAAATTGTTATAAGTTTGAGCTTCTAAATTTCTAAGTGCTCTAGATAAATATTCTTTTGTATTTCCATTTTTTCTAAAATAAGTAGGTACTATAACACATACTTTTGGATCACTCATTTATATATTAAAAAATATTATTTTTAGTATATAAAACTTATTTATATTTTATAATTTATAATTT
>SXGR01182120.1_pt1 | contig 29876 bp, 25 predicted proteins | sample 3174711 | NCBI WGS metagenome assembly SXGR01 (sample SAMN11356860, study PRJNA531348) | freshwater metagenome | isolation source: freshwater sample F1-60 | place: China: Fuxian Lake, Yuxi | collected 2017-12-25 | reverse complement strand
CCCCGATGCGCCGTGGCAATCGCTGAGTGGACCCGCCGCCGGGCATAACGCCGACGTGTGTGTGATTGTCACCGATCCTTGCTTCGTCGGCGATAATCAGCAAGTCGCAAGCAAGTGCGATCTCGAAGCCGCCGGCGCGCGTAATGCCGTTGACGGCAGCAATGGTCGCGACCGGAAGCGCTTCGAGATCGAGCAGCACGGTGTTGAGACGTCTAACTTGGCGTTCGAAGAACGCCATGTCCTGAAACGCCTGCTGCAGCAGCCCGAGGTCGAGCCCGACGCAGAACGCGCGCCCACTGCCGGTGAGTACGAGTGCACGCAGGGATTCATCCGCACGCACGGCGGCTACGACAGCCTCAAGTTCCGTCATTCGCTGTTCGGTGATGCTGTTCAGTCGATCCGGTGTCGTGAAAGTCGCGTAGGCAACGCGGTCACGGACAACATAGCTCAAGGTTTCGAACATGGTAGGCCTCTCAGGTCGTTGTAGGCGCGGAACAGGCGGCGCGCTCGCGTAGTACGCGCTTCAGAACCTTTCCCGAGACGTTACGCGGGAGCTCGTCAATGAATTTAAACTCTCGTGGCACTTTGTAGGCAGCGAGTGCCGCGCGACAGTGTGCCTCGAGTTCTGCGGCGCTGGGGGCATGTCCGACGCGCGCGACGATGAAGCTAAGCAGCCGTTCTCCCCACGTCTGATCGGGCACGCCGATTACCGCCGCTTCTGCTACAGCCGGATGCAGGAACAGCACCTCCTCGATTTCGCGCGGATATATGTTGAGGCCTCCGGAAACTACCATGTCCTTCTTGCGATCGACGATGTAGTAGCAGCCGTCCTCGTCCTGCCTGGCAAGATCCCCGGCTGAGATGTAGCCATTTCGCGTGCAAGCGGCCGTTTCATCGGGCTGCTGCCAATACCCGTTGAACAACCACGGAGAGCTGACGAAGATCTCGCCGACCGCGCCGCGTTTCACAGGTTGACCCTGTTCATCGAGTAGTTGAACGTCTACCGTCGGGAATGCGCGTCCCACGGAGCCAGGCTTGCAGAGCTGGTCCGCCGGACACAGGTTCGTCACGACGCCAGCTTCCGTGAAGCCGTATGTCTCGTGCAGCAGTCCGGCTCCGAAGTAGTTCACTACCTTCTCCTTGAGACTGTAGGGCAGTGCGGCGGCGTTGGAGATAAGGGCCCTGAGTGATGTGGTACGCCCGCGGTACTTGTCGAGTTCCGACGCTGGCAGTGACAAAATTGCCTGCAGGTGGCTTGGCACGACAAATACGCCCGTGAAGCGATCTTCGGACAGTTTGCGCAGCACGGTGGCTGGATCAAAGCTGGGCAGGATCTCGAGGCATCCGCCAAAGTAGACGACGCACATGCCGAAGCCGAAACCGGCGCCGAGTGCCATTGACGCAATCCCCAGAAACTTGTCATCCGAGCCATAGCACCGGTATTCGAGCGCTTTGGCGAAGAACAGCAGGCTGCGGGCCCGGTGTGGCAGCAGCAGCCCCTTCGCGCGACCGGTCGTGCCCGAGGTGTACACGAGTACGAACGGATCGAACTCCGTGAGCATCGGCAAGGGCACTGAGGTGGGTGCGGCAGCGAGCCAGCGCTCGTAGTCTTCGCCGATCACGATCCGTCGCTCGAGAGCCGGTGCGACAAGCTCCCGATCCTGCGACGCGAAGCCCGGATGCAGGAGCAATACGCGGGCACCGCTGTCGACGAGCACGTCTGACATCTCGCGCGGATGGGCGCGCGGGTTCAGCGTGACGGCAATCAGCCCAGCATCCGCGATGCCGCAGACCATTTCCGGATACTCGAGACAGTTGGGCGCGAGCACTGCCACGTGGCTGCCGCGCTCGAGCCCGAGGTGCAGCAGTGCCCGTGCCACGCGGCCGATACGCGCCGACAGCTCGGCGAAGACCATGCTGCGCGAGCCTTCCAGCAAGGCGACTTTGTCGGGCGTTCGCCGCGCAGCGAGGTGAATGCCGCCGACAACGGTCAGGGGGCGGTACTGTTCCGGCAGGTTCACGGTGTCATCCGAGTGCTCAACGCGCTGACCTCAGGCAAAACAGGCGCACGGTGCGCCCTCGCTCAGCAGCGCGGAGCCCGAATTTGATCCGATGGCTGCAGGACTAAGGATACATGCGTTGATACAAAAGGTATGCTAAATAGTACAGGTTGAATCGGGAAGGGGTGTCGGAAATGACGTTACCGGTGGATGCGCGTGAGGTCGCGGTAGTGGGCGCCGGAATCGGGGGGCTGGCCGTCGCGGCTGCGTTGCTGCGACGCGGGATTCGGGTCACCGTATTCGAGCAGTCCCCGGAGCTGGGCGAGGTGGGCGCTGGCGTCATGCTGACGCCGAACGCGAGCCGGTGCCTGGCTGACTTCGGGATCCTCGACGAGGTGGCCGCCGAGGCGGTCACGCCCGAGTGGACGCGAGTGCGTCATGGCCACACGGGCGAGATCCTCTCCGAGGCGCCGGTGGGCGACGAATACCGGGGACGGTTCGGTGTGCCATTCCTGTGCGTGCATCGCGCGGACCTCCACGGGGCGCTGCTGCGGCTGGTCGCTCGGCTGGACCCGGGGTGTATCCGCGTCGGGCACCGACTGGTGCGCATCGTGGAACAGCGTGACAAAGTCGCCCTGGAGTTCGAAGGCGGCGTCGAGTTTGTCGCCGATGCGACGATTGGCTGCGACGGGATCCGCTCGATCGTCCGCGGGCAGCTCGGACTCCAGGACTCCGCGCGATTCACCGGTAATGTCGCCTGGCGCGGGCTCGTGCCAGCGGACCGCCTGGCGCTGGTGGACCCTGTCAACACGATGACGATCTGGGCGTCGCCGACTGCGCATATCACCGAGTATTCGATCCGGGGCGGGCGGCTGCGCAATTACGTCGCTTCCGCCGAGCGTTCGGGCTGGGAGATCGAGAGCTGGCGGATCCAGGTGCCGTCGACGGAAGCGCTGGCCGAGTTCGCGGACTGGCACCCGGCCGTGCGGGAGCTGCTCGGAAACACCCCCGAAGGCGGTTGCTTCAAGTGGGCCTTGTTCGATCGCGATCCGATCCAGCGCGCGGCGAGCGGTCGCGTTGCGCTGCTGGGCGACGCAGCGCACCCGATGCTGCCATTCATGGCGCAGGGCGCGGCGATGGCCATTGAAGACGCCATCGTGCTGGGTCGCTGCTGGAGCGGCGACGCCAGCGTGAACGACGCGTTCGCCCGCTACAGCACGGCGCGGATGCCTCGCACGACATGGGCGCAGCTGCGGTCGCGGCACGCCCAGCACATATACCGGGGCAACCGGGGTCCGGCCATCGATGCCGACCGCGAGGGACGCATGGCCACGCTTTACGGGTACAACGCGCTGTCCGTGGAAATCTGAGCTTTCACTCCGGACGGATAAAGACCAAACATCGTGACACGCCGCTGAGTTGTATGTTGCTAAGTACAACATGATGTTGCAATCTAGGCTGCCGTCTATCGACTGGGCCGGACCGGAGTTTCGTATGACAAGTCCTTCAGCCTGTCCCCCACCCGCCGAGAGCACCACCCACGCGACGCCTGCGATACCGGCTGACGTCGACGCCGCTCGTTTCCTGGCCGACCCCGTCTCGGACCAGATGGTGCGCGTCGTGATGGAACTGGGAGCCGCCCTCTGGGTGGAGCGACGCCGGACACGGATACTGGAGCGGGTGCTGGTCGACGCCGGCGTGGTCGCGCCCGATGCGGTCGAACAGTGGGTCAACGCGCCGGACGACGCGGCGGCGGACCGCGAGGAACTGGACCGCTGGACGCGCCGGATCTTCGGGCCGCTGAGCAGAATCGGGGCGGCCAGCGGCGGCGCGGAAGCTGCACCATGAGTTCGAGACCCGCGACGACGACAACGCCACGCGGCCGGATCGGCCGATTGCCACGGCTGCCCAGGCTCGATGCGGAGAGCTACCAGCAGTTTGTCACCGCGCTGCGCAACTGGATCAATACGGACCTGCGGGCTGCTGCACAGGAGGCGGCAACAGACCAGCTGCGCTCAGCCGCTGTCGTCGACGCGGATGTGCTCGACGTCCGGGCACTGGCCCGGGTTCTCGAGGCGCACCCGCGCGTGGCCATGCGCTCCCGTTGCAGCATTTCGTGCCAGCAGATGACCTGGTCACACATGCGCGCCGAACTGGGTCGGCAAGAAGAACAGCGCAGGGCGGAGCTCGACGCCCATGAGCATCGCGGGCCGGGCAGTGTCACGCTCGACCCGTCGCTTGCCGTTCCAGACTACGCGCGTCATGAGGTCCATCTGCAGCCGGGCGGCTACGTGGGCGACGAACTGGGCGGCTACCTGTTCCACTACGGTACCAACAATTTCTACCACGGCCTCAACGATCAGGATCAGTTTCACAGAGGCGTCGCGGAGCGCGTCGAGCCGCCCGAGGGTCCGCTGGCGCGGATCGTCGATCTAGGCTGTGGCGTGGGACAGCTGACAGTCGTCTTGAAGGAACGCTTCCCTCAGGCCGAAACGCACGGGGTCGACGTCGGTGCACCCATGTTGCGTTACGCGCACCGTCGCGCCGTCGACCTCGGCGTCGACGTGCATTTCCGGCAGGCCCTGGCGCATCGCACGGGGTTCGCGGACGGATCGGTGGATCTCGTGACCGCCTACATCCTTTTCCATGAAGTCCCCGCGGAAGTCGGGCGCGAAATCGTCGCGGAGGCCTACCGGATCCTGCGGCCGGGGGGCGTCTTCGAGGTGTTCGACTTCCAGACCCCGCTCGTTGCGCCGTCGCCGTACTACCGATACGTCGTGTGGATCGACCATCGCTTCAACAATGAGCCCTGGTCGGTGGAGTTCATGAACAGTGATTTCGCCGCGACGCTCAAGGCAGCGGGATTCCTCGCGGATTCGTGCACCCCTGAACGCTGGGGGGTATATCGCTACCGCGGCGTGAAGCCGATCGCCTGACAACAACCCGAGTATCCCCGCCGAGCGCTTCGGGCGCGCATAATCCGCCGGGCAGCAGCTCGGAGGAAGTCAGTGGCGCGAACGAAGACGACAGCGAAACGATCGGTGCGTGGTGCGAAGGTCGCGGCGGACCGCCTGGTGCCGCTGCACTATCAGGTTTACATGGTGCTCCGTCGCCGACTGCTGGAGGGCGCGTACCCCGCCGACGAGCCGTTTCCGGGTGAGCATCGACTGGCGGAGCAGTTCAAAGTCTCGCGCGTCACCCTGCGCCGCACCCTCGAGCGACTCGCCAAGGAGGGCCTCGTCACGCGGCGCCACGGCTCTGGCACGTTTCCGGGCGACGCGGCACGACACGCCCGACTCTCAGTGCCACTCGGAACGCTCCGAGCGCATCTGGAGGGCAGTGGGCTTGAGCGTCATCGTCTCAAGATGGTCGCTTTCGAACTGGTTCCGCCACCGCCATTCCTCGAGCGTGGGGGTGTTTCATTCGGTCGTCGGGTCCTGAGGGTGCGCCGTGTCAGCTATCACGGTGACACGCCTGCCCACTACGTCACGAGCTACGTGCCCGGGGATCTCAGTCACGAGATCGACCGCAGGTTGCTGGACAACGCGACCGTGCTTAGCCGCCTTGAGGAATCCGGACAGGTGATCGGGGAGGCGGAAGTGACTGTCACTGCAGTTGTGGCTGACGTCGACGTTGCAAGCCACCTGCAGGTGGCCGTGGGCGCGCCACTGCTGCTACAGCAGCGTCTGACGCTGGACTCGGAAGGGAGGCCGCTCGAGTACTTCGAGGGCCTGAGCCGCCCGGACCAGTACCGATACCAGTTTGTGTATTCGAAGGACAAGCGCAAGAGCCAGTCATTGAGCTGGCGCGTACCGGGCTGACCGGCCTCTACCGGAGGGCGATTTCGACCGTCGTTGCGTCATATCCGAACAGGTGTTCCCGGCGCGCCACGCTGTCCTCTCCGACGCTGCGGTTGAAGGTGTCCGGCCGCCCGGTGTGCACCGCGGCTGCTCGGGCGGCAGAGGCTTCCGCGACCGCGTTCGCGCGAGGGACTCGAACTCGTTCGTAGGCCTTGAGGGCGTCCTCGAGGTTCGGCATTTCGTCGATCGCGCGTGCGAGCACGCAGCCGTCCTCGAGCGCCATCGATGCACCCTGGCCGAGGAATGGCAGCATCGGGTGAGCGGCATCTCCGAGCAGCGTGACCCGTCCCATCGTCCAGCGCTCAAGCGGGCTGCGGCCGAAGAGGCCCCACTTGTGAAACATCGTACCGGGAGTGGCCGCCAGCACTTTCTGGATATCGGCGTGCGCTCCAGCAAAGTGACGCTCAAGCTCGGTCCGATCGCATGCGACGGACCATCCCTCCGGCTCCCAGTCTGACGTGCTGACGAACGCAACGAAATTCAGCATCTCGCCGTCCCGAATCAGGTAACGCACGAAGCTGCGCCCGGGGCCGATCGTCATTCCGGACGGCGCCTGCGCGTCGAGCGCGGGCAGGCGGTCCTGTGGTACGAGTCCGCGGTAGGCCGCTATCCCGGTAAACGACGCTGAATCGTCGGCAAACAGGCTGCGCCGTACCGCCGAGTGCACCCCGTCGGCACCGACGACGAGATCTGCCGCAACCCGAGTCCCGTCGCGCAGTGTGACCACCGCCCTGGTTGCCTCGGGCTCGCAGCCCGTGACCTTGGAGTCGAGGCGCAGAGCGCCAGGCGCGAGCTTCTCGAGGGCACCCAAGAGCGCCTGCTGCAGGTCCGCTCGGTGCACTTGAATGTAACCGGCCGCGTCGGCGTCCGTGTTGTTCGGCTCCGCAGCCATCAGGATCCGGCCGTCCCACGATTGCACGATCTGCCGCGAAGGTCGGCTGATGCGGCCGTTGAGAGCCTCCAGTACACCGACTGCGCGCAGCACCCGCGTCGCGTTCGGGCCGAGCGAAACGCCGGCGCCGACTTCGCGAAGCTCAGACGCCGCCTCGAGCACCTGTACGCGACAGCCTCGCCATGCGAGCCAGAGCGCAGCGGTCAGACCGCCGAGGCCTGCACCAACCACGATCACGTGCTTATTGCGCGAGTGGCCTCGTACCATCGAATCCTGCCTGTCGCTCAATTAAGTGCCCTTGACCCATGCCAGTTTATGTTGTGTGATAAAGAATACAACTTGCGACATTCTGCGCAAGTGTCATCGCGACCGAGCGAGGGGAGCTGCCCCATGTCGTTCACGCACAACGCAATAGCCTGCAGCCGTCCGCGGGTCCTGCGGAATTCTCCCTGGCGCGTGAGCGCGCCGCAGAGGTGCCGCGTGGACGCTGCGGACAAGCGCCCGTGACCTCTGGCTCCTCCCCGACCTCTCTACCGCGGTATCCGATGACGATCGGAAGCGCGCCTGCGATCACCGGCCAGTGGCTGGATGTCATCGACCCGGGGACCGAGAGGCCTTGGGCCCAGGTACCGGCGGCGTCACTTGGCGATGTCGACCGCGCCGTGGCGGCGGCCTGCGACGCGTTTGCGGACTGGTCTGAATGGTCGGTCGAGCGGCGCCGTCTGGCCCTTGAAAAATTTCTCGTCGGTGTCGAGGAACAGGCGGAGGAATTCGCCCGCGTGCTGCACCACGAGCGGGGCGGTCCCCTCGCGGGCGGACGCAGCGAAGTGCGCGGTGGAGTGGCGTTCTCGCGGGTGATCCTCGAGCAGTACCCGCCGTCGTCAGCACCAAAGCACGGCGCCGACGTCATCATCGAACAGCTCAGAAGTCCCTGGGGCGTGGTAGCCGCGATCACCCCGTGGAACTTCCCGCTGCAACTCGTACTGGTCAAAGTCATCCCGGCACTTCTGTGCGGCAATGCGATCATTGTCAAGCCTTCGCCGCTGACGCCGGTCAGCGCCCTGCTTCTCGGCGAGATCGCGCGCCATCATCTGCCGAGCGGACTCGTCAACGTGCTGACCGGTGGCGACGAGTTGGGCCCGTGGATAACCGCGCACTCGGGAATCGCGAAACTCAGTTTCACAGGCTCGGTCGTGACCGGTCGTCGCGTCCTGGAGGCGGCCGCGGGTACGCTGAAACGGGTGACGCTCGAACTGGGGGGTAACGACGCCGCGATCGTCACCTCCGACGCAAACCCGGCCGCGGCGGCCGATGCGCTTGGCTGGCTGGCGTTCGCGAATAACGGCCAGGTGTGCCTTGCTGTCAAGCGCGTCTACGTGCATGAGAGCCTCTACGACGCGTTTTGCGACCGCGTTGCTGCCCACGCGACTGCGTACCGCGTCGGACCCGCGGCTGACGACAGCGTCGACAAAGGGCCCCTGCAGAACCTCGCGCAGTACACGCGGGTCCGGGAACTGCTCGCCGAATCCGTTGCTAGCGGTGGGCGCGTGATTGCGGGTGGGTCGGTACCCGCGCAACCCGGCTACTTTTTGCAACCGACGGTCGTCGCTGACGCAACCGACGGTATGCGGCTGGTGCGCGAGGAACAGTTCGGCCCCGTATTGCCGGTGCTGCGCTTTCGCGACCTCGACGATGCGATCCGCCGGGCGAACGACACCCATTTCGGTCTTGGCAGCTCGGTCTGGTCTGCCGACATCGCAGCTGCGCAGGCCGCCGGCGATCGCCTCGAGGCCGGCGTCACGTGGATCAATCAGCACGGCTTCCCCGATCCGCGAATGCCCCTGGCCGGCGCCAAGCACAGCGGACTCGGTGTGGAGTTCGGGGTGGACGGCGTGGCCGAGTACACGCGCCTGCAGGTCCTCAATATCGCGACAGCGCCATCGACATGGTTTGCCCCGGGCGAGCGCGAACCGGACCCCGCGGGCTCGGCAGCCGGGCAGGCCCATGTCTCGCGCGTCTCGCGCGACGGTCGTGCGGTCGAGGACCGGGTGACCGTCGTGGATCCGGCGACGGAGGAGGTGGTGGCAGTGTGTGCTGCAACACCGGCGACCGAACTCGCGCACACGGTCGCGCGGGCGCATGCGGCGTGGGCTGAGTGGCGCGCGACCGGGCTAGAGGAACGCCGGCAACGCCTCCAGCGCGTCGCGGACGAGGTCGCACGCAATCGCGAGGAACTCGCGTGGCTGCTGGTTCGCGAGCAGGGCAAGCCGCTGTTCCGCGCGCGGGGCGAGATCGACCTGGCCGCGCGTTTCGTCCGGGCGATCGCGGACCAGGCGCCGGCGGCGCTCGCCAGTCGTGCACTGGCCCTCAGCAATGGGCGCATGGCACGCGTCACGCACGAACCGCTCGGCGTGACCGCGGCGATCGCCCCCTGGAACGCCCCCGTTGCGCTGGCATTCGTCAAGATCGCTACCGCGCTCGCAGCGGGCAACACTGTGGTCCTCAAGCCGTCTCCCAACACACCGCTGGCGACGACGAGGGCGGTCCAACTCGTCGCGCAGCACCTGCCGCCGTCGGTGCTGGAGGTCGTGATCGGCGGTGCTGACCTCGGGGTAGCGCTCGTCACGCACCCCCTCGTTCGCAAGGTGTCGTTTACCGGGTCGACCGAAACCGGCAAGCGCATCTTCAGGGCTACTGCATCCCAGCTGAAGCGTCTCACTCTCGAACTCGGGGGCAATGATGCGGCGATCATCCTTGACGACGTCGACCCGGGCGAGGTCGCCGCGCGGATTGCCGCCGCGGCCTTCGGCAACTCCGGGCAGTTCTGTGCAGCGGTGAAACGTCTCTACGTCGCCCGATCGATACACGATCAGTTCGTCGATGCGCTCGTCGCGGCTGCGCGATCCTTCGTGGTCTGCTCCGGCCTCGATCCGCGCGCTGATCTCGGACCGGTCCAGAACGCCGCGCAGTTCGCGCGCGTCACGCAGCTCTGGGAGTCGGTGGGGGCATACGGCGGGCGCTCGCTCTGCGGCGGTCCGCGGGCCGGGCGAGGATTTTTCTTCGATCCTGCGGTCGTTATCGGCGCGACAGAGGGCTGCCCTCTCGTCGATGAAGAACAGTTCGGCCCCCTCTTGCCCGTCATGGCGTTCGACAGCATCGGTGAAGCGAGTGCGCGTGCCAACGGGGGGCGCTTCGGCCTCGGAGCGAGTGTCTGGAGCGGCGACTTGGAGGTTGCGCGGACGATTGCCGGCGGGCTCGAGGCCGGCACGGTGTGGATCAATCAGCACGGTCGGTTCGATGCCACGGTGCCGATGCCGATGATCAAGGAATCAGGCCTCGGCATCGACTACGGCGAATTCGGCCTGCTCGAGCAGACGCAGCTTCACGTGCAAGTGGGCCCGCCGGACGTGTCCGACTAGGGCCTGGACGGCGGTCGGTCCGCTCCGGAGCGGTGAGCGCCGCTCGCAACAGGTGGGACGCCTACGATGCAACGCCTCGGCCATCGACCCCAGCAGCAGCGAGGCGCTGTCGTCGCATGTCGGGTTCGTACCGGCGATACGCGATCAGCAGGGGCAGCGCCAGAAAGGCCATTATGGTTGGCCCAGTGGCAATGATCGACCGGACCGCATCCACGGCGCCCTCGGTCTGTGCGGCGTCCCGGCCGCTGACGAATCCGGCGGACTCGAGCATGAATCCGCAGATGGCCGGGCCAAGCGCGAAACCGGTCTTCTCGATGAACGCGTAGACGCCGGCCATGATGCCGCTGCGTTGGCGACCGGTGCGGCGGTAATCGTAGTCGACTGTATCCGGGAGCATCGCGTACCCGCACAGCGTCAACGTGCACAGGCCGATGCCCGCGAGGCCCATCCGCACGAGGCTGATCCAGACTGGCTCGAGCGGACCGGCGAGAAACCAGCTGAGATGACTGACAGCATAGGCAGTGCCGATTCCCCAGATCATTGCGGTGCTCTTCCCGTACCGGTTCGCGATGCGTGTCCAAACCGGAATCGCGGCAAGCATCACGACATATGAAACCGCCGCCATAGTCCCAAAAAATACCTCCGATCGGCCGAGAAGGTACTTGACCGCGAACATCTGCGTGGCGCCGACGATCGACAGAGCTGTGTAGAGGCAGAGCTTGACGCCTAGCAACAGCAGGAAAGGGCGGTTCTGCACGACGACGGCAAGCGCCTCGCGCATGGACAGCTCGGCGGTCTCGACCGGGATCTCCCGGACCCGTTTGGTGAAGAACACGGCGGAGAGAAACGCGAGCAACACGACGCCGGAGAACAGTCCAGCCGTGGTGCCATAGGCGGCGCGATCGGCTCCAAAGTACGCGATGAGCCAGGGCGCTCCGACGTACGCGGCCAGTCCCGACGCCGTCGAGAAGAGCGTCCGGTACGCCATCAAGGATGTGCGCTCGTCGTAGTCGTCCGTCATTTCTGCCGCAAGCGCGGTGTGCGGGATGTTGAACAGCGTGTAGCCTGTGTAGAAGACGATTAACACGCCGGTAACGAAGGCGGCCGCCATGCCCTGCGAATCGAACCGGGGAACATTGAACAGCGCGAAGGTCGAAATGGCGGAAACGACTGCGCCCAGTAACATCCAAGGTCGCCGTCGGCCCCACCGAGTGCGTATGCGATCGCTCAGGACGCCCATTACGACATCGCTTGCCATGTCGTAGATGCGCGTCGCGAAGAGGATTAGCCCAGCCACGGCCGGACTGAGTCCAACGTGGCTGACTAAGAAGTACAGGAGCAGGACGTTGGCGAGGACGAGCATCGTGCCGGAGCCGAGAACGCCGGACGCCCAGCCCGCCTTGACGCTGATCGGAAGAGGGCGGGGCGGAACACTGTCAAGCATGCGTTGGGCGCCTAAACGGTGGAATCAGCATGCGGCGCAGCGTGTCCGTCGTAAGCGGAACCAACACGGCGCGAACGTTTTGCTCCACCTCGCTTGTATTAACCAACATACAACGTGGATGATAGACTATACCGTAGCGGCAAACCTAATGCTGCGTGATGGTAGAGGCCTATATGACGATGAACGCTCCAGCACCCCATGCTCAGCGAAGCGACTCCGTTTTCCAGACTCTGGTCGCGATCGTGGGACACGAGCACGTAACAGACGCGTTACTTGAGTGCGAGGTCTTCAGCCAGGACATTTTTTCGCGTGCGCCCTACTTGGCCGAAGCGGTAGTGGCGCCCGCGGACCTTGACGAACTTTCGCGCGTGGTCGCAGCCTGCACGACGAGTGGGCGCGCCGTGTTTCCCCGAGGCGGCGGTGCCTCGTATACGGGTGGCTACCTGGCGTCCTGCGCAGACGCGGTGGTCGTCGATCTGCGGCGCATGAACCGGATATTGGAGATCAATGCCGAGGACATGTACGTGCGCGTCCAGTCAGGTGTCACGTGGATCGTACTGAACGACGCCCTCCGAGAGCACGGCTTGCGGACTCCTTTCTGGGGCGTGCAGTCCGGGCGGGTGTCCACGGTCGGTGGCGCAATGTCGCAGCACGCCGCCAACTACGGTTCCGGGGTGCACGGATTCTCTGCCGACAGTGTGCAGTCGATCTCGGTGGTTCTCGCCGATGGGAGCGTACTGCGAACCGGCAGTGCTGCGATCGAACGGGCCGCACCGTTCAATCGATACTTCGGACCGGATCTCGCGGGGCTGTTCCTGGGGGACAGCGGCGCACTTGGCATCAAGGGGGAGTTCACGTTGCGGCTGATGCTGCGACCTAAGCATGAGGACCACGCGTCGGCGAGCTTCGTCGACTTCGAGTCGGCCGCCGCCGCGATGTCGGCGGTTGCACGCCTGGGCGTCGTGACGGAATCGTTCATGATGGATCCAAGCCTGCAGGCGGCACGGCTGAAACGCGTCAGCTTTGCGCAGGATCTCCAGGCGCTCACCGGGGTCGCGAAGAACTCCAACAGCGTTGTGCAGGGGCTCCGGGCTGCGGCGCAGGTGGCGCTGGCGGGGCGAGACATCGTGGACGACCACGGCTACTCGGTCCATCTGTCACTCGAGCACCGCTACCGCACGGCACTGGACGAGGCGCTGCGGGAGGTGACCGATGCGTGCGTCCGTCATGGGGGCCGGATGATCGAGAACTCGATACCGAAGGTAGTTCGGGGCAACCCGTTCGGCCCACTGAACATCGTAATCGGAACCTCTGGAGAGCGCTGGATCCCGACCCACGGCCTCGTGCCCCATTCGAAGGCGGCTGCCGTTCAAGCGGAGATCCGCAGCCTGTTCGACGCTCACGGCGCGGAGCTCGAGTCCCAGGGCGTCGAGTGGGTTTTGCTCGCTTCAACCGTTGGGCATGGTGCATTCCTTATCGAACCCATCATGACGTGGCCCGACGAGATGTTGCCGCTGCATGAGCGTCTGATGGACGCACCGTACCGTCGACGCATTACGCCATTGCCCGCCAATCCCGATGCCGCAGCGGTGGTCGCGAAGCTCCGATCCGGGATTAAGGATGTGTTCGTGCGCCACGCCGGCACGAATATGCAGATCGGCAGGGCGTACCCGTTCCGGGAGCGGGTCGGAGCGGTCAACTGGAGCCTGTTGCGCGCACTCAAGGCCGCCGTCGATCCGCGGAACCTCATGAATCCCGGAGCGCTGGGACTGGACGCCGGCTCGTGAGCCCCGGGGCCTGGCGCTGCGCATCGGGCGGCAGGGGGGGGGGAACCGGGTATCCTGATGCCCGGAGTACCCATGGCATCGAAGAGCACATACCGTGGCCGGACCGCAGGAACGCGGGTCGGTATAAGTCGCGAGGCACTACTGTACCTCGCCGCTGATATTGCGGACCGCGACGGCCTGGAGGCTGTGACCCTCGCCCGGCTGGCGCAGAGCAGCGGTGTTCGGACCCCGACGATATCGCACCATGTCGGCAGCCTCCGGCAGCTGCGATCCGACCTCGCCTTGCTCGCCGTAGAGGAACTGACCGAGGCCGTGCGATCGGCCTTTGCGGGCAGGCGCGGCAGGGACGCGGTTCGTGCCATTTACCGCGCCTATCGCTCCTACATCCTTGCTCATCCGGGCCGCTACGAGGCTTCTGTCGAAGCCCCCGACCCGAAGGACGCGCGGCGGCTGGCGGTGGCGGGGCAGCTGACCGCAGTCCTGCGGGAGGCCTTTGAACAGATTGGATTGCGGGACGTCGATGCGATACGCGCCGCCCGACTGCTCCGGGCGGCCGTTCACGGCTATTCGACTCTGGAGCAGAACGACGCGTGGCAGACATCGCTGGACAATGACGCGACCTTTGACTGGCTGCTGGAAGTGGTCATTTCAGGCTTGACATCCGATAAGCGTGCCTTATTCTAACGTCCTTAGAATAAAGGAGGCTGTCATGCGTTTCGGTGCCTTTGTCACTCCGAATCACCGTCCCGGCGACGATCCGACCCTTGCGCTGGAACGCGACCTGCAATTGGTCGAGCAATTAGACGATTTGGGGTTTGAAGAAGCCTGGTTCGGTGAACACCACGGCTCAGGCTGGCAGTACATTGCCTCGCCGGAAACCTTCATCGCGGCTGCAAGCCAGCGCAGCTCGCATATCCGCCTCGCCACGGGCGTCGCAGGCCTGCCGTTCCATCATCCCTTGATGCTGGCGGACCGCATCATGCTGCTTGATCACCTCTCGAGGGGTCGCGTAATCCTCGGCACCGGCCCGGGTGGCCCGCAGGTCGACGCGCCGATGATGGGCCTCGATCCAGATTCCCTGAAACCCAGGCATGCGGAGGCCCTCGAGGCCATCGTGGCGTTGCTGACCTCCGATGAGCCGATCGATCGCAAGACCGACTGGTTCACCATCAATCACGGCCGGCTGCAGCTGCGACCGTACCGCGACAGATCCATTGAAGTCGTGGTCTCGGCCCTGTCTTCGTCGGTCGGTCCGAAGCTGGTCGGCCGATTCGGCCTCGGCATGTTGTCCCTGGGGTTGCTCGCCAATGGAGGGGCGCAACGCCTTGCGGACGCGCTCCAGACGGCAGAGCAGAGCGCCGCGGCGCACGGCAAGGTCTTCAGCCGAAAAGGGCTTCGACTGGCTGGCCCACGGATGCACCTGGCAGCGACCGACGCCGAGGCGCGTCGCGACGTCGTGTTCGGACTGCGCCATGCTGTTGCGTTCATGCATGCGTCCGGCGCTCGGCATGTTTCCCCCGACGACGACATTGACACGATCGTCGACAGGTTGAACGCCAGCGGGTCGGTCATCATCGGCACTCCGGAACGCGCGCAGGCTTACGTGCAGGAATTGCAGGATGCCGTCGGCGAGATCGGCTGCTACCTGATCCCGACGCAGGACTGGGCCGACAGCGCCGCCACTCGCCGCTCCTACGAGCTTTTTGCGAGGTTCGTCGCCCCGCACGGGAGCGCCCAGACGGCATCGCTGCACCGCGCCACCGACGAGTTCACCGCCACGATCAGCCGAAAGCCTGGCCCCGTGGTCGCGATCCAGTCTGGTGGCAAGGTGCGTGTGGACGAGGTGGCTACGGGCTGACGGCAACGAGTTAGGCCGGCGCCCGGTTCTGCCGGGCTTCCGGAGTCGAGGTCGCGATGGTCTTTCCCTCGCCCTGGCTCCCGACTTCCTTTATCAGCACCGCGATGATCTCGCCGGCGTTGCGGCGGATACGTTCGGTGGGTCCGGCGACCGTTATCGCCATCGGTTCGCCGGTCGCCGGCGGCTGGAAAGCGCGGGATACGACCCCAACGCCGGGCAGCAGCTGGTCGAAGGCGCACAGGTAGCCGTTGGCACGCACACTCGAGATGGACCGCATCACGTGCGCTGAATCGGCTGCAATCGCTACCCGGGTGCGCCGGGCCCAATATTCCGAGCGCTGGATAAAGTACTCGAGCCCCTCGTTTGACTTGAGACTCAGCAGTGTCTGTCCTACGACTGACTGGGTGGCCAGTCCGCCCGTACAGCCAGGTATCACCTGATGAGCGCCCTTGTAGGCTGCGGTGCGCACATACACCGGCATCGTGAACAGGTCGCAGAGGCGGCTCACGGAGGTCGTCTCACCGACTTTCGCATGCACGGCATCGACGAGTCTTGCCGGCAGGCTTCCGAGCGCGATGCCGTCGGGAACTGACTCGCAGAGGTAGGTCAACTGCAGGGTCGGAAAGAATCGTTTGGTTTCGGCGTTTTGGTCGAGATACCCGAGTGCGACAAGCCGCGTCAGCACAGACACCGCGCTCGAATGAGGCATGTTCAGCTCTTGCCGGATCTCGGTCGCGGACAGTGGTCGGCGATGCGACGCAAAGAGCGTCAGTATCTGGAATACGCGATCAACGGATCGGCTGATGGTTTGCATTGCGGCTGCTCGGATGGCGGTGCGGGCGCGATGGCAATTGGCGCCTCCGGTGCTGATAAAAACCTAACCTACCTAATGTTTTATCTTAAAGAAACTAACGAGGGAAGCCACTGAACTCCGTAGGTCGTATTACTCGTGAGGTTGCGGCCTAGACGCGCCGCGCTCACTGACTATACCCCTCATGACCAGGTTGGGAAGATAGGCGTTGTCCCACTCGGTGTCCTTGCTCCGAGGCGGAGCCCTACCGGTCCGGAGGATCACAAGGCGCTGCGACGGGATCACATACACGACCTGGTTCATGTTGCCGTCAAATAGAAAAAGATCCTCTGCAAGATACGGTTCACCGTGCAGCGTCTTCGGCAGAGGCAGGTCCGGGTTGGCAGGGCCGCGCCGTTGCGTGTATCGGCCCGCGACGTACACGCCCAAGCCGTAGTAGGGGTTCTCTTCGGTTGCCCGAGTCATTTCCTGCACGTAGGACTCCGGAAGCAGCCGGTGTCCTTCCCAGATGCCGTCCTGAAGCGTAAGGATCGCGAGGCGCAGGAACGTCTCGGCCGGGAGCAGCATGCAGCAGCCCGCATGGGCCACGCCACCGTCACGGTTGATCCAGACGTTGCCACCGAGAGCACCAATTTTTCCGAGAATCTCCGTGCCAATGAACTCGGCGTAGCGTCGCCCTGTCGCGCGCTCAATCAGGATTGCCACCAGGTCGCTCGCGGCGTTGTTGTACTCGTAGCGGCAACCGGGCTCATCGACCACCGGATACTCTCGAATGAGAATTTCATCGCTACGCGGATGTAGAAAGCTGCGAGACATGATTGCCTCTGGAGCCGCAGCGGCCGCCTGGCGCAGGAACCCAGCACGCATGTCGAGGAGATGACGAACCAGGATTTTCTCGCGTCGAGGATCTCCCCTCCATTCGTTGATGAAATCGGCGACCGGTTGATCCAGTGACCTGATCTTGCCGAGTTGCACCGCCCGCCCAACCGCGATCGCGGTGATCGGTTTTGCCAGAGAAAATCCGTTCAAAGGGGTGGTTGCAGTGGCGGTGCCGAAGTACGAAGCCTGCTCGATTCTGTCGTTCCGCCATACGATCAATGCGCTTGAATTGTTGCGTGCCGCGTAGGCGACAGCTTGCTCGAGCGTTTCCCGCGCGATGGTTGCGCTGCCCGCTTTCGCGACCGGAAGCGGTGTCCAGCGATGGTCGCCTCGAATCGCCTCTAGAGGTTCATATAGTTCCTGGGCATCGCTGCGACTCACGGCATTCCGATACCGTTCGAGGTACAGAGCCTCCTCGGCCTCGGAGAAAGTCAGCTGTCCCCGGTAAAACTCGTCGGCACGCGGTTCTTGCGCGAGAGCAGTAAACACAGCGCTCAAGGACAGCGGAGCCAAGAGCGCCAGAAGTCGATGCGATAGAGTCATCATGTGTTCCTAGTGATCTTGAGGGGCAATCCGGATTACACGAGACATTGGGCTCCGCACAACTTGACGCCCAACTGCATCAAAAGTATCCCGAGAACGCCCGTGCGGTACTGCACGTACTGCCCGCTTAAGCGAGATTAGTCATATTCATGACACCAGACCGTCGTGTGTCGACAGATCGACTGCGCATGCTCGGCCTGGTTTGACCTAAAAGTCCACAACTTGGCTTGTGCTAATTTCACCGACTTGTATTGTCGACCCTACAGGTTTACCTTCCATCAGTACCGCGACCCGCGCCGATTCATCAGCGCAAGCGGGTGCTCGGTCGAAAGATCTGCCCCTTAGCCAGAAGGAGCAGGGACCCACGAGGAGATGCTGGTGACTAGCCTGAGTTTCGGCGCTGCTCCTGTTGCATCGGTTTGTAGCCACCCCCACCTGTCAGCCTCCTACTGCTTCGGGTTAAGCCCAACACGGAACTAGCGTGAGCACCACTCAGATCGATCAGGCCTCCACAGCGCCCCTGCCGCCCCACGGCTACGTTGGGAAACTGCCGCTGGCCACTAAAGCAGGGTGGGGAGTAGGTGCCTTTGGCTCCCTAGGCATGCTGTGGATGGTGAACGTTTTCCTGCTCTATTTTCTCGTCACTCATTTAAAAATGGATCCTGCGGTAGCTGGCGCGATCCTGTTTCTCACACGTATTTATGATCTCGTCATCGACCCGCTCGTGGGTCACCTCAGCGACAGGACGCGCAGCCGTTGGGGGAAGCGCCGGCCATGGATGTTTTTCGGAGCACTTTTGTCCGGACTCTCAATGATCCTCGCGTTTAACGTCCCATCCTTGGGCTCCGATAACGCCATAGCAGCGTACGAATTGGTGATGTTGTTGGCGTACTTCACCGGCTACACGCTGTTCTACATACCGTTCATGGCGATGCCCGCCGAGATGACAGACGATTATGACGAGCGCACCGCGATAATGTCATACCGCGTCGCCTACTCCTCGTTGGCGGGGCTCACGATTGCAGCTGGAACGCCAGCCCTGATTGCCTACCTGGGAGCCGATCGAGCAGCCTATGGCACAACGTCGATCGTGCTTGGCGTCGTCATCACAATTTCGATGTTGATGACGGTGTTTTTCACTCGCGGCGCCCGTGAACTCGCCCAAGTGAAGCTTGAAAAATACAGCTTGCGCGAATACTCGACCACAATAGGAAAAAATCGCCCATTCCTCACTCTTGCGGTGCTGAAGTTCCTCGTATTTCTGGCTGCCGGTATCAATGGCAGCGCAAGCATGTTCTTCATGACACATGTTCTCCAACGCCAGGAAATGGGAATGGCGTTCCTTACCTTCGCAGCCAACGTCGCCGGTCTGCTTGCGATTCCGCTATGGAACAAGCTGAGCATTGGCCGGGACAAGCGATGGTTGTGGATGGGCGCCATGTTGAGCACGGCAGTACTGAACGCGTCATGGGCGTTCTCGAGCCCTGCCGAAGGGGACTTCATCTTTGGTCTTCGTGCGGTGCTCACCGGTGCCGTCGGCACCGCCGGCACGCTGATGGGCTTCGCGATGTTGCCGGATACGATCGAGTACGACCGTCTGACTACAGGCCACGATCGCGCCGGTCTGTACACAGGGCTGCTTGGGTTCCTAGAAACGAACGCGTTCGCATTCGGCCCCCTCGTGATCGGCTTTGTCTTCTCGGCGGCCGGGGTCACTAAGTCCGGCGAACAGTCGGCTGAGGCTCTCACCGCGATCATCGCGGCGAAGTCGTGGATTCCTGCAGTGATTTTGCTTTTCTCCGCAGCGCTGCTTTTCCTGTATCGGCTGGACGCTAAGCGACTAGCCGAACTTCGCGCCCGGGCTTCGGTATCCGCAAATGGCGTACTCGACAGTTCATCAGGCTGAGTGCGTAGCAGCAGGTTTCTTTGGTCTTCGATTGGGTGCCAGTGATGAACAAGTATAGCGCTGACCATGCAAAGGCTATCGACGCGAAGGCACTGCGCCGATGCCTCGGCAGCTTTGCCACGGGTGTGGCGGTTATCACGACGCGGCACGGGGAACGGGACTGGGGAGTAACGGTTAACAGCTTTACGTCGCTTTCACTCGACCCGCCTCTCGTCCTCTGGTGCCTGGCGCGGTCGTCACGCACCTATACGGCATTTACTGGCGCGGATCAATTCATCGTCAATGTGTTAGCCGTAGACCAGGTGGCTGTCTCAAATCGGTTCGCTTTTCGGTCAAGCGAAGAATTCCCCACCGATGTTCCATTTTTGCGAGGCAGAGACGGCATTGCCGTGCTGGAAGCGGTCTGCTCCCACTTTGTTTGCCGCAGGGCTAACGTGCTGGAAGGCGGGGATCATGTGATCTTGGTCGGCGAGGTCGTCGAATTCACCGGCTCTTCGCGCGCCGGACTTGTCTACGCGGCAGGGCAGTACGCGGTGGCTGATGCACACCCTACCGCTGTTGCTCAGTCTCGAGATCGGTTCGATGCAGGTTTCCTGGACGGTACCGTGCGACCCGCGCTCGAAGGCATAACTCGCCGATTTGAGTCCTTTTTTGACGAGAAACTCAGGGAAGCGGGAGTCACGTCGAAAGAGTCTCAGATCCTTGGGCTACTCCTCTCCCATGGGCCGCTGAGTTCGGAAGCGATCGCTAACCAGACACTGGTGACCGGCTCTTTTTTGCAGGAAACGCTTGAGTTACTTCTGAGCAAGAATCTAATCGCTTTTGATCGATCGGTGTACCAGCTCAGCGAGTGTGGGCGAACGCTCGCTGCTGAGTGGTCCGAGCGATTGCGCACCTATAAAACGGAAGCTCTTGGACCGATCGCTACTGTGGAGGCCGAGCGGTTGCAGCGCACGCTGGCCAGGTTGTCCGCGTGGATCAGTACCGCGTCCTCAAGCCCGAAGTCGCCGAAGCCGTGACTGAAATTTGCATCATTATGTAATCGACGCGGAACTCCCATTGTAGCGTCCCACGTGTGCCCGTAGTTTAACTCGCAACGGTCGAAGAACAGGAGAGGGACATGGCTACAAGTGATTTCCGGTATCTGGTTTTCTCAAGTGTGCTGGCATTCGGGCACGTCGCAACGTTGACCCCATCGGCTGCACAAGCCCAAGGCGCAGCCTCGGGTGCGCCCACTCTGGACGAAGTTGTCGTGACGGCGCGAAAAAAATCGGAGACATTGATTGACGTCCCTGTCTCTGTCGCGGTCATCACTGGCAGGGATATCGAGTTGAAAGGGATCCAGAACCTGCAGGACGTGGCAAGGTTCACGCCCGGACTCTTCTATTTCGATGCGATTCAGAACCAGTTGGGCACGCCTGTCATTCGCGGTCTCACGCAGCTCAACCGTGGCGCTCCGGACCGAAATGTCGCGGTGTTCTATGGTGGCGTTTACCTGGCTAACCAGAACGCTTCCACTCTGGAACTGCTCGACGTTGAGCGAATCGAGGTCGTAAAGGGCCCACAGTCAGCTCTGTACGGGCGCAATGCCTTCAATGGCGCGATCAACTACGTTCCGGCCTCGCCCACGGCGCAGCCGTTCGCCAAAGTAGCCGCTACCGTCGGCAGCGACAGCCGTTATGAGGGCCGGCTGGTGGCCTCGGGGCCGTTGAGCGATACGCTGCGCGGCCGCATCGCTCTGAGTCATAACACGTTCGACGGGACTTGGGAGAATCAGGCTGAGCCGAGCGGCGGACTCGGCGGCTATAAGACCAAGAACCTTTCGGGCGTGCTGGAATGGACACCCACAGACGCTTTCAGCTCGCGACTGGTCGGCTACCGGACAGAGGACACACGCGATTCCGCTCCGGCCTTCATTATCCCAGCAAACAACTGCGGGCCAACCGGCAGGCCTGTAACTGCGTACTGCGGTGCGATCCCGGCGGCCAATACTCTCGCGGCGAACCCGGACTCGCTCGCATTTCAGCGCGACACCTCGCTGGGATCTTTGGAACTCAGCTACGACTTCGGGCCCGTCACGTTTAAGAGCCAGTCATCGGTATCCAAGGTGGATACTGACAACTTCTCCGACAACAGTCTCGGCGTCAACAACGGCCAGGGCTACGTTTTTGAGATCGTTAATAACGCCGCACCAACTGTCGTCCTGCGCACGCAAAACCTTCCCGTATTCGTCGGATCTGGTCAGGGCGGGACCCGCACCGTCAGCCACGAATTACGTCTCGAAGGGGACATCGGCGCGCGAGTCAGTTGGACACTGGGTAGCTTCCTCTACAAGAACGAGCTGGTCAGCAAGTCCCGACTGATCTATGACGGCACCCGCCTTGCGGTCGGCGAACGGCCGCGAGCGGACAGCATTTTCTTCATCGCAGCCGGCCCAACGACACGTGTCGCGTACTCGGACCCGAGGAACAACATGGTCACGCTGTCTCGATTCGAGGGCGAGGACAAACAGCGTGCGTTTCTCGGCTCGATTGAGTTCAAGCCGGCAGAGGGTTGGACGGTGGGTGGAGAGCTGCGCACCGACAAGGAAGACAGGAACAGAGTTAATACTGTTGCCGGGCCGTCCACTGCGCAGGCCGCAGAGTTCGAGTACACGACATGGCGCGCATTCGGCAGCTTCGCTCCGTCAGAGTCGCAGCGATTCTATGCGTCCGCTGCGAAGGGCGTGATCTCCGGCTATTTCAACGGCATCATCGACACTGCCGCGGGCAATCTGACGGTGCCGAAGGAACTCCAGTCATACAAGCCGGCTGAGAATATTACCTACGAACTCGGATGGAAAGGGACCTGGCTCGATCGGCGTCTGAGCACCGAATTCGCGGTCTTCTTCATCGACTACACGGGCATCCAAATCCCGGCGACGCCCCCGGCGCCTCTCGTGACGAATCTCACTCAAAACGTCGGCGACGCCACCTCGAAAGGCTTGGAGCTGTCGGTGAACTTTGCCGTGACGGAAAGGTTCACCGTAGGAGGCACCTACTCCTACACGCCGACGGAGTTCGCCACCGGAACGGTCGACGGCGGCATGTTGCGCTACTGCGGCGGCACGGGGACCTCAATCCCGGCGGCGGCAATTGGTTTCTGTCCCTCGTCCGTATTCCGAGGGCAGGTCCTGCCGAATGTGTCAGGCAATCCGCTGCCGCTGTCGCCCGAGAGGCTCGCGAGCCTGTACGGTGCCTACGAGATGCCGCTGTCTGCAGATTGGAATGTCTATGCCCGCGCCGACGCGAGCTACGCCGCCAGCACCAATACCCAGACGATTCGGCTCTCTTGGATTCCGTCCTACACGCTGGTCAACGCGCGACTGGGAGTGCGCCGCGGGGCACTGGATATTGCGCTTTGGGGGCGCAACATCGCAGATAAGAAGTTCGCGGCGGTATCGATCTTCCAGCCGCCGCTCACTCCGGGGGCGCCGGCGTTCATACCCAACGTGACCATGGGCGAGCGCGCCTCGTATGGACTGACAGCAACGTACTCGTTCGGCGAGTAATTAGGGCGTAACCGTGAATCAGTTCACGGCCAGGAGTCGCTGGAGACCATCCCGGTGAGCGTCCAGCGGCTGCAAAACATTCATGTGGTCGCCTCAGATGTGGGGCGTGCGGTCGACTTCTGGCAGCGGGCGATCGGGCTGACCGTTCGCTTCCGCGACGCCGACCGATGGGTTCAGATGAAGGCAGGCGAGAGTGCCTTCGCCATCGCGTCTCCGGGAGAAGGCGTTGTGGGGCAAGTGGGGGCCGTGCCGGTATTCGAGGTCGACGATCTCGATGTACACGGGCAGGCGATCGCAGAGCACGGCGGAAGCGTGCTCTCGGTTCGTGACATGGGAGCGCATGGACGGGTTCTAACGTTCAGCGACCCGGACGGGAACATGGCGCAATTGTTGGCCCGCACCGCAGTGACTTAGATCTGATGTCATGAGGAAGGTCGGATGGGCGTAACGATATTTGGCAGCATAGGGTCGCGCGCATCGCGGTGTCTCTGGGTGTGCGAGGAGATCGGTATCGATTTCGACTGGCTCCCCATCAGCACACTTGATGGGAGCAGCAGGACTCCCGAGTACCTCGCTATCAACCCTTCCGGGAGAATACCGACGATGAAGGACGACGACCTCGTCATGACCGAGTCCTTCGCGATAAATCAGTACCTCGCCGAACGGTATGGTGCCGGCACCATATGGCCGGATGCCCCCCGCGACAGGGGCTTGGTGCACCAGTGGACTTTCTGGTCCGCGACCGAGATCGAGCCGTTTGTGACCGAGCTGTTTCCGCACTTTGTCAGTCTGCCACCCGCCCAACGGGACTCCGCAAAAGTGGACCGCCTCGTGCCGCAGTTGCTTACCCGTCTGTCGACGCTCGAGGCCGCGCTCGCCGGTCGGGATTATGTGCTCGGCGCATTTTCGCTGGCGGACATCAATCTTGCGGTACAGGCGTTCACCTTTGTCGATCGGTTCAAGTTATCATTAGAGTCGCTGCCGAACATTCGCGGATGGACTGATCTTTGTCGGGGTCGTCCGGGTCGCCGAAGAGTCGACGCACGCGTGTTGAGTGCAGCATGACGGCCGCTATTGACATCCGAAGCGAGAACGGCGCTCCGACCCCATGCGGGACGCTGGGTGTGCCCCAAGACTTCATGATTGCCGGGCCCGCCGGGGTCCTGTCTGTTCGAACGAAGGGTCTGGAGAGCAAGCCGGGCAATCTCGTGGTCCTTGTCCAGGGAGCGAATCTGACCGGCCAGGCAGGCTATGACTTTTCCTTCCAGGGGGGCGAAGACTACTCTTTCATGGACGCCCTCGTGCAGCGCGGCTATGGAACCCTGACGTTCGCGCTCCGGGGCTATGGCGAGTCTTCAATCCCGGAGGACCCGCTGTCCGTAAATACGGACGCGGCTTTGGAGGATCTGCACGCGGTCATGCAGTGGGTAGCCGCGGCGGGCTACACCCGACCGCACCTGTTCGGCTGGTCCTGGGGCGGGCGGATCATTGCGCGGTATGCGGAACATCACGGCGCAAGCGTCGATCGGCTCGTGCTGCTGGATCCCGCGCTCGGTGGCAACGTCTCGGGGGCGTTCCCCGAGAGTCCGTGGTTCAGCGCCGGGTGGGACTGGTGGTACCAGGGAAGGCTGATCACCGAATACTCCGAAGAAACTGCCCGGAGAGCGCTGGCGGATTACATCGTCAGACACGAACCGCGTTCCCCGGCAGGAATACGCCGCGAGAACGCCGAAGGCACGATATGTGCCACCCCGGAAGCCATCGATCGGCCGACCCTGATGCTCTATGGCAGCGAGGCTGCGCGCCAGGACTACATGCGCGCAGGGGTGCCACGAGCGGAGTTCTTCGAACGCCTTGCGGCCCGCGAAAAAAGATTCGAGATCGTTCCGGATTGCGGTGACTACGCCCACCTCGAACTGCCGCGCCGCGTGATCCACGAGCGGGTGGCCAGATTCCTAGAAGGGGATTGACTGCTGAAAGCGACCCTCTACCACTTTCCGGGCTGTCCCTATTCCGAGCGCGTGGAGATACTCCTCCATCTGAAGGGGCTCCACGGCGCGATCGATGACGTCGAGATCGATCTGTCGCAGCCGCGACCCGACTGGCTGCTGCAGAGGACGGGGGGCTCCACGGCTCTGCCGGTGCTGGACTGCGGTAAACACGTGCTGCGGGAAAGTACGGTTATCCTGAGATACGTCGATTCGCAGTTCCCCGAACGGAGGATCCGGCATCCAGATCCACTGAAGCATGCGATCGAGAGCATGCTTGGGGTGATGGACTCGGAGTACGCCAAAGCCGGGTACGCGTTGCTGCGCAACCGGGATCAGACCAGGCGCGAGGACTTCCGGCGGGCTGTCGATGCCCAGTACGAGAAACTGGACTCCTTCCTGCGTCGATACGGTGAGGGGGAGTCCTTCCTGTTCGAGGAATTCGGGTGGGCGGAAATCATCCTGACTCCGCTCATGAAGCGCCTCGAATGTCTCGGGTACTACGAGGGCTACAGCATCCCGGACAGGCTGGATCGGGTTCGTCGTTGGCATTCCGCCTGCCTGTCGCACCCTGCCGCGCAATCGAGGACGCTCGAGGAGATCGTGAAGCTGTATTACGACTACTCGCGCGATGTCGGTGGCGGCGCGCTCGTACCGGGTCGCAGCAAGTCGAGCTTCACAATGGATCCGCACTGGAGTTCCAGGCCGTGGCCACCGAAAGACAAGTGGGGCCAGGGCGCTTCCGACAGCGAGCTTGGGCTCGCGTGATCGCGGTGCCACTGACGTCATCAGGAAGGGGTGGGTCATGAAACTCGCCGATATCGAGAACCAGGCCGGCCTGTGCCGCGTTACCTGCGGCTGGAAAAAACCGGAACTGCCGATTGACTGGGTTCGTCGCTACTGGCGCGACGTGCACAGCCCGGCGATCGCCCGAAGGGCCGGCATCTACGACTACCGCCACTATCAGTACGACCCGGTCCGCGGCGACTTGTTGTCGCGGATCGAAGGCATCGAGTTCGCTGCGCCGGCGATGAAGCAGCTCATGTGGACTTCGGACGTCCGTTATCGTGATGAGGCGGCTCTTGCAGTGTTCGACAGGTCGCCCGAAGGCAAGCCGAAGGCGGACCTGCTGGGCGACATCGACATCATCGTCGAGCAGAGCACGACGTATCGCGCAGTGGACACCAATGCGCAGACGTATGTCGACGACACCGGTGTCGCGATGCCTCAGGGCCCCTGCGTCTCGCCGACGTTCGGTCTGTTCCTCCGTCTTCGCTCGGATGAAGCTTCGTTTCGTGCCTGCCTGCGCCGAATCGCTGAAGCGTGGTCGAAAAAGCCGGGCGTACTGCGGCTGCGTCTCAGCCTTTTCGACGCACCGGACATGGAGAAGGAACGTCGCGCCGGATATCCCGTCAAGACACACCCGCTCGAATGGCAGTACCAGGCCTGGATTGACCTGACGCTGGATACGGTCGCGCGCGGGAGCTCCCTGCTCGATGAAGGCGATGCGATCGATTACGCCGCGCACATCGCCACGATCCACGCCTACCCGGTCAGGGCCGTTTACACGAGCAACTACAACGGCAAACCGACGCTGGTGGGCCTGCGTGGATATCCGGCCTACGCCGCCATGACCGCGCTGAACGCCGGGAACCAGCGGCAGGCGAGTTTACTCGAATGGATGTATGGCGATATCGCGCGGGGCGGTACCGCAGAGGGTTCCTGATGCTTGAGAGATCGGTGTCCGAACGGCTGGTCGAGTTCGCGATCCAGTGGAAGAAACGCGGCGTTCCGCAGGACGTCATGCATGAAGCAAAGCGATTGCTTCTGAACCAGCTCAAGGCCTCGGTCGGTGCCACCGGAGCTGAGGCCGTGCGGATCCTGCACGGGTCGATTCCGCCCCCGCGGCCGGACCAGGCGCCTGCGCACGTACTCTGGCTCGGTACCCGAACGACTCAGGAAGACGCCGCGCTGGTGAATGGCGCCCTGTTCGAGGTGCTCGACTTCCACGACACCTACATCCCCTGTTACATGCATGCCACCTCGGCAGTACTGCCTGCGGTGCTGGCCGCGGCCGAGGGGTCGGGAAGGAGCGGCAAGGAGCTTGTCGAGGCGCTGGCGCTCGGCATGGAGATCGAACTGGCGATCGCGACGATGCTGATGCCTACAGCCTACTTCCGTGGCTACGTTCCGGCGGGGTTGACCGGCGGCGTTGGCGCTGCCGCGGCCTGCGCGGTTCTAGACGATTTGGATGAAGGGCAGATGCGCGAAGCGCTCGGGATCGCGATGTGCACGGCTTTCGGCCTGTACGTTTCGGTGGGAAGTATGACCTTGTCGTACATCACCGGCGCGACGGCACGTTCGGGGCTGACGGCCTGCAGGCTGGCGCAGAGGGGGTTCGACGCGCCTCGTACAGCCTTTGAGGGCGACAAGGGAATGCTCGTCACGCACTCCGATGAGGCAGCGAAGAAGATCAGCGAGGTGCTCGACACGCTCGGGCAGACCTGGCGCATCCATGGACAGACATACAAGGTCATCCCGACCGAAACGATCACGCATGGTCCTGTCGAACTCGTCCTGGAAGTGCTGCCGCGCGCGAATGGTCGAACGGTACAGAGCCTCGAGTTTGCGGTCTGCCCGATCGTCAAGGACATCTGCGATGAACGGATGGCGCGATTCGGCGAGCCGAACAGCGAACTCACCGCGCGCTTCGACACTTGTTTCTGTGCCGCTGCAGCATGGCAGCGAGGTCGTTTCACGCTGGACGAAATGCGTGCGCCGGCTTACACGGACCGGGAGATCCTCGATCTGAGATCCCGGACCCGCCTCGTCTCGGACCCGGAGCGCGCGACGTTCGAGGGCTGTTCCCTCACCGTCACGTTTACGGACTGGACGACCGAGCAGGCCAACGTCGATGCGTTTCTCGGGAGTCCGGGGCGGCGCATGACGGATGGCCAGTTGTCGGAACTCTTCCGCCGCTCGGCGGCAGACCAGTTGTCGCAGGGACAGGCGGAATTGATTCTCGACGCCGTGTGGAACCTGGACACGGCACCCAGTATCGCCGATCTGGTCGGTCTCCTGAAATTGAACGGATAGGACAGCAGATGCCCAAAGTCACGCTCGGCGCAGGAGAGACGATCTGGTTCAAACGGACCGGATCGGGCGCACCGCTGCTTCACATTCATGGTTCGGCATTCGGCCACCGGAATTTCGAGAAGCTGACGCCCCTCGTTGCGCGGCATTTCGAGGTCATCGATTTCGATCTGCCCGGATACGGCGAAAGCTCCGGCGTGCCCAGACCCGAGGGGATGCACGGGCTCGCCGAACAGGTCTACGAATTTATCCGCCAGACAGGGCATGAGCGCGTGCATGTCCATGGCACGTCGTTCGGCGCGATGATCGGGCTCTGCCTGGCCGCCAATCACCCCGAAGTGGTCGATCGGCTCGTTCTAAGCTGTTTCCTCGCGAGATACGACAACGCCGCCCGGATGATGCGGGCCACGTGGAAGCGCGCAGCGCTGCAGATCGGGATGGACGCTGTTGCGGATCTGACCTCCGTTGCCGGGTTCGCGCGCAGCTTCCATGACCGCGAGGAAGCGCCCGCGCAGCTCCAGGCGATGCGCGATGCTTTCGCCAGGACCCGACCCGAGGCCTTCGTTGCGGGAACAGAAACGATAGAGAAGACCGACCTGAGCGAGTTGGCGCCCAGGATCTCGGCCCCCACGCTGCTGCTCGCCGGGGATGAAGACAACATGACGCCCTACAGTCCCGCGCACAGCGGGGTCGGGATGTCAGCGATCGCCCGGCAACTCCGGCACTGCGAAAGCAGGACCTTGACGCAATGCGGCCACTATCTGGTGATCGAGCAGCCGGAACTCGCGGCAAACCACGTGCGTGACTTCATCACGTCGTCCAGAGACGCTGGAACCCAGGGTTCCGCGGGTTCAGCGGGACGGTAGCAGCCCGCGCAGGATCGTGTTGGGCAGGAAGGCGTTGCCCCACTCGCTGTCCGGGCTGCGCGGCGGGTTGCCGCCGACCCGCAGGATCACGAGCCGCTGCGACGGAGTGACATACACCACCTGGTCGGCGTTGCCGTCGAACAGGAAGAGATCGTCAGCGAGATAGGGCTCCGAGTGCAGCACCCGCCGCGCCTCGGGCTCGCGTTCCGGATTGAGCCAGCCACGCCGCGGCGTGTACCGGCCCGACACGTAGACCCCCATGCCGTAATAGGGATTCTGCGCCGTGGCGCGTGTCATCTCGGCGACGTAGCCCTGCGGCAGCAGGCGGCGGCCCTCCCAGCGGCCGTCCTCGAGCCGCAGCCAGCTCTCCGGCGGCAGCATCAGGCAGCAGCCCGAGTGCGCGAGGCCACCCGGGCGGTTCACCCACACGGTGCCGCCCATTGCGCCCAGGGGCTGCAGCACCTCGCGCGAGAGGAACTCGGCGTAGCGTCGCCCGGTGGCGCGCTCGATCACTGACCTGACCCGGTATTTTTGGTCCATGTTTAATGTTCATAAAAGGGACAGGAGACGTGGACGATGGCGAAGCAGAGATACACGACCGAGGCGATCATCCATAAGCTTCGGGAGGCTGATGTCTTGAGCCGTCAGGGAAGGACGCTGTCAGAGGTGGCTACACTTACTAGAGGGCCTGCGAACACCCTCATTGTCGTTTAAACGACAACGGTTCGTCGAGTAGACTCGTCACAACTGTGTAAAAACCGAACTTTCGGCTCTCAGATCTCTTTATTTGGGATCTAACTAAGCTCGATGTGCTGAAGTGTTTTTGATCGAGAAAACTCCTGTCAAAAACACGATATTTACTTACACATTCTCTTACACACAGGTTGGTGCCGCGTGTAAGTCATTGAAGGCCAACAGGGATTGCTGAGTCCAGTCTTCTCATAATCCATTTGACCAAACTGGCCTCAGAAAAAAAGGCT
>SXGR01073744.1_pt1 | contig 29899 bp, 32 predicted proteins | sample 3174711 | NCBI WGS metagenome assembly SXGR01 (sample SAMN11356860, study PRJNA531348) | freshwater metagenome | isolation source: freshwater sample F1-60 | place: China: Fuxian Lake, Yuxi | collected 2017-12-25 | reverse complement strand
GCCCGCTGCAGGCTGCGCGCAATTACCCGCAGCGTGCAGCCCTACTCAAGGCACAACTGGATCAGCGTGCGTTCTTCACAGCTCAAGTGTTTGTAGTTCGTTCCCTTGGCAACACATTATCTCCAGATAAGTGTTGCACTTGGTATCGGAGGCTACCGACTCCAAGACTATGGTTGGGTGGGGGTTAGCGGAAACTGGTGCTTGATAAGTCTGACAAGAGGGCGGTGCAGGGTGTATTATGCGTAGGTGGTAGGTAGCTTTAATTTCCGATTCGTCAGTATCTACTCGCGCCAGTGATGAGAGGCGCTGGAAAGATCAATCTGCGATTTGGCGCCAAAAGGAAGCAATAAGATGGACGATAGTGATTTTGGAAGTGAGGATATGTTGGGGTATTGGGTGCCGGATCGGCCAATTTCCTATGGTCCAGCGTTTGACTGGCCGCCAGACCCACGTAGGCTCTACAGATGGTTGTTTGGATTTCCAGCTTTTTCTTGCCGTGGAATCTGGTTTATGCGTTGCTGGCGCTAGTGCTAGCGACATGGTTCTCACCTGACCTCGTGTCGACACAAACACTATCGCCCAGCTGGATTTCAGCGCTGCTGATCCGCAATGAAATTCTCGCGGTACTAGTATTTGGGGCTTGGCATTTGCGGCTTTATGCTTGGCAGCGGCAGGGAACACATTTTAAATACAATCGGCATTTCCCAAAAGCGAAATCCCCGGGTTTTCTGTTCAACAGCCAGATCTATGACAACATGTTCCACACACTGGTCAGTGGCGTGCCGATCTGGACGGCCTATGAAATGCTGCTCCTCTGGGCTTATGCCAATGGCTGGGCCCCGATGATCAGCTTTTCAAGCCATCCCGTGGGCTTTGTCGCAGCGTTCTTTTTGGTGCCCTTGATCCATGAGGTGGGGTGCTATTTCGGCCACCGGTTGCTGCATGTCTCGCAGCTTTATGCGATCGCGCACAAGGTACACCACCGCAATATCAACCCGGGGCCTTGGTCGGGGCTGTCGATGCACCCGATTGAACATTTTATCTATTTCTCGACGATCCTGTTGTTCTTCATAATTCCGAGCAATCCAGTGCATATGATCAATCTCGCCTCAAGGCTTGGGTTGGCCCCGGCGCAGGGGCATACCGGGTTTGATAGGGTGGAGTTGGGTGAAAAGAATAGCTTCGACGCCAGCTATTATGCCCATTACCTGCACCATAAGTATTTCGAAGTGAATTACTCGGATGGTATGGTCCCTTTGGATCGCTGGTTTGGTTCGTTCCACGACGGTACGCCAGAGGCGCATGAGGCGATGAAGGAGCGGCGGATGCGGCGTAGTGCCTGACGCGCGTTGTTTGCATTTGATATCAAGCGCCAGCGCATTACTCATCAAGCCCAGTCGGATTTTCTTCGTTGATGGCTGTCTGGTTCAGACGAGCAAGAAACGGTTTCAGCGCATCCTGAAGACAGCACAAAAGTGTTAGTTAGTCACATAGTCGGGAATCGCGAGACTAGCCACAAGATCAGTGGCGCGCACATGAACGCCCGTGGTCAGCTGAATCGGCGGTGGCTTGGTCGGGGGTCTCGCAGATATCATGGGCTAAGCTTCGGACAGGGGCATTGAGTTCCCGTTCGTTCATCGGTTGGAGGGTATCCCGGCGGCCGGGGAACATCTCGTCTATCTTGGAGCGGAGGGTTCGTCGTGGCGGCTGCGCCAGTTATCTCGATCTCATCGCCAAAGACCATCGCGCAGAGGTAATTGCCGGACTGTCCAAGACCGGACTGTGCGAAGAACATGCCAGAGATGAGGAAAAAGGTAAGGTACACAGGGGTGCCGCAGAGCCGTGCCAACCAAGATAGTCCCTTTCGCACCAATGCATCGCTGGAGTGACGAAGCGGGCGCTGGTGACGGAGTAGGCCGGCCGCAGCTGGCCGCGGGGAGCAAGGCACCCCGGCCAAAGACGGTGCAAGTAGTTACCGGCGCCACGCGGGCTGGACAGGGCGCGCCTTATTTGTGGACGCAGTTGCTGGCGCGCATGTACGGGGTGTATGCGCTCACGACCGCTGGCGATGAATAGACAGTAGCACGCAGCTCCGGAGGGGGTGCTTAAGGCAATTCCTGAACTAGAGGTTGACCAGCCGGCAAACCTGGCGGCGGAACCGGTCATGATCAGTGGGTGCATATTGTGCGTGCGGATGCAAAGCCGGTCCCCGAACTGGAGTTTGATCAGACCTTGGGGTTGTAAATCTGCGCTGCGTAAACGGTACATGCGGCGGTGCGTGCGTGGGCGTGGTTCAGTCGCTGGCAGGGTGCCGGGAGAGTTTTGGACTGCCAATGCTGATTTGTGGAAGTTTGCCAATTTCTGCATGTTAGGTAGATCAAATCTCTCCGAATTTTCGAACACATGTAGTTAGGGCCCTGAGACAATGGTTGGGTAGGGGTATGCGCAGGTTTCCAATTGTCAAGCGCGGGCTCAGGTGTATCATGTGGAGGTAAAGGAGTCTTGAATTTCTTATCCGTTTACTGGGGCATCATGTTGCCACTCGCCAAAGCGGTGGCGGCGCCCCCGGGCTTTCATGGGCAGTTAGAATGATTTGATTGTTCCGATCGCATATTTGTATGACGGAGATCTGTTCGCCTTGACGCTGCCCCTAACCCGTATCCGCGGCGGATATAACATCTAGCTGGTTAGAATGGTGGTGGGCACGTCTGATACTCGGGTGCTGATTATGCTGGTCTTCCTCTTTACCCAGCATTACTTTGTGCGCATGGACGTCCTTACGGGCGTCAGCGGCTAGACCCTGCGCGCGGCATATCTAGAGCAAGGATCCTACCGTGGCAGAAACGTTGTTTGCCTTCTCCAGTGACGACGCGGGGATGAACGAGCCGGAATTGTTTGCCACGCTTTTAGATTTTCTTGAAGAACAAGCGGTTCCTGCGACCTTTTTTGTTGTGCCCTATGCCGGCAATCGACCGTTGGACCAAAAGCGAGAATGGCTTGCGCTGCTCCAGCGGGCACAGGACGCGGGCCACGATCTGGAGCACCATGCCTTCGACCACGCTTCGTGCTTCGAGTTCGGCATCCCGCCGTATTTTATGCTGGACATCCTCGCCCCTGAAACCCAGGCTGCGTACACCAATACGCCGGAGCAATTTACCCAGTATCACGGATATGATCTGCTCGTTGACAAGCTGCAAAGGGGACGTGAAATCTTGACCTCCGTCTTCGGTTATATCCCGCGTGGCTTTCGCGCCCCTTGTCTGGGCATGTGTGACAACACTTATCGCGCGCTTCACGATCTCGAATTTGGTTGGAGTTCCAACCAGGTGGTCAACCCCATGGGCTGGCGCTACATCAACCGCGACTATGACCGTGGCGAGCCGTGGCAGCCCAACGTACCGCCCCATCCCTATTGCATCGACAGTGGGATCCTCGAAGCCCCCATGCACTCGGAGTACACTTGGTATTTGGAACCGGCTGACATAGAACGTCATTTCGAGTTAGCCAAAGCCGACTTCGACCGCACCCGCGCTGAGGGCGGCGCGTTCGTCGTGCTGTCCCACTATTACGCCATGGCCGGCAAGTGGGTGGCCGGGCAGGAAGTGTATCGCCGGCTCTTTGCCCATGCACGCGCCACGGGCGAGGTCCGTTTCGTCACACTGAACCAGCTCGTTGCCGCACAAGCGGCAACCATCGCAAACTGAACTTACCGACCATCGCAGCTACTACATTAGGAAGAAGCAGGTAGACTATGCAACCCCTCCAAGTGGGTCTTGTCGGCACAGGCGGCAATCAAGTCGGTGATGCGCGCGGCCTACACCATGCGCGCCATCTCGCCGCGCTGGATGCTGGGACTATCGTCGCGGTCTGTGATATTGTACCCGACGCTGCCGAGGGTGCCGCCGCGCAGCTCAACGCGACAGCCTATACTGATTACGACAAATTCCTGCGCCACGGCCTTGACCTAATCATCATTGCTACACCCGACACTCTCCACGCCCAGATGTGCGCCCGCGCCCTGGAAGCTGGAGTCGGCGTGGTTTCAGAAGTCCCGGCCGCGACTACCGTCGCCGACGGACGCCGGCTAACCGAAGCCTATCTCAAGAGCGGCGGTTTCTATATACGCATGGAGAACTATGGCTATCGTGACGATAACGAGCTCATCCACTGCATGGTCAAAGTCGGCAAGTTCGGCGACGTCCACTTTAGCTAAGGCGAATACCTACATGATTGCCGCGGACTTAACCGCTTTGCCGATGGCTCGCTTACCTGGCGCGGCCATGTATTTTCCGGTTATGCCTACATCTGGCTCAGCCTACGCCCGCGGCTCTACATCCTGGGTGACCGCCCTACCCGCGTCAGCGCCATGAGCACCATTCAGGAAGGTTGGCTGGAGTCGTCGATCAACATTCCTGACAATGTGGTCAGCCTGCTCCAGACTGCGGCTGGGCGACTGCTCAAGATCTGCGTCGATATTGTCTCCCCGCGACCGCACCTAGTGGACTATTATGCGCTGCAAGGCACACGCGGCTCCTTTGAAGGTACGCGCGGCGCGGGCGACCCGGTGCGCATCTGGCTCGAAGAGCTTGATCCGGCGGACAGTCCCGGCAAGTGGGGCCCGGTGTCCATTGGAAGCCGCTGTCCGACTCCGAAGCCGAATTCATCCCCGACCGCGTGGCGTCCCGCGCCGATGCCATACGCACCGGCCACGGCGGCTCGAACTACTGGATCATGAAGGCCATGGTCGAAGGGTATCGCAACGGCGCAACATCGCCGGTGGATGTCTATCGTGCCCTGGATTGCTCGCTTCCCGGCCCCTTGGCGCTGGAATCGGCGTGCCAAAACTGCACGCCCATCGATGTTTCCGACCCACGCACCTTCTAGGCTGGAGTCATTATGTACAACGTGCATGCGCATGTCTGGGATCCGGAGCGGCATATCGCTGCGGCCACCTGCGCCGAAGCCGACCGTGCACGCGGCCGCCCCATGGATCTCTCGGTAGATTTCGACAGGTTTATGGCGGAGGAAGCTGCCCTTTTTGATAAGACCATTTTGTTTGGCCTCAAAGCCAAGCGCACTGGTTATTGGGTCCCCGACGACTATGTGGCCGAGTTTGTGGGCCGCGCGCCGGACAAACTGCTCGGCTTTGCCGGCTGTGACCCTACCCAAGATGATGCGCTGCCCGAACTGCGCTGCGGCATCGAAGAGTTAGGCCTGGTGGGTGTCAAGATGGGACCCATGTACGCTGGCTTTGACCCGCGCGACCCACGCTGCGCCCCCATCTATGCGTACTGCCAAGCACAGGGGCTACCCATACTCTTTCACACCGGCACGACCTTCAACCAGAATGCGCCACTCGAATACACGCGCCCCTGGCTCTTCGACGAAGTGGGTTTTCGCTATCCCGACCTGCACATGGTGTTGGCGCATGTGGGCCATCCCTTTAGCGAAGAATGCTTGGTAGTCATCCGTAAACACCCACATATCTATGCCGACATCTCAGCTCTCTTCTACCGACCCTGGCAGTTCTATAACACGCTCATCGCCGCTCAGGAGTACAACGTGACGAACAAGCTGCTCTTTGGCACCGACTATCCCTTTGCCAAAGCCGCTGAATCCATTGCCGGACTACAAAACGCCAATCACATCGTGGGCCAAAGCGGTCTGCCACAATTGACCGCGGCCACCATCGACGGCATTCTCAACCGCAACGTTCTCGAGAAGCTGGGGCTACGCATATGAAAGCGGTGACGCTGCAAGCGCTCAACCAGGTCGAGCTGCGCGACCTCCCGATCCCGGTCCCCGCTGCGGACCAATTGCTGGTACAGATGGCCGCGACCACCGTCTGCACATCCGATCTACAGGACATCGCCCGCAATTCGTTTTGCACACCGCTTCCGATGACCATAGGACACTAGGGCGCAGGCACGGTGGTGGGCACTAGGTGCGAGTGTAACGGGCTTAGTCATCGGCGACCCGATCGTCGCCCATCCGATCCACCCCTGTGGGCACTGCGACGCCTGCACATCCGGTGCGGCTCATTTGTGTATCGAGATGGGGCACTTCGGCCTCAACATGCCGGGGTCCTTTGCCGAGTGTTTCGTCGTCCGCCAGGATCGAGCGTGGCGTCTGCCGGTTCACGTCCCCTTCGAAGTGGCCGCGCTGTTCGAGCCGCTCTGTGTCTGTTGGCAGGCGTTGGCACAAGCGCGACTGCGCACCGGCGACCATCTGCTCATCACGGGCGACGGTCCTTTTGGGTTGCTGATGGCGCGCCTGACCCAGGACATGGCGCTGGGCGACGTGGTCGTGGCGGGTCATCGCGACTTCAGATTGGCCCGCGCCGCGGCTAACGGCGCAAAGGTTCCCATGGTCAATACGACGGGCAGCACGGACCTGGCGCAGACCGTGCTGGCGGCGCATGCTGGGCGCAGCTATGACGCCATCATCCCGGCGACCGCGCGCGCCTCGGTCAACGCTATGCTGAGCTGTCTGCGACGCAAGGGGCGGCTGGTGTTTTTCTCTGCCGTGCCGGGCGACACGCCGGTGGACCTCTTCGCGGTGCATGTCAGGGAACTGGAACTCATTGGCGCATGCAATGACGAAGACAGGCTCGACGACGCGCTGGCCTATCTGGCGGCCCACAGTGATGCGCTGGCGGACTTGGTGACACACCATCTGCCGCTAAACGCCTTTCAAGACGCGCTGGACTTGGCGTTAAACCGTCACGACCAAGCGATCAAAATCGCTATGACGCCGGCGTAAAGCTATTCCATGATCACGCAACGGTCACGCGCATACGTAGGTGAAGCATGAAAATCGTCGATGTGGAAGCGATGGTATTGGATACCGGCAAGAATTATTCGGACCCCAGCGAGGTCGCCGAGGCCCACGGCGTACGCTTCAATTCGTTGATCAAAATCACCACCGACGAGGGCATCGTCGGCTGGTCGGACGTCGAGACCCAGCCGCATGTAGGCAAGGCCATTGTGGACGCACCGTCAGGCGGGGTGGTGGGTTTCGAATCCATCCGCGCCGCGCTGATGGGCGAAGACCCGCTGGAGCATGAACGGCTGTGGCAGAAGATGAACCGCTACCTGGCCTACTACGGTCGCCAGGGTGCGGGTATCCAAATGATCTCCGGTGCGGACATTGCGCTGTGGGACATTGCGGGCAAGGCCTTCAACCAACCTGTCTGCAAATTGCTCGGGGCTTGTTATCGCGAGCGAGTCAAAGCCTATGCCTCGACGCTCTTTCGGCCAACCCCAGATGCCATGAAGGCCGCGGTCGCCGAATACCTGGCCCACGGTTTCCGTGCCGTCAAGTTTGGCTGGGGCGTATTCGGCTATGACCTCAAGCTGGACTTGGCCCTCGTGCACGCGGCGCGCACCGAGGCCGGCCCCGATGTTGAACTGATGGTTGATGCCGGCTGGTATGGCACCACCCCTACTAACCCCTATAAGCCGCGCCCCTTGCAGGACTGGATTCGGCTCGTACACGGGCTGGAAGATGCCAGTATCTTCTGGTTAGAAGACTTCCTGCACCCCGACAACTTCGCCGGTTTCGCCACGGTCGCGGCGCACACGACCTCGCTGCGCTTGGCCGCGGGCGAACAACTCGCGGGTTATCCGGCCTTTGAACGGCTGGCGGTCGAAGGCAAGGTCCACACGCTTCAGCCTGACCTCTCGCGCTGTGGCGGGTTGACCGTTGGTCGCCAGATCGCGGACTTTGCCGGACGGCAGCAGATCGACTGCGTCCCCCATGCCTGGCTGACCGATTTACTCAAGGCCGCGTCGCTCCATCTCAACGCCTATAGTATGAATTCCCTTTATCTCGAGTACAATGTCTCTTCGGCCTCGGTACTCAACACGCTATGTACCGAACCGATCCGCATGGAGGATGGTTATGTCATGGTTCCCTCCGGACCTGGGCTCGGCGTCGAAGTTGATGAGCAAATCATGGAGAAATATCGGATCCTATGAACACTCAAGCGCACGTGGGACAGTCACTAAAAAACGAAGCTTCGCTCATCGCAGTCGCCGGCCTGCTGCATGTTGCCGCGATCTGTGATGTGCTAGACGAACTTGGCTGCCGCGACCAAGCTATGCACCATCGGCTTCGCCCACTCTTGCCCAACCGGCGCGCATGTGGCTTTGTCGGGCGCGCCCGCACCCTGCGCTGGATGGAAACGGATTACATCGTTGAGGAAGACCCCTATGGATTGGAACTCGACTTCATGGATAGTCTGCGCCCCGGCGACGTCGTAGTCCATTCGGCCGATCCAGGTGGGACCAATGCCCCCTGGGGTGAACTTATGACCACCATTGCCAAGCGCAATGGTGCGGTCGGCTGTGTGTGCGACAGTCAAATCCGTGATGGCGTCCAGATCATTGACATGGGTTTCCCAGTCTATTACACCGGCATTCGCCCGCTCGATTCCAAAGGACGTGCGCGTGTGATGGCCTATGACGTACCTGTGCGCTGTGGCGATGTCCTCGTGGCGCCCAACGACCTTGTTGTCGCCGATTTTGACGGTATCGTGGTCATTCCCCAGGACAAGATCTCAGAGACACTGGCGTTGGCCGCAGAGAAAATGGGGAAAGAGAATCTGGCGCGCCAAGAGTTACTGGCCGGCAAGACCCTGCGTGAAGTGTACGACACCCACCGCGTTCTCTGACAACATCACAACGATGCCAAAAGTGAGGTGGTTATAACTCACAAGGACATCGGCGTTGGTGTTATTGGCATAGGCGCGACGCTGCTGTTCAACTGTGACCTGACCTCGCGGTTAGAGGCGCGCTTTGTCTGTGCCCAAGCGCTGACGAGGTGCGCCCCTTGGACCTGAGCGTATGCGGGTCGCACTTTAGCGTGACTGCGAACATGGCAGCGTAGGGGAAACACGCTGTTTTCTTGACGCGACCTCCAGATAATGAGCTGGGGCGGCTGGCACTGGGGCAGGCGCAAAGGCTGGGGGTGGATATGACCCAAGTGAGAATGATCGGCTATCCTAGAATCGGGATAGTGTTTGCCGAGCTGATCTTGGCGCTTAAATCGGTAGGGCACATATTCGACTAGCAGGGCAGCGCTCCTGCAAATCAGTATCGCTATAGCCGGGTCGGTGCATCTGGTGTTGGAACCGCCAACCTGTACTTACATTGTGTAGTTGCGGCTCAGACTGTCTGGCTCCCGCCTGCGCATGGATCTCTGTAGTGACGTTTTGCCGGTAATTGATGGCTGCATCCGGTTTCCGATGACGCCGGGGTTGGGCATCACGATAAACGAAGCCGCGCTTGTCAGCTACCACGTTCACTAGGGCCGGGATCAATTGAAAACTGAATCTGTCGACTTCTTGAATCTCTCAATGCCAGTGGTGACAGATGCTGGCGATGGCAGCCAAGATGCTTTGGTCGTGCGCGTGCGCGCAGGCGGTATTGAAGGCTGGGGCGAGTGCGATGCATCACCGCTCACCTCCATTGCCTTATTCGTCTGCCCGACGTCGCACGGCGCCTGCCGCCCAGTCGGCGCCTCGGTAATCGGCGAGCATGTTTCTACGCCAGCTGACATCGCGCGCATCGCCGCGGCCATCCAGTGGAACAGCATGGATCTGCTGCAGGCTGCGCATACTTGGTCGGGCGTGGAGATCGCGCTGTGGGATCTCCTCGGCAAGAAGCGCGGCGAGCCAGTCTACAAGCTACTCGGATACCAACGCGCCTATCCGAAGACGCCCTATGCCTCGCAGCTGTTTGGGGATACGGAGCAACAGACGCTCGAGTTCTGCCGCGAATCCCTTGAGGCAGGATATTGTGCCGTCAAATGCGGCTGTGGGCCCTTTGGCCGCGGTAGTGTCAAGGACGATTCCGACCATCTGGTTTCGGCGCGTGAGGGCATCGGCCCCGAGGGCATCCTGCTGATCGATGCCGGCCAGATCTGGGGCGAGGATGTCACCGCTGCGGAAGCGCGCCTACCGATCCTGGAGCAGGTCAGGGCTGCCTGGCTCGAAGAGCCGTTTAATGGCAGTGCCTATGAAGCCTATGCTGCGCTCGCTAAGCGCCCGAGCTCGGTAAAGATCGCCGGTGGCGAGGCGGCGCACAACATCCACATGGCGCGCCACACTATTGATATCGGCAAGGTCGGGTACATTTAAATCGATTTAAGTCGACTGCGGCCGCATCGGCGGCATTGGCCCGGCCAAACAGGTGGCGGATTACGCGGTTAGGAAGGGCGTCACCACTGTCAAGCATACCTTCACCTCACATCTGGCTTTGTGCGCTTCGATCCAACTCTTTGCCGGCTTGCCCGATCAACGCATTTGCGAATATCCGGTGAAACCGCAGCCAATGGCTTGTGAGATGTGCAAAACCCATATCGCACCGGATGCCAATGGCGAGATGCGGGTGCCTGAGGCGCCTGGCCTCGGTATTGAAATGGATCGCATGGCAATGAAGAAGTATCTGGTCGGCGTGGAGATCACAGTCGGCGGCAAGGTTTTTTTATCAGACGCGGTCACTCGATTGAAAACCAGCTCTGGAGCTGCTACAGAAATTACGCATGCGGCGGGGCGTGGTAGGGCAAGGTGAGAGTTGTGGACCGATATTGTTGTTCTAGGGAAATTGTGCAATTTCTGCTTGTAAGGCCGATCCATCCATTCCTAATCTTGAGCAAATGTAGTCTCTGGCTCCAAGATAATGGTTGCGCGGAAGTTAGCGTAGGGTGGTACTTGACAAGTGCGGGCCAGTGCATACAATTTGCTTTGGTGGTTTCAATTTCATATCGGTACGATGCCATATGGTTTGCAGGGTGCCAAGGTCGCCTTCGTATCACAGATATATCCCCACTTGGAGCTGCTGACCTGTATCGCAGGCTGTAGCCCGATGATTGCATCCGGTACTTCCGAAGGCTTGGAGGCTCTTGATAGATATGGCGATGAATTCTATTATGCGCTATAGCGTTAACATTGCGCCGAAGCAAAAAACTGGACACAGTGGCGGCGATTTTTTCTTGTTGCAAGACTTTATTTGTGCCGTCCAAGGATCGTCGTCCGCTGATGATCGATGTTTACTGCGCCGTGACGTGAACAAGCGTCGCGCCGGTAAGCCAAGTCACCTTCGATAGCGGCAACGCAGCCATTCCTGAGCCGAGGTTCAGAAAGGGTCAGACGTAGTCAGCATTCACAGATAAATACTGATAACTAGTGGCTATATCATGAAAATTACCAAGATTGAAACACTGGTTTGCAACGCGCGGATGCGCAACTGGATCTTTGTTAAAGTATCTACCGATCAGCCCGGTCTTTATGGATGGGGCGAGGCGACGCTTGAATGGCACACCCGCTCAGTGGTGGGTGCTATCGAAGATATCTCGCACCTGTTGATTGGCGAAGATCCGACGCGAATCGAACACCTCTGGCAAATAATGTATCGCCAGCACTTCTGGCATGGCAACGGCATCGTGCGCGGCACCGCAATTTCTGGCATCGACATTGCATTGTGGGACATTGTAGGCAAACTGCATGGGGTGCCCTGTCACAAACTGTGGGGTGGCCCGGTGCGCGACTATGTGCGCCTCTACTCGCATTTGGGCGGCGGACGCATGGAAGATTTCTACGAGACCACGCCATCCGATGCGAATCGCTTCGCCGAACTCGCATTGGCTGCAGTTGAAGATGGTTTTACGGCGTTCAAAACGATGGCAGTCCCGGAAACCATGCCAATCGAGGGATTGCGCCCAATTCGATACGCGGAAAAATGCGTGGCCGCGATGCGCGAGGCAGTGGGAGACGATATCGACATCATGGTCGATTGTCACGCGCGCCCTTCACCGCGCATGGGGATGCGTTTCGCACAGGCACTGGAGCCTTATGGACTTTACTGGTTCGAAGAGCCCTGCTGGCCCGAGACGATTGACGACATTGCCCTGATTCAGCGCGCCGTCGGCACACCAATTGCTACCGGTGAACGATTGATTTCACAGCATGCTTTCCGCGAGGTACTGGAGAAGCGAGCTTGTAGCGTGCTACAGCCCGACATCACCCACTGCGGCGGCCTGAGCGAAGCGCGGCGTATCGCAGCAATGGCCGAAGCGTACCGCATCTCACTTGCACCGCACAATCCTCAGGGACCGGTTAGCACGGCGGCTTCTCTCGAACTGGGTTTTGCTACGCCGTCTTATATCATCTGCGAGTCGGTCCACAGCGATGTGCCATGGCGTCAGGATGTGGTGAGCGAAGGTTTCACGGTGCTGAGAGAAGGGCGGATAGTCTTGCCGAACGGTCGACCTGGGTTGGGTATCGAGTTGAACGAAGAAGAAATCCGGAAGCATCCGTTCGAGCAGGAACTTCCACAACGCTCGTTCTACGTCGATGGCAGCGTGGGGGATTGGTAACATGGGCCTGCTATCAGGGCAAACCGCCATCATCAGCGGTGGCCTCGGCGACATCGGCCGCGCCATTGCTCTACGGCTGGGCGAACTGGGTGCCGCCATCGCGATTGGCGACATACTGACGGGGAATAAAGCCAAGCACTTTCTTGACGAGTTGCAGAGTGTGGGTATCGATGCCATCTATCATCATGTCGATGTCGCTGATGCAGCGGCTGTGCAGCAGTGGGTTAAGTTAGTCGAAGAAGCTGCCGGCACACCGACGCTCATTGTTCCTAACGCGGCGACGGTGACGCTGGCCGATATTCGCAAGATAACTGCGGAGCAGTGGGACCGTGAACTACGTGTTAATCTCAACGGCTCCTTTCATCTCGCGCAAGCGGCGATGCTGAAATTATTGGATAAAGGTTTGACGGGCCGCATCGTTTTCATCGGTAGCTGGGCTGCCCACGCGGTGCATCCGAAAATTCCGGCTTACTCGGTTTCGAAAGCAGCTTTGCGCATGTTGAGTCGATGCATGGCGCTCGACCTGGCGCCGCTGGGCATTCTGGTGAACGAGGTAGCACCTGGGTATGTTGATGCCGGACTTAGTGGCCGTATTTTTGACGAGCAACCAGCCTTGCGCGACTTGTCGCGGTCGAAAGTACCTGTGCGCCAGCTTATTTTGGCGCGCGAAGTAGCGTTGCAGGTCGCTCATCTCTGCGATCCGGAAAACAAGCACATGTCGGGTAGTACTGTCTTAATGGACGGGGGCCTCTCACTCTTGACAATATGAATAATCCTACGCCTCTTCGTTCCACATTTCTTGGTCATATAGGCATCGCTTCCGCCAACATAACGCCGCCGATCGGTATTTTTGCGCGCAATTGGGGCGCAGCGGCCAGCGATGTGGCGATCGGCATTCACCGTGCGCTCACTGCTACGACACTCACATTGCAAACTGCGCCTGATACCGCGCCGCTCGTTTTGGTAGCTCTCGATTTAGGCTGGTGGCGCACGGCAGCCGATGAATGGGAATTGCGCGGTGCCGTACTGGGTGCTCTACAACTCGATGAGTCGCGTCTGATCATTGCGCTTTCTCATACCCACGCTGGGCCGGGCCTGTGCCGAGAAGACAGGGCCTTGCCCGGCGGTGAACTCGTCGGGCCCTACCTGGATAGCGTGCGTGATGCAGTCTTGGAAACTGCGCGAACTGCCCTTTCTAGGGCGCAACGCGGCGCTTTGGAATGGCACTATGGCCGCTGCGACTTGGCGGCGAACCGTGATCTGCGCGATGAGGGGAAGCCGCGGTTCGTTTGCGGCTTTAACCCCGACGGTGAAGCTGACGATACTCTGCTGATCGGGCGGGTAGTCAACGGCCAAGGCAAATCGCTCGCAACCATTGTTAACTACGCCTGTCACCCTACGACGCTGGCTTGGGACAATCTCCTGATTTCGCCCGACTACATTGGTGCGATGCGCGAAGTCATCGAGGCGAATACCGGCGGATTGTGTCTTTTCCTGAACGGCGCTTCAGGTGAACTGGCGCCGCCCGAACAATATAGCGGCGATACGGCTCTTGCAGACCGTCATGGCCGCCGACTTGGTTTCGCCGTACTATCGACACTCCACACAATGACGCCGCCACACACTGCGCTGCACTTTGCGGGAATTGTCGAATCGGGCGCGCCACTGGCAGTATGGAAAGCAGAGCTGGTAACAGTGGATAGAGCGGCCACGCGGCTCGAAGCAATTCAAGCTACGGTGGAACTTCCGTTGAAGGAGATGGCCCCAGCAGCCGATATCGCGCGCGAAATGGAAGCGTGTGAAGACCGCGTCATGGGCGAGCGTCTGCGGCGGCGCTGGCGCGTCCGTCGGAGCGTGGGTGATGGCACGTCGTCCTCGGAAAAATTATGGGGCTGGCGTATCGGTGAAGCGCTAATATTCGCACAGCGCAACGAAGCTTATTCGAATTTGCAACGCCAACTACGCACCGATCACTCCGGGCGCGCGATTGCCGTGTTGAATCTCGCTAATGGCGCGGTCGGCTACCTACCGCCCGCACCATTTTACGACGAGGATATTTACCCGGTGTGGCAAAGCCCATATGAGCGCGGCGGGTTGGAGATATTGCAAAAAAGAGTGGATGAGATGGTGGGGGAATTGTTGGTTGGCTAACTTTTGATAACAAGACAGAGAAACATATCTAGGAGTGGGGCCATACGCTCTGTGCGTTTCGGCAACGAATCATCATCGGGAATACCGCGGTTTCAAGTTCGAAGTGCCCTGCAGCATTGTTTATGCCTGCCTCGTTCGACTTTTTCTAGAATTAGCATTTACTTGGTGCACTTCGAACTTCAAACCGCCCAGTCTGCATTAGGATAAAATTAAATCATGGCTAAACTAACCGTTAAAGATATCTTCGACCTAAAAGGTAAACGTCAACTCACCGAAGTTTATGTAAGGACACCCGAGGAAGCCACAGCTTGCGAAGCGGCTGGCATTGATATGATTATTACCTCAGGGCCAAAGGAATTAAAACTTTTTCGGGCGGCGGCACCGAATACTTTTTTTACGGTGGGATTTATAAACATTGGTGACTTCGTCAATGCAGATGAATGTATTCGCAACGCTTTTAGGCTACTTAATCAGGGTGCTGATGCGGTGTATGCAGGTGTAAGCCTAAAGTCTGTAGAAGCTATGGCTAATGAGGGTATACCTGTGGTGGGGCATGTGGGTTTTATTCCTTACAAAAGTACCTGGGCTGGTGGATTTAAAGCAGTGGGTAAAACTGCTGACATTGCTCTTAAAGTCTATCAGCGTACTTTGGCGTATCAGGCAGCTGGGGCAATCGGCGTTGAAATGGAAATTGTACCTCACCAGATTGCTGCTGAAATTTCTAGGCGGGTCAAAATCATGGTGCTTTCGATGGGAAGCGGTATGGGTTGTGACGGGCAATATCTTTTTGCTACTGATATCTTAGGAACTAATATCGGCCATGTGCCCAGACATGCCAAGGTCTATGGTAATTTGGCGGCTGGATACGCACGTCTACAGGAAGAGGCTATTGCTGCTTTTACCGGTTTTAGAGTCGATGTAGCTAATGGGGGATACCCTCAAGTGGAACATGTGGTTAGGGTCAATGAGCAGGAATATGAGAAGTTTATGGTTGCTCTAGATAAAGTATCAAAAAACGTCGAAATTATGGAATATCTTTAGGGTCTAATTCAAAATATTGGTTTTGTATACCGACGGTTTCTAGCCACACTTCTGGGCGAACTAAAAAAGCACTTTTGATAAATAGACATCGTGCGAAATCACGAACCCACAAACAGGGGGGGGATTTACGGGTGTAAGTAGGATTATATGTGGCATCAGTGAACTGACGCCTAAGCGCAAGATGCCGGCGCTTGTGGCGGTAGGTTACTTTTATGATACGAATGAATTTAGGTTATCGGTTAGGTATTTGACGGCAATCCGTAATATGACGAGGTTTGGGTATCTCAGTGCACTGGTATTCGGCTACAGGCGCTGGCCTGATATCGTATCCAACTTGAGCTGGAACGGTCGATGGGGAAGCATTGATATCGAAGGCTGGCTCGAGCGTAGCATGACGATCGACCTAGAAATGCGCGGCTGGGTCCGGGTACTGAACTGTCTCAAGGCTTGCGGCGCGCAATTTGTTTCGCCCCGTATTGTATACATACGGCCGGGCCTTTCCAGGTAGTGAATGTAGTGCCTAACTCCAAGACAATGTTTGGGTAGAGGAAAACGGTAGTTGTTAGTTCACAGTTGTAGGGGTAGCGTGTATGATCCGGCTGCGCATTGGAAATGGAATGTTCTATCCGTATCACAGCTGGTTAGAACGGGCGGGAGACAAAGTGGGGTTAGGTCTCAAGTTGGACGAAGATGCGTTCGCCAAATATACCGGGGGTGGGACAAGTGTGGTCTCTGCCCCCAACACAATAGTCGGATTTATGCAGCGCAGGGCGTTAGTTGACAAGGACGGGGGCTATGGCTTACACTCGTAGGTGAATTTAATATGTGTTGGTATTGCCTCTCCCGCAATTCTAGTTATGAAGAGGCCAAGTGCTATAGGCGGCTGGCTCCTGTACTGTCGAGTGCTATATTGGCGCGGGGCGAGGTGCTCGGCTCGAATGACCAAGAGGCGGACAATGAGTATTGCTACAAATCTGGATACACTAGAAAAACCCAATAGGTTCAAGGAGCGGGAACGATGGTAAAAAGTACGAAGGTTAAAAGCGGGATAATCAAGAACGAGTTGACAGTTTTTACGAAGCCGTGGCCGAGCCTGCCTCTCGGAAAACTGGGAAAATTGGTCAAGAGTATGGGTCTTGACGGTGTTGAACTGCCGGTTCGACCAGGCTATCAGGTCACCCCCGACAAGGTCACAAAGGGTCTCAAGCGCGCCGTAATGATTCTAGCCAACGAGGGGGTGAAGATCGGAAGCGTTGCCGGTTCGGCCGACGTGCGGACCATCACCGCCATGGGCGAAGCAGGTGTTAAGATTCTGCGCGTCTGCGTCGGCATCGACATGAGCATTGGCTACAAAGCGAGCGAGGAGAAGATCCGCCGCGAATACGACGCCTTGATCCCGATTCTCGACGAGCACGGCGTCTCAATCGGTGTGCAGAACCACTGCGACTACTGCGTGGGAAGCGCCGTCGGCATCATGCACCTGATCGAAAACTACGCCCCGAAACACGTTAGCGCCGTGCTCGATCCGGCCCACTGCGCCGTGGACGGCGAACCTGGCCCAATGGCGCTCGACATCGTGTGGTCGCATCTGAGCCTGATAAACTTCAAGAGCGCCTATCATCATAGGCTTAACGGCCCCGAAGCCTTCGAGGCGAAATGGCAGATCCGTTGGACGACCGCTCCCCACTCCGGCTACTCCTGGCTGGAGGTGGTTGACGCGCTTAGGCAGCGCAAATACGCAGGCGATATCTGCCTGCCCGCCGAGTACGACGGTCCGAACGGCGGCATGGCGATGGGCGACGAAGCCACCCCGATGCTCGCCGAGGACATCAAACATATCAAGTATCTCCTGTCGCGTGAACCGGGAGAAGGGGTCAGAAAAATAACCGATTGGCAAACAGGCGTACCGCGTTAAGGCGTGATAAGTGCGGAAGCGATCCGCGCGAAAATATAGCGTCCGACGACGGTGCAAACCGCGCGGAGAAGACTATCCACAAGGAGAAAGAACATGGCTAAGAAACCTGCAGCGAACAAAAGCTTGAAAACCTTGTCGGTTGGATCGAAAAACAAAGTGCGCGTCTGCATGATCGGCGCGGGTGGCATGGCCAACGCCGTTCACTATCCTTCGCTAGCATCATTCAAAGACGTGGAAATCGCCGGAATATGCGAACTTGACCCCGCACGCCTGAAGGCAACGGCCGACAAGTACAGCATTCCTGAGGAGAAACGGTACGAGTCGCGCCTATATGACGACTACCAGAAGATGCTTCTGAAACTGAAACCGGATGGTGTCTACGTTATCGGACAGCCCAACATAATGTACACGATCTGGAAATGGTGCCTCGAGCAGGGCTTCAATCTCTACATCGAAAAGCCCATGGGTATCACTATTCATCAGGCTCGCTCGCTGGCGTGGCTGGCGGACAAGAACAATTGTATCACGCAGGTTAGCCATCAGCGCCGCAGCTGCCCACTGCTGGTCAAAATGCGCGACGAATGCCTGAAGCGCGGTCCGATCTTCCATGGTACTGTCGAATTCTTCAAGTGCATGATCGAGCCTTACGTTGACGCTCGCGACCATATGATGGATGACTGCACCCATTCCATCGACACCATCCGCTGGATTTGCGGCGGCGAAGTGATCGACGTCGATGCGCACTGCAAACGGATTGGGGTTCCTAACATCAACTGGATTGGCGCAACTCTATATTTCGACAACGGTTCGACCGGCTATGTCGTCAATACCTGGGCAAGTGGACGCCGCATTTTTCGCGTCCAGATGCACGCGCCGAACATCTATACCGACGCTGAAGTAGAAGGCAAAGCGTATCTCTATGCCGACAATGACTACAAGGGCGTGGAATATAACACGAGGGAAGTTGCCGGAAGCAACGAGAACTATGTTTATGGCGGATTCCAGCGTAAAAACCGCGAATTCATCGATTCGCTGAAGACTGGCAAGGAAAAGACCTCGTCGCCATTCTCCGATTGCGTCAAGACGATGGAAGTCGCCGACATGATACTCGGTCTGTCGTTGTTGAACGGTGAGTGATTCAGTGGGCTAATTGTTTCTATGGTTATGCGAAAAACAAGAATTTTCTTGGAAAGCGGACCTACTCCAAAATCAGTTCTCCACTTACCGGGAAACTAAACGCTAGGACTCATTTACAGCCCAACGCAGATAAGAGCCCTAGCCAGCGCACATGGTGCGAGCTCTGGGTTTTTCCGTATCCGGCCAGGGGCTTACAGTTCAGCGCTTCATCGGTCGATAGTTTGCAGTTTGGATTCGTATTGGGCAACTAGTCAACTTGAAGCACCCTCGGCTTGCTTGTACGATGCAGTGCGCCTAATGTCTGTGGCTGATTAGTTCGGGAGGATTGGTGAGGTACACTTCAGGCTGGATGAGGGGTGCGCGCAGTTGACTAGTCCCTTTATCGCAAAAACGGTTTGTTCGTGGCAGGGATATCCAGCATTGGATTGAATTGGAGCTCTGGTCACCGGGGCGAGCTGGGGCATCGGGCTAGCTATGGCTCTGGCTTTGGCGCTGGATGGGCCGCCTGCGTGGGTATCAGCTATCTCAACCAGGCCGAGCAGTCTGCCGATCTAGCCGAAGAAATGTGGGCAGCTGGGAGCCGCGCGCTGGTATTATCTGCTGGCGCGGGACTGCAGGAACATGCGGCAGAGTTAGTGTGCCGTTTCCTTGCAGAAGCCGGAGGCATTGATATCCTGGTAAATAGCGTCGGCGCATCGCCCTTGGGTCGGAGCGATACCGTCTCCCCGAGGTCTGGGGCCATACCCTGCGCCTCCCCGTGAGCGCCCCCTTCTGGTCTAGGCGCATATCCGCGCCGGTGATGATGTGGCATTAGCATGGGAGGATCCTCAACATCAGTTGTATCTCCGGAAGACGCGTGGTCATCGGCGCAATTGCCCACGCCACAGGCAAGCCGCCATCGCCGGATTTACCCGTTCCCTGGCCCGTGAATTGGCTGACTACAACATTTTTGTGAACGCCCTCGCGCCCTGACTATTCGACATAGATTTCTACGCAAAGACGCTCCCCGAAATCTGCAAGAATTAGTTGGATAATCGCGTTCCCGTGCACCGCTATGGTTCTGCCAAAGAGGTGGCCGAGGATGCTAACTTCCTACTGCGCAGTGATTAAATTACTGGTGTGGGCTTGACAATTGGTGGGGGGTGATGATGCGGGTTGCATGATTGCTAGACGAAGCGCAACCTGCCGGCTACTGAAAACGAACTAGATGTCGCCCAGACTAGCCGGTCCATCGAAGTCAGGTCAGTGACCACGGACAGCTGCGTCGGCAGGCTGGGTATGACGCTGGTGGCAGCCGAGTAGCCGTGCATCATTCGGTAAGGAGCATCGATAAGCTATGGTAGACTCTCCATCACTAGTCCGCGCACGTGACCCGTGCCTTGAAGTCCAACAATTGGAGGTGGATGAGATGACGATTGCCCTTAATTCGCAGGTGTCTGGTCGCCCGGTGCGGATCCTCAGCATCAGCTTCGCCAACGGCAAGACGCTGGCGCAGGTTGCTGAGATTGTGGATCGCGAGGCAGCGGGAGGCGTCGACCTAGTGGCGCTGCCCGAGACATTCCTCGGCCAGGCAGACCACGAGCCGGAGCCGCTGGAGGGCCCCACGGTGAAAATTATGGCTGCGCTGGCTGCCAAGCACCGCACCTACATGGTGTGCCCTATCGACCGCTGCGACGGTCCGCGAAGACTGAACACTGCGGTTCTGATCGATCGGGAAGGCCGTGTGGTCAGCGCCTATGACAAGGTGTATCCCTATTGGTCGGAATTTGATGTGAAGCCACCGGTGACGCCCGGCAATGATGTGCCTGTGTATCAGGCTGATTTCGGCCGAGTCGGCATGGCCATCTGCTTCGACGCCAACTTTCCTACCGTGTGGCAGCGGCTGGCCGAGGGGGGGGCCGAGTTGGTAGTGTGGGGCAGTGCCTACTCCGCCGGCACGACCTTGCAGGCGCACGCGCTGAACCACAACTTCACCGTTATTACCTCTACCCAGACGAGCGACTGCATTGTTTATGATATTACTGGCCAAGAAGTCTTCTACGCCAAGAGCGACGATGTAAACGTTAGCCACGTCGTCGTGGACCTCGATCGGGCTATCTTCCACGAGAACTTCAACATCGCCAAGCGTGACCGCCTGCTGGCTGAGCACTGCGATGAGGTAGAGCAGGAGCTCTTCCTCGGTCGCGAGCAGTGGTTCGTTTTGCGGGCCAGGCGGGCTGGTGTCAGCGTACATGCGCTTGCGAGCGAGTACGGGATGGAGGAGTTGGCCGCCTACAAGACGCGGAGTTGTCGTGAGATCGACGCGCTGCGCGGACGGGCGTTTGCACACGAAGGGAAGGCTTGAGTTTTCGGATCGTGGTTATTGAGCGCCTCCACCCGCACGAGAATTCTAGCCAGCTAAAAAGACGCGAGATGCGCTTTGAACTACTACGCGCCCCATGCTGTTTGCTAAACCGGCGGTAATCGAGCTGGTCAACGAGTCGAAAGAGGCACACATGCAGTACCTCTACGTCGACTACGAGACCTACTAGATTGGGTGGCCCTGATAACCGGCTACTTCTATGCCAAGCTCTGCCGCGAGAACCCGTTCGGAGGCTGGTGGCACGAGATCCAGGTCATTAGCCCGGAGTGCTACATCGCCAACGAGGAGCGGCTGGCCTTGGATAACAACTACGTCATTCTGGAGATCCAAGGACGGGGCATTACATTGGCTGCACACTGAGCTTCACCAACTTTCTAGACGGCTGGCTGGCGACCGAGGGCGATGACATGATTTGGTAGATGGGTACAAGTGGCCGCCGGACCTGTACGAGTCCGACACTGAAGATTACATCAATCAAGCCTAGGGGATGTATCGGAATGCCTTCCTGCGCAAGGGGTCGTCCGTATTCGAGCGCGAAGCGAATGGCTACCGGACGAGCTACGGATTCCATCTCAAGAACCCCGTGCGCTTTTGGAAGGAGATCAGGGTTACCATGCAATGAGATGAGCTCCTTCGCCTACTGGCGCGCAGACACGCCGACCTGCCCGTTGCCGAGGAGTCTCTCCCCGCTCAGCGTATGCGGGTGCTGCGAGATGAAGGCGGCAACTGGCTCGACGACAAGAGCTATCAAACAACTTCGAGGCGGGTTAGGCTGAACACCGAGATGTAGGAAATGAAGTGCAAGTGGCACAGCCGGAATACGCAGTAGGTTCGGGATCCGGCGGGATCGCCAGTCGATGATTTCGGGTAATGACTCAAGACTCGTTCGGGTGTGTACGCCGTTACCGCTGAAAAGTATATCGGCATTCGAGTGAAACGTGATATCGTAAATTTCCTGAAGCCTAGAAATTGTTGACCTATGTAGATGGAAGGACACGTTCATGTCTGGTGCGCCACGACGATCTACCCGGACCCGTCGGGGACGGTCGTCAGCCGGCGCTCAGATGTCCTGCCGGAGTCGCTGGACTAATATCTGGCTCATTATCACATTTATCGGGCTACACTTTCTCGCTGCTCAGCGGGAGCGGTTGGTTGCTGTGAGCTTGGCTAATCTGCGTGATGGCGCCGCGCCGGATTGCCTCGAGTGCTTGGTGGGAGAGCTGCGCCCGCGCTCGCGCATTGCCGTCTAGGGCGCCCAGTTTGGCGTGGCTTATAACTTTCCGTTAGGGGCGCTGTCGTCAGCTGAAACTGGTCGTCAAGCTGCTGACGGACCCGGAGCATCTGCCCACGCTGACGGGCATGGCATAGCGATTTCTGGAAGTGGATCTCATCGTCGACTATATGGGGCTTCTGGATCGACTGCTGGCGTCAGCGCGCCTGATTTCTCGGTGTTACTAGGGTTCTCTTGCTAACCGCGCTATATGTAAAATCGCAGGATTCAATCCATGAGGTGTATCCGATTCAACAATGTAGGGATTATCTGACGCCGACTATCACCTGTGTGGCGCGGCGCGCCTGATTTGGAGGAGCGTTTTTTCTCACATCTTGTTCATCGTGAGCTACTGTCCCAATCTACTGTTACCCGCGCGGGTGTTTGATTTTTGAGCGTGGGCGACCGCTCCTTGTGGATTCGTCAGAACGCCGCGCGTGTATAGGGCCGTGATTACAGTGAAGGGGGGATTAGAGCGAAACTTGAGAGTGGGCGACACCCTCGCGAGGTCTTCCCAGATTACCGGATTCGCATGACTCCGGGGTTGGAAGTCGAGCCGGATTGGGAGGAGGACTGACGTGCTAAAAACTGCACTGGCTCACCTTGGGATCCTTTGGCCCCTCGGTTGCTCGGGCCATGGATCGCAGGTACTGATCGCAGACGGAAACTATCCCTTCGTCACCGGCTCTCCATCGGTGGCGAAGAAAGTTTCGCATAATCTGTCGCTCGGGAAGGTTTCTGAGACCCACGTGTTGGCCACCTTGGTGCAGTCCATCCCCATCGAGGCTGCCACGGTCATGGTGCCGCCCGTCGGAGCCGAGCAGTGTATCTTTGTGGAGTTCCGCGGTCTGCTGCCGGGGGGTCTGGAGATCACACCACTGAAGCGACACGAGTTCTATGACCTAAGCAGGTCCCCGAACACCGGAGTGGTGGTGGCCACCGGCGAACAACGCCGGTTCGCCAATCTCCTTCTCACCATCGGCGTGGTATTAGCCGTTGGCGATCGGCCGGCGAGGATGCACGGGATCGGCGCGATGGTATAGTGCTGGGCGGAATTAACTTGTCGAGGGCGGGCAGAGTGCAATGTAGGTGTAGGATGCGAATGGTAGAGTAATAGCCGAAGGCTTCTAAATTGGTGGCGACAACACACACATAACCTCGGCCAGAACCGCGCGTTTCTCAGGGCAAGTGAGGTGAGACAAATGGCGTTCAATATAATAAATGTCGATCTCAGCAGACCGAATTCGAGCGTCCTAGACTTTGTTGTGTCTTGGGTGAAGTTATGGTGTGCGACGCGCTGGCAGATATCTAGGGCTTGTCGCGACCCCTCTAGTTGCGGGAATCGTTCGTTGCCAGCGGATATAGTCGGCAAGGTTCGCGGAGAACCGACAGCGATGCTGCCTTTTTGCGGCTACAGCATATGGGTGGTTTTATCCGGCACTGGATGAGCATGCAGCGCAGTCTCAGCGAGGTTCTGTGAATTTTCTACGGGAACTGGTTCCGCAAGGAGGCGGAAGGAAAGTTCGTCTGGTCGAGTTATTCCGAGAATATGCGCGCGTTAAGATAGATATTCTCGACCGCGTCCGGATGGGCGGGGAAAAGAGGCTCCGAATGGCTGGGTTCCGCGTTACAAGCATATCGATTGGACCGGCCTCGACTTCTCAGAGCAAGTTTTTGAAGAAATAGAGGCGATTGACCAGGATGTCTGGCGCACAGAGGTTTTGGGCCATGAAGAACCATTTCTCGGTCCTCAGGCGTATCTACCGAAGGGGATAGTTTGCGAGCGTGAGCTCCTGATCTGCTGGATGCAGGGGGCGCTGACCAGAGGAGCTGGTGGGGAAGCTTGTGTGCAGTGGGTGCACCTAGTTGGGTTCATTGTAGAGCGACTGTGGGGCAGATACTGGAACATGATATTGAGTAATTTTGTCTCCGAATCCAATACTATGGTCGGGTAGGCGTCCACGCAGGGTACTAATTGACTTGCGTGAGGTTAGAGTATATGATGTGGAGGTGTCAGTGGGCTTGAATTTCCTATCTGGAGTCGAAGGTGCGGAGCCAATCGAACTAATATGTCAGACACGTAATCCGGAGAGCGGGAAGATCCTGCTGGCGGCGGAGAAGCTGGATCCCGCACACGTGGGTGTGGTGGTGGTGGACGTGTGGAATTTCCATTGGTGCAAGACGGCGACGATGCGGGTGGATGCAATCGTTCCTCGGATGAACAAGGCGCTCGATGGCGCGCGTGTGCTGGGAATGACGGTGATGCTTTGCCCTAGCGACGTGGTGGACAATTACGTGGGCTATCCGCAGCGCGAAGCAATCTTCGCGCTGCCGAAATTTCCCGTGCCGGCGGTGATGAATGTGAGCTGCCCCCCCGTGCCCGACGCCGGCGGCTGTGCCTGCGGCCGGGAGCGGTGCGTGGTGAATTATGGCTGGGATGGGATGCACCCGGCGCTGCGCATCGCTGATGCTGACCTGATCCCCGACACGCAGGCGGAGGTTTATGCCATCTGCAAGACCCGTGGGCTGACGCATCTTATTTACGCGGGGTTTCACACCCAGGTGTGCCTGCTGGGCAAGTCAATGGGCTTGAAGGCGATGTTGTCCGCGGGGCTGCGCTGTTTGTTGGCGCGTGACATGACGGATGCGCATCCGGGCTATGATCCAGTGCGCAATTTCACTCCGGATCTGAATACGGAGCAGGTGGTCGAGCATTTCGAGAAACACCTGGCGCCAACGATTAGCTTTCAGGATGAGCTGGCGAAGCTGGGCAAGTGGGATGCGAATTGGGTAGTGGATCCGGTGCGGATCACGCCCTGGGGGACGCCGATGCGGCCGCATTTGTTCGAGCAGCCCATCACCGTCACGCTGACAACGCCGCTGCAATCCGGCGCGGAAATTCGCTACACGCTGGATGGCACCAACCCAGCCGTGGATTCCACTCTGTACACTAAGCCTTTGATGCTCGCGGTCACCACGCGGCTGCGGGTTGGGGCTTTTCGCGAGGGCAGGGCCGTGTGCCTAGAGTCTGAGGGTGCCTTTACGCGTATGGGCCCGCTGCCGCCGGCGCCAGATGTTTTTCTCGGGGACCTGAAGCCTGTGAGGAACGTGGGCTTTGGGCACACCTACGGGGGAAATGTGCGCTACTCCGGCAACACGCAGCCGCCGCAGAAGGACAAGTCTAACCTCGGTCAGGCTCTCAAGGTTAACCGTACGACCTATGCGCACGGCCTTGGTATGCATGCACCGTGCGCGCTCATGTACGAGGTGAAACCCGAATACCGGCGCTTCGTGGGCATCGCCGGGGTCGATGAGAATATGGTGAGCGTTAGCAATGGATCCAATCTCGCGAAGTTTCCGAGCGTGGTGTTCAAGGTTTTCATTGATGGCAGGGAGGCTGCGGCGAGTCCGGTGATGCGCATGCAGTCGCTAGCGTGGCGTTTCGATGTGCCGATTCCAGTTCGCGCGAAGATCATCAGTCTCGCGGTCATGGACGCGGGCGATGGCTCGCGCGAGGATTTTGCGGACTTGGTGGATGCGGGTTTTGTGACGGCGAAGAGCGCAGTGCCCGAGAGTGCGGCGGTTACGCGCTGAGGTGCGGAGTGCGGCGGCATGACTAAACGATGGACGGCTGCGCGATGTGCTGATTATGAACACGGGATGAGATTGTAAAACGTATTGTCGCGTTTCTTGTGCTGGCGCTTTTGCTTCCGACCAACGGCGGCGGGGCGGAATCTGCAGCTGTCTGCCGTTATTGTCAGGAGGATCACTGCGCGCTGGGACTAGCCCTTACTGACAATCTGGTCCGCAAGTACGCACGCGACCAGTTCGTGGGCATCCTCCACATGAGTCTCGATATCACCATGGACTTTGCCAGACGCACGGTGGGCGGCACGGTGACGTTGAGCTTTGTACCCATCGCTAAGCCGCTAGCCCGGCCGGAACTCGACGCAGTCGGGCTGAAGATCGCCGGCATCGCGGTAAAAGGCGCGACGCTCGCGGAGCAAAATGTGATGGATGAAAAGCTGAGCCTCTCTTTCAAGGACCCCATTGCTGTGAGCGCGGAATGGCGTAGGCTCCATTTCACGTTGGAAAATCGCACTTGAAACTTGTGTTTTTGTCATGCCCCCAGCCGCCGAACTAAAGTAGTCCGATGCCGCCGGCTACGCTGTGGCCCAAGAGTTTGTTTTGAACTATCACCTGATGCATCCAGGTGCTGCGAGTATGCCAGGGGACCCCAACGCTGCCTTCCAGCTCGACGGTGTTTACCACATGCACTATATCCTCGCGCATCCTTGGCGCGGAAAGGCCTCGTTCAGCTTCGTGCATGTCACCAGCCCGGATCTGCTGCACTGGACATGGCAGGCCACCAAGCTGCAGCCCTCATTCACTGGCCATGGGATGTATAGCGGCACTGGCTTCGAACTGAAGGACGGTCGACCCGCCGCTATTTATCATGGCGAGAGTTCGGGCCGGAACCAGATTGCAATTGCCAAAGATCGAAGGCTCTCTGCGTGGGAGAAACCGTACCCAGTGGACGTCAGGAACGCCGATGGCACGGAAGCGAAGATTAGTCATTGGGACCCGGATTGCTTTCTGATCGATGGTATTTACTACGCGATCTCGGGTCAAACGAACCCGCCGATCTTCAAGTCGAAGGATCTGAAAAACTGGACGCTTATCGGCGACTTTGTGCGACATCAGCTTGCGGATGTCACTATCGGAGAAGACATCTCCTGTCCGAACTTCTTCCAGCTTGGATATAAATGGGTGCTGCTGTGCATCAGTCATCCGCTTGGCTGTCGTTATTACATTGGTGATTGGGACGCGAAGGCCGAGCAATTCGTGCCGGTGAAACATGGCCGCATGAATTGGGTGCGTTTCGATCAGCCGGCGTGGGGCTTGTTCAACCGCACCGATCTTTTCGCGCCGGAAACCGTGCTGACGCCCGATGGTCGGCGCGTCATGTGGGCGTGGGTCACGTCCGCTGGGCTGGGCAACAAGCTGCTCGACAAGACGATTCAATCTTTGCCAAGGGAATTGAGCCTGCCCGAGGATGGCATTCTGCGCATTGGGCCGCTGTCTGAACTCGAGGCGCAGCGTGGCGCGCCCGTCATGCTCACTGACGTGAAACTGGCGAGTCCCATCACCGGCCATGGTGACCAGGTGCCGCCGCCTGCCGCGCCGCACCTGCGGCGTATCGCGGAACTTCCGGGTGATGCCGTGGAGATCCGCATCACAATTGCCCGTGAGGAGGCGGCGCGTAAGCTTCTGGGTTTTACACTGTTTGCCGACGGGCGGGGGGGGGGCGGGCTCATGATCATGCTGCGCCCGGAAACGGGCGTGATTCGTGTCGGTGACGTTGAGGCCCCTTTTGCGGTTGCGGACCTGCTCGTGGGGGAAGATTTTGAGCTGCGGCTCTTTGTCGATAAATACTTGGTTGAAGTCTTCGCCAACGATCGGTAAGCTGGGGTTGCCGCACAATTCGACTCCGAAGGCAGGTTGGGTCTCGACGCCTTCACAGTCGGTGTTGCCACGATGGTGCGAAAAGTCGAGATCTGGACAATCAAGCCGACGAACCAGGGTTTCCATGAAGCGCGAAATAGACGGATCTGGGAACCGCAGACGAAATGACCAAGAACGTTATTGATTGAAGCTGGCCTCGCAGTATTCTGGAGCATCACGTTTCTTGCAATCAACGAGCGATGGCTAGAGCTCCACTTTGTAGAAATAGTACCAGTTGGCGGATGATCGCGACATGTTCCTTGAAGAGGCTGCAAAGAAAGTTGAGGCGTACGTTTGCAGACTCATCCTTCCGACGTGAGTGCAGCGCGGACGTCGTTGATGCGGGCTGCCTGAAGCGGGTGGCGGGCATCGTGATGCAGGAATGTCAGTGTGCCACAGCGGGAGCGAGCACAAGCATGGCAGCGGCAGTCCAGTGCTGCGGGCGGATGCCTGTTGGGTTCACCACAGAGCCGGTGTCGGTGCGCCAGATACTGGAACATGTAGCTAAGCCAACTACGACAGGAGTATTCCTCCGCTAGTGGGGCTAGATGGGTTCTAGTGATATAGTTTAGCGGTAAAATATGTAGATTAAAGGAATTAAGCAAAATGGTTGTGTCTAAAGTACCGAATGGGCTTGGGTTTCGTACAGATTCGAAAATTAATTGGTATAGGTGCAAAATAGATAAAAAGCTAATGACCGAGCTCATGAAGACTAGTGATTTCCATGGGTTGAGGCAGGTGATTTGCCAGCTCGGGCTGTTTTGTGCCACAGGGATGCTAGCTTTTAGTGCTGCGCAAAGTGTAACTATCACTAATTGGCCTTGGTCAGTGCCCGTGGTAACTGTTGCTCTTTTCATGCACGGTACTGGAGGTCCGTTTATGGGATTGGTGGCAGTCCATGAGCTCTGTCATAAAACTCCGTTTCGTAACAAGGCCTTGAACGAATTCTTCTTGAAGCTCTACTCCTTCATCAGTTGGAGCGATTATGTGTGGTTTCGGCCCAGCCACGTGAAACACCACCAACTTACAGTCCATGAAGATTATGACGGCGAAGTAGTTCTCCCGCAGACAATTAGCTTTAGGGACTGGAGGTTCTGGCTTGCCCTCGTCGGATGGGATCCAATTAAGACACTGACACTGTTGAAGGTCACGTATCAACGCGCCACCGGCCGTATTGTGGCGGGTCATCCATCATCGCCGGATCCTGCATGGTACCTGCATATCCTGCCTGAGGAGAATCTTCGATTGCGAAAAGAGCACCGCAGCTGGTCTAGAACTCTACTTCTCGGACACGCTATTTTGGTTGCCTTGTTTATAGGCACGGGCAACTGGTTTCTCGTTATAGTGTTTACTTTTGGGACCCAATACTGTCATTGGCTCGGGTTTCTTTTGGGCACTCCCCAGCATATTGGCTTATCACCCAATGTAGCGGATTTTCGGCTTAACTGTAGAACCTATACGTGCTCGTGGCTGCCTGCCTTCTACTACTGGAATATGCAATATCACGTCGAACACCACATGTTTCCAGCTGTGCCTTTCTACAACCTGCCGCGATTGCGCAAGGCGATTGTGCACGACTTGCCCTCTGCCCCGCACGGAATTTGGAATACTTGGAAACATATTTTGACCCTGCACAAAACCCAAATTGCAGATCCAACATATGTGTTTGTTCCAGAGCTAGCCGGGCATAGTGGGGATCAAGTCCCTGATTTTATCGTTGAGGAAGAGGCGTCTCTGCATATGTGATTAATTTAGAGCCGCGCCGCTAGTACGCCGCGGCTATTGCTGTCCGTAGTTGCGTAAATATCACCTTTGGAGGAGCGTGGGTTGGTGTGGTACAGGCGCTGGCACGGTGCGGTGGGAGTTGTGGACTGCCAATGCCGGCGTATAGAAGTTGGGCTATTTCTGCTGGCGGTTTCAAGTCCCACGTGCAAAAAGTGCAGCATGATGCTGCTTAAAGTCGAACGCATCAGGTGTAAACAACTGAGCGGGTTACTTGAAGCCGAGCGATTTGCGCGGCCGAGTGTTTAGCTTCCAAGCGATGGCGTCCAGTTCTTTTTGAGTGAAGCCGCTCAAGTCGCTGCGCTTGGGCAGGTACTGTCGCAACAGGCCGTTGGTGTTTTCGTTGATGCCGCGTTGC
>SXGR01237485.1_pt1 | contig 29903 bp, 24 predicted proteins | sample 3174711 | NCBI WGS metagenome assembly SXGR01 (sample SAMN11356860, study PRJNA531348) | freshwater metagenome | isolation source: freshwater sample F1-60 | place: China: Fuxian Lake, Yuxi | collected 2017-12-25 | reverse complement strand
CACCATAGGCTTTACAGATATAGGCCTGTTCAATAAATTTAGCTTCTCCTTCCTTCATGGAAATAGAGTTCACAATACATTTTCCTTGCACACATTTTAATCCTGCTTCAATAATTTCAAACTTCGAACTATCAATCATGATAGGGATTTTAGCAATATCTGGCTCACTTTGCACTAAGTTCAAAAAAGTGGTCATTGCTAAAACGCCTTCCAATAAGGCGTCATCCATATTGATATCAATGATTTGCGCACCATTTTCTACCTGGCTTCTTGCTATCGAAAGCGCCTCTTCATATTTATTTTCCTTAATAAGGCGTGCAAACTTTTTAGAGCCTGTCACATTGGTACGCTCCCCAACATTCACAAAATTTGTTTCGGGACGAATCACTAAAGGTTCTAATCCTGCTAATCTTAAAAAAGGCTTAATATGTATTATTTCGTCGCTCATAAGTTAAATGGTTGGGTCTAAAATTGGAAGTGATCTTGGCGTAATATTTTTTACATTATCCGCTATGTGTTTAATATGATCTGGTGTGGTGCCACAACAGCCGCCCACAATATTTACAAATTTGTTTTTTGCCCACTCTTCAATGAAGTGCGCAGTTTGATGCGGGGCTTCGTCATATTCACCCATGGCATTGGGTAATCCAGCATTCGGATAAGCCGAAGTATAACAAGTGGCAATTTGTGCAAGTTCTTCAATATGACTGCGCATTTCCTGTGCACCTAAAGCGCAGTTAAGTCCAACGCTTAATGGTTTAGCATGTGAAACTGAGGTATAAAATGCGGCTAATGTTTGTCCGCTTAGAGTGCGACCGGATGCATCTGTGATGGTACCACTAATCATGATGGGTAATTCCGGTTTGCCTAGTTTTCTAAAAAATTCTTTCACTGCAAATATCGCGGCCTTTGCATTTAAGGTATCAAAGATGGTTTCGATTAATATAACATCCACACCACCATCCACAAGCCCGCGAATTTGTTCTGTGTATGCGATCACCACTTCGTCAAAAGTGACTGCCCGGAATCCGGGGTTATTTACATCGGGGGATAAGCTTAATGTTTTATTCAATGGTCCAATGGCTCCGGCAATATACTTTTCGGATGCATTCGGATGCTTTGATTTGTATTGGGTGATGGCTTCTCTCGCACATTTAGCTGCAGCCACATTTAATTCATATGCCAAATCCTGCATGTCATAATCAGCCATTGCAATAGAAGTGCTACTAAAGGTATTGGTTTCTACAATATCAGCACCCGCTTCTAAATATTGCAAATGAATGCCAGTGACAATGGCGGGTTGGGTAATACACAATAAGTCATTATTGCCTTTTAAATCGGATGGCCAATTGGCGAACCTTGTACCACGATAATCTGCTTCCGTTAATTTATGACGCTGAATCATGGTGCCCATGGCGCCATCAATTATTAATATTCTTTTTTTGAGGGTCTCTTGAATTGACATAATTAAATTTTTATGCATGTATCCAAAAGAAAAAGACAGCAACTAATAATACTATAAAAATGGGAGATGTATAATAGTATCGTTTATTAGTTCTATTTTTTTCCTATCGGAAAGCAGGGTGAACAATAAACAAATCCGCCTGCAATGCGAGGCAAAGTTAATACACTATTGTATTGTAGCCAAATTATGACCTATTTAATAGGGAGGAAGAAGCAGGAAGGAAGTGTAACAAGTTTAAAAAGCGGCTACAACATCAATATTCATCTCGTCGGCTACGAATTTTATTAAAATGCCTCCGATTTTAAAATCCTTTAACCTTACTACAAATTGTGCAGAAGCTTTAGGGACACCCCCTTTTATTTCAATGGTGCCGGTGGTTTCCATTGTTTTATTTACCCCATGCACTTGCATTACGCCACTTACATTAATGGGGTATTTGCCATCTTTTGAAAAATTCACCGAGTTGAAATTGGTTATTTTTCCGTTGAAGAATGCCCTTGGGAATTTATCCGTTTCCATATATTCCTCATTGAAATGCTTTTGCATGTCGGCCATTTCAAATTTAAAATCCTTTATAAGCATAATGAAACTCAAGTCCCCATTACTTTGTATCCTGCATACCGCTGCTTTGTTCACTGCGTCAATATCGCTATCATCCTGCGCTATGAAACGAACTTGTGCACTTGTGGTACTATAATTTTTTTGTGCAAATAAGGTTTGTGTGCAAACCAGCAATAAAAGGGAGGCGAATATACGAATGGTCATATTTTAGTGTTTGAACATCAAAATTAAAGAATTATTTGACATCTTCCTACTTTATGTACTGATGGATGGGTTGTCGGTTGGAAATACTCTTCCCTAAGGTCATTTCATCGGCATATTCTAATTCACCACCGAAGGCAATACCTCGGGCAATAGTGGTAATCATACAATCGGCCTTAGATAGCTTTTTTTGGATATAATAAATGGTCGTGTCTCCTTGTATATTCGGATTGAGTGCAAAGACGAGTTCAGTGACCTCTTCTTTTTTGACCCTTTCAATTAAAGCATCAATGGTCAGTTGTTCTGGTCCAATCCCGTCCAAGGGTGAAATGATTCCCCCCAATACATGGTAACTTCCATTAAATTGTTGTGTGTTTTCAATTGCAATTACATCTCGTATATTTTCAACCACACAAATAGTATTTTTTTGTCTCCCAGCATTGGCACAAATAGAACAGATGTTGCCATCACTAATATTGTAACAACGTTGACAAAATTTTATTTCTTTTCTCATTTTCTGTAATATCTCACTGAAATGAGTGGTGACTTCCGTTTCTTGTTTTAATAAATGCAATACCAGTCGAAGTGCTGTTTTTTTACCAATGCCTGGTAACTTTGAAAATTCAGCAACAGCATTTTCTAATAAAGTGGAAGGTAATTGCATAGATATTAAATCAAAGTAAAATTACTTATTAATTATTACATTAACCTCATTCTCCCAATTCGCTTTTATATTGAGTATGTCTGTTAATTTTTTAACAATCTCTGGCTGTAGCTTAATGGAATTATTATATTTACCGGTATCCCAAATGCCATTATTGTTGGTATCATCTAATACTTTTAAATCATAATCACCTGGCGGTAATTTTAGCATTTGAATCAGCGATTGTTTTATTGGATAACTAAACGCAAGTTTGTTTTCCTTGGTTAAAAGTAAAATTGGATGACCCATGTTTTGGTAACCCGAAACCCTTACCAAGGCACTGCCATAGGCCGCATCGCTTTTGGTAATAAATTTAATAGTATCCGCTTTGGCGATATAATTTTGGTTGCTATCTAATAAACTTCTTTTAGGAATAATTAAACGCATAGGTGTGGACTCGATCCAATCATAATGAATAGTGACTACTTTTTTTGTTGCTGTATCAATAGCTACGGTGTAATTGGGCAATGGTTTATTTAAAGTATCGCACAATATAATAGGGAAGCTGTCATTGAATTGCACGGGTGTTTCAAAAGTTAAAGTAAGATCGGTTAACAAGTCCTGCTCGTTTCCTTCGATACTTTTCATATACTTTAATGCTGACACCCCTTTTTTGACATTTTTATTATTCGCTGCAGTATTTGCTTTTTTCTTTTCAACTTTTTGATGCGCTTGAAAAACATATAATTGTTGAGAATCCGTTTGTGCAGTTATTTGAATGGGGGCATTTAAAAATCCAAATACTTTCGTACTATCGTCGTATCTTTTATTATAATCGTTGGGCAATACAAAAACCGAAAATGTAGCTGTGGGTAAAAAAGTAAATTCAAATTTTCCTTTTCCATCCACTTTTGCATAGTACAAAGGCTTGTCTTTATAAATGGCAGAGTCTTTATTAGTAGGGTGTAATACGACAATGAGGGTGCTATCAATGACGCCTGTTTCAGCAGTTCGAACAGTACCCGATAATCTTCCGGAATCCAAATAATTTCCGGTACTAAAAACATAAGTAAAGTTTTTTAAAATATTTCCTTCATTCACATCTTTAATCGCGTTTCCAAACTTGACACTATAAGTGGTATTTTTATCTAAGGTATCGTTGATCCTTATTCGCAGCATGTTTAATTTTGCGTCAATCAAAGGGGTTGTTTTAATTCCTGGAGAAATAATTAAGTTTTCCTGTATGGCTTCGGTAGTGATATATTCATTAAAGGCAATGACAATTTCCTTGGGTTGGATATTTAAGCTGGAATCCTTTGGTTTTGAGACTACTAAATAAGGAGGTAGGCTATCTCTAGGACCACCACTTGGCGGAACAATATTAGCACAGCCCTGCATTTGCATACTAGTCACCATTGCAATTAAGCCGATGAGCCCAGTTGATAATATTGCGTATTTCCTCATAGTTTGCAAACTTAATTGATAATCGGGTAGGTTACAACAATCCTATCTAGTTTTGATGGTATTTTATTTACCCTTCGGCAACTTCCTCCTCGGATTTCATTTCATGTAAAGCCACTGCCAACTCATTTGTTTTAACAAAATTACACCAGTGACAATCTTCCTTTCCACAGCCAGTATAAAAATCCTTTTGTTGAATTTTTTCCCAAACTTGTTTTACTTGCTGCGTTACTGTGGTGATATCTGCATCGGTGATGTTGACTGCTATTTTTTCGAATTCCTTTTTCTTATTGGGTTCAACAAAATCAAATTCAGCCGACACCACTTCCCAATTTTTTGGATGGTGATTCAATAATATTTTATAAAAAACAGCCTGTCTCCAATAATCACCCCCATTTGGATTTTTATCATTGGGGCCTTTTAGTTTTTCGCGTGCATTTTCAATATTGCCCGTTTTATAGTCCACCACTACAACTTGCTTGCCATTAAATTCAACTTTATCAATGGCGCCTTTCAATGGAATATCATTTACAACTACATTGTTGATGCGGTATTCGGTAGTCACAACTTTATTCCATTCATTAATATATCTTTCGTAATATTTGATCAAGACAGTTTCTCCCAGTTCCATTTTGTCTTTGAATTCCTGTGCGGTAAATGCTTCTCGATGGCGATGCATATAGTAATTAAAATCCTGCACAAGTGTTTGTATGTCTGGAAATTCATTTTGTGCGGAATCCTGCATTTTTTTAAAAAACTTATTTAACGCGTCATGAATCGCTGAGCCAAAAGTGGTGGCTTCGGATTTTCCGGAAGGCACCCTAATTAAACTATTGTAATAAAAATGTAATGGGCATTTTAAATAGTTATTTAATGCTGTCACATTCATAGAAAACTTTTCCAATTTTGGTTGGATGAAATCTTCTTCCATTTGAGAAATTTCAGGCATCGGGGCTGACTGTAATCGCAGTAACTTATAGTTTGTTTTTACTATTGGATCTAGTTCTATTTTTTCAATTGCCGCCTCCTTGCCTTCCAATAATTCAATGATAAATTGACTTGGTTCTGCTTCCTTGCCGTCTCCTTTGTATTGGCTATAGGAAATATTTAAAAATTGTTTTGCTCTTGTGATGGCAACATAAAATAATCTTCTTAATTCTTCTTTATCATCGGTATGCTCCAAACTATTAATCACCGTGTCGGGTAAGGAATAGCCTGCAGAAGCGGTGCTCCGCTTTTTTTCCCAATAATGCGCATTTGTGCCAGCTAAAAAAACGTGTTTAAATTCCAATCCCTTACTACCATGTGTCGTTAATAAATTCACACCCGATTCATTGCCAGTGGTAATCGGGAGCGGTAGTCGTATATCTTCCCTGCGCATAAGTTTTAACATGTCCACTAGTGCCGTTAAGTTAAGGCTTGGGTGGCGATGAGTTTCCTCTTTTATAAAATCAAAAAAATGACTCACCATATCTAACTCAAAGCCCTTGTCCTTTCCAGTTAATACATTTTGAATAATACCAGTATTTTGTAAAATTTGCTCTACTAAATTTAATAAAGTTACATTGGCAACTTTGCTTATTAAATCTTCCAACACCTGCATTGCTTTCGCTACTTGGGTAATGCCGCCTTCATTAAATAAACTGGTTTGCGCGTCCTTGGTTTTATCCACCAATACTTTTCTGAAACTATTATTTGAATTATTGTATTTTAATTGGTTTGCCTCCACGGTTAATGTGGCAATGGTAATGGGAGAAATGCCCCACCATTTAAAATGTAAAATTTCAAATAATATATTCGCCCCTTCATTGGGTTGGTCCAACTCACAAGCGATATAGTCTAATATTTTTATGATTTGTTGAATCAATACCTGATCAAATAAATTAGCGCTTCGCTTGCTATATATTGGAATATTTCTTTGCTTTAAGAAATGTGTAATTTCTTCGCCATATTTATTTTCCTTATACAATACTGCAATATCCTTTGGCTCGGTACCCTGCGTGACCAATTGATTGATTTGTTCCGCAATCGCAATCATTTCTTCCTGCGGATCGTTGTAACAATAAATATGTGGCGGATTTTTTATTGCCTGATTAAGAGGCAATGCTGCTTTTAAATTTTTGGATAGCCCTTCCATTTTATTCACCAATCTTTCTTGGTTGTTATTAATAAGTAAAGTGGAGGCATCTAAAATGGGTTGGGTGCTGCGGTAATTGTTTTCTAATACAATGGTGACGATATCTTGCTCATATTGCTTTTGCGCGTGCATCATATTTTCAACATTGGCACCTTGGAATCTAAAAATACTCTGGTCGTCATCCCCCACCACAAATAAATTTGGCTGCTCCCAAAAATTAACCAACAATTCAATCAGTTGATTTTGTGTACCACTGGTATCCTGGTATTCATCAACTAGTATGTATAAATATTTCTCCTGGTATTGTACCAGAAAATTTTTATTTTCCTTAAATGCAGTTATGACCCAATTGATCATATCGTCAAAGTCATATCTGTTATGATCTTTCATCAGTTGTTGGTAAATATCAAAAGCGTTTACTGCAGCTTTTAATTTTTCCATCTTCTCTATTGCGGCATCCACCAATCCTTGTTTCAAATCACCCGCCTCAAATTGCTTATACTTTTTCTTATATACAAATTCATCTCTTGTAGGAATATCATTGATATATTGTTCTATTTGCTGGATTAAATAGGTGCTGGTCCAACCTTCTTTCTTGATGGCACTAAATAACCTGCTTAGGTTATTCATTTCATAGTAAACATCGCCACGGTATCTTTTTAATGGATTGTTTTTATCAAATTTGTCAATCAGTTTTTTTAGTAGTTCAATTTTCTCTAATTCTGAAATTGGATCCAAACTGGGCTTGTCAAATAAAGAAAGATTATCCTGTATGATATCATTACAAAAGGAATGGAAGGTGGAAATGTTCACTTTATATGCGCTGGCCCCAATAAAGCCCACCAATCTTTTGCGCATCGCAATAGCGCCCGCATCGGTATAAGTCAAACACAAAATATTTTCAGGTGCGGTGTCGGTTTCAATTAAAATTTTTCCAATACGTGCGCCTAAAATTTGCGTTTTACCCGTGCCAGGTCCTGCAATGACCATCACAGGGCCATCAATCGTATCCACCGCCAACTTTTGTTCGGCATTCAATGCGCCATAAACTTCCTCAAATGCTTTTTGTTGCTCGGCTTTACTAATCATAGGATAAAATTAATGGCTTTAAGGGGAATTATTGCAACAAAAACCTTTTTGCTTTGTTATACTTTTATGTCAAAAGTATATTCCATCCACACCGAGCAGTTTATTCCCATTTCTTTAGCAGAAGCTTGGGATTTTTTTAGTAGCCCAGCTAATTTAGCCAAAATCACCCCTGCAAAAATGGGGTTTAACATCATCAGCAAACACCATGGTTCAAAAATGTACCCAGGTCAAATTATTGAATACACGGTAAAACCAATTTTGGGTATCCCGTTATACTGGATGACTGAAATTACGCATGTAAAGGAAGGGGCATATTTTGTGGATGAGCAGCGTTTTGGTCCTTATACCATGTGGCATCATCAGCATCACTTTACCGCGGTCCCTGGGGGTGTAAAAATGGAAGATATTGTGCACTATAAAATTCCTTTGGGTTTTTTGGGAGATATTGCACAAGTGATTTTGGTCAAAAAGCAGTTGCAAGGTATTTTTGATTTTAGGTTTCAGGCAGTGGAGGCAAAATGGGGTAATTACAAGCCTTAGTAAAAATAAATGGGGTTATTTTCAAAATACTTACCCCGTTTGATGGTTTGTATGTTTAATTTTTATAAACTTTGTCTTCCAATTACTCATCTTCATGGCACAAACATCTGGCGGGCAACATGCACACAAACTTTCTATTGCAGGTTTAATCGTTACTTTAGGAATTATTTACGGCGATATCGGAACATCCCCATTGTATGTTTTTAAAACTATAGTTCATAATAAAATTATTACCGAGCAGTTGGTTTATGGTGCAATCTCCTGTGTTTTTTGGACCCTAACTTTACAAACCACTTTCAAATATGTATTGCTAACCCTACGCGCGGATAATAGGGGGGAGGGTGGAATTTTTTCATTATTCGCTTTAATTCGTCGCTATGTAAAATGGATATACATTCCTGCCATATTTGGTGCTGCATTGTTATTAGCAGAAGGAATGATAACACCTCCGCTTTCAGTGTCATCAGCTATTGAAGCTTTAAAAGATGTAAAAGGACTTGAAACTGTTTTCGTGCCTGGCAATAATTTAACGGTTGGAATTGTTTTTGCTATTATCTCACTTTTATTTTTCTTTCAAAGATTCGGCACCAAAATTGTAGGCTTTGCATTTGGACCCATCATGTTAGTTTGGTTTTCGATGATTTTTATTCTTGGACTTATCCCTGTTTTAGGGAATATCGCAATTTTAAAATCACTGAATCCTTATTATGCTTATGATTTACTTGCAAATTATCCACAAGGTTTTTGGTTGTTGGGAGCTGTGTTTTTGTGTACTACAGGGGCTGAAGCACTGTATAGTGATTTGGGACATTGCGGGCGTATCAACATACAAGTAAGTTGGATTTTTGTAAAAATCGCTTTGATATTTAGTTATATGGGTCAGGGTGTATGGCTTATGCAACATATGGGTCAGACCATTGGTGAAATGAACCCTTTTTATGAATTAATGCCGCATTGGTTTTTATTAATAGGTATTGGTATTGCCACTTTTGCAACTATTATTGCCAGTCAGGCTTTAATTAGCGGATCCTTTGCTTTAATCAATGAGGCTATTAGCATGAATTTTTGGCCAAGGGTGACAGTTAAATTTCCAACGGATCAAAAAGGACAAATCTATATTCCAAGTTTTAATTTATTGTTATGGTTTGGATGTGTTTCGATGCTATTCTTTTTTAGGGATAGTGAAAGTATGTTGAACGCTTATGGCTTTTCAGTTATTTTAACCATGATGATGACCACGGTTCTGATTAATTTTTATATGTTGAATGTAAAAAGATGGAGTCAATTACTTGTTGCAATTATTATTTTAATTTTTAGTACTGTAGAAATCTCCTTTTTTTTAGCAAATGTTATTAAAATTAAACATGCTTATATTACTTTAGGATTTTCAATAAGTATCATTTTTGTAATGCTGATATGGCATCGTGCACGAAAAATCACCAATCGTTATTTGGATTTTGTAAAGTTGAAAGATTATTTAGAACCTTTAGCTGACCTAAGTGCTGATAAGGATATGCCTAAATATGCAACACATTTGGTGTATTTAACCAAGGCAAATAATCATCGTGAAATTGAACATCGTATCATTGATTCTATTTTAAACCGCAAACCCAAACGTGCAGATATTTATTGGTTCTTGCACATTGATCGAACCGATTCGCCGTATGGTATGGAATATTCTATAAGTGAATTAGTAGACGACAAAGTGATGCGTGTTGATTTTAAATTAGGCTTTAGGATTCAACCACGGGTTAATTTGTGCTTTAAAAAAGTAATGCAGGAATTAAATGAATCTCAAGAATTAGGGATCTATAGTAAATATGAATCATTAAAGAGTAAGGATTTTCATACTGATATCACTTATGTAATTATAGAAAGTTTCTTCTCAATTGAAAACGAGTTAAGCTTTAAGGAGGATTTTATTATGGATGTGTATTTTAATATTAAACAATTAGCACAAAGTGATCAAAAAGCATTTGGTTTGGATAATGATATGACCGTGGTTGAACATGTGCCATTAATCATTAAAGCCAATGAGCAATCATTATTAAAAAGAGTATACGAGTAGTAATAAAGTTAAGGAAGTGCTACTAGTTTACTTAATTGATTTTGTTTACCAACTGCAACCAGCCAATACTTGTATTTATAATTTTTCATAATGCCCAATTCATTTAAATTAAGGGTTTGTGTTGGCGCATTAATAATTGTTTCCACGGTATAGTTGTCGTCTATTTTTTTCAAAATTGCATATTGTTTCACACCCGTCTTTTGCGAATTGCTAATGCTATATTCGTTGGTTGATTTTTTTTCAACTACAGGTGTAACCATTTCATATTGCACTAGCCATGGCATGGTAGGCAATAAAGCGGGCTTTTGATAATAATGTTGTTGTAAACTATCATTCCATCCATTGGCATTTGTTTTGAAGCTTTTACTGCTAAAGTAGATAGAGCCATTGGTGTTAGGGAGTGTTCGTACACGCTTAATTTGATAAGGAATTTCATTTTTATCTTTCCATCCTGCGTTACTTCCTGCACGGTATATACCGTGACCTATATATAAATTTTTACCATAACTATTTTTATCCCACCAATTAATGATTTCATCGTAGTCGGCTAAGGGATGACCATGCTCCCAATAAATTTGCGGTGTCACATAATCAATCCAGCCTTTTTCAAGCCACAATAATATATCGGCATACAAATCATCATAATTAGTTTGTCCTGCTTTGGTATTACTTCCTTTGGGATCCACGGACTTGTTTCTCCAAACACCAAATGGGCTAATGCCAAATTGCACGGATGGATTAGCACTGCGTATAGTGGCATTTAATTGTTTAATGATGGTATCACAATTACTACGTCTCCAATCCTCTTTATTCAATCCACGTTTATTGGTGATATAGGTTGCTTGATCAGGGAATTCCTTCCCTTCAACACGATATGGATAAAAATAGTCATCCATATGCACTGCATCAATATCATATCTTGAGACCAAGTCACGTACCACCCGATTGGTATGTTTCCAAACTTCAGGTAATCCTGGGTTAAAATATTTTTTATCACCATATTCTAAAAACCATTCTGGATGAATTTTTGTTATATGGCTCGGCGCTACACTTGATCTGTTGACATTAAATACCGCACGATACGGATTGATCCATGCATGAAATTCCATCCCACGATTATGCGTTTCTTGAATCATAAATGCCAATGGATCATAAAAGGGACTTGGTGGTAATCCTTGTTTTCCCATGAGGTATTCACTCCATGGCTCCAAAGTGGAAGGGTACATGGCATCGCCCGATGGTCGCACTTGCATCACAATCGCATTCATGCCATTTTTCTTATGCATATCTAATAAAGCAATAAATTCTCTTTTTTGATCTTCATTGCTAAGCCCTCTTTTACTTGGCCAATCTATATTTTCTACAGTGGCTACCCATACCCCCCTGAATTCAAAAACATTTTTATCTGAAATTTTTGGCTGTGCCTTGGCAAAAAGAAAAAATCCTATAAATAGGATACTTAGTATAATTCGCATACAAATTGTTTTATTAAATTTTAAGTTCCGAGCTTGCTCTTATTTTATCTAATAGTTGATTGATGGTTTGCGCCTCTTTTTCATCAACGCCCTTTAACACCGCATCAATCTGATTGTTAAATTGGTCTAATTTATCCACGAGTATCAATCCCTTTTTGGAAATAGTGATATCCACCAATCTTTTGTCTTTTAAGCAAGCATTTTTTTCAACCAAACCTTTCGCAATTAAGCGATCTACAATTCGGCTGGTATCACTCATCTTATCCAACATGCGTTCTCTTATTTTGAGGGTGCTTAATGGACACTCACTTCCGCGCAAAATTCTTAAAATATTATATTGTTGTTGGGTGATTTCTTCATTCGCTAAAATATGCACTATCTTTTCATTTAACCAATTGGCCGTATAAATGAGATTAATGCCCATTTTTTGAAATCCATTTCTGAAACAAGATTGTTGTATGTCTTTTTCAATCCCCATTCTTACATATAATTATTATAAATTATTAAAAAGTTTCTTTCCAAGTAACTCAAACAAAGGTAAGGCACATAATGCACCAATAGCGTCAGCCAACATATCTAAAACATCAAAGCCCCTACTAGGAACATAGTATTTTTGATAGTATTCCATACCAATGCCATACAGAATACAAATAATTAAGGCAATGGCTTTTGCCCGCGTCGTTTTATATCTGGTATCGGTCAACATTTCGAAATGGAAAAATAGAGATAAGGCCAAGCTCCCGAAAAGCCCCATATGCACTACTTTATCAGCATAGGGCAGGGCCATAATTTTCGAAATCCAACTTGTATGGTCAGTGAATTCATCCCCAGGCAAACTTAATAAAACAAATACAAGTACACATTCGACAATGATCCAGAATAAAGTTTTAGTTGAATGTGTCATGATCAAATTAATGCACCAATTGGCTATAAGCTTCACTGGTCAAAAGTTGCGCAACATCATCTGGATTCACCATGGTTACTTTCACCATCCATCCTGCACCATAAGGGTCAGTATTCACTAACTCAGGTTGTGCTGCTAATGCTGGATTAATTTCATTGATAGTTCCTGCAACCGGTAAAAATAAATCACTCACCGTTTTTACAGCTTCTACCGTTCCAAAAACCGCCTCAGCAGATAACATTTTACCTACGGTATTAATATCGATATATACAATATCACCAAGCTCGCCTTGCGCGAAATCAGTAATGCCAATAGTGGCAATATTACCTTCTACTTTAATCCATTCGTGGTCCTTGGTGTATCTTAAATCGGCTGGGAATTGCATATACTTATTTTTAATTGTTGCAAAGATTCATAAAAAACGCTAAAAAAACAATCTACTAGAAATTAATGTTACTAAAATATAATAAAATATGGTCTTTTAAAAACGCTTCCTGTTCCATTAAGTCCATCGTTGGCGTATTTTTTATTTGTTTAAAGTGGGGCCAACCCTCCTCATCCTTACCTTCATGTATATAATAACCACTCGGGGATAGGATGGTACAAATGGCTACATGCATCAGGTCCTGCTTTTGTTCCTTACTTATTTTTTCACGAATAAAGCCCGTTTCCTGTAATCCAATCAAAAAAAGAATGGCTTCCACATCTGGCTTTTTTCCAAATTTGTCCATCATTTTTTGCTCTAATGCCCACCACCTGGTCTGAAAATCGTCTGTGATTGATGCCATATTTTTCTTTTTTCAAATTATTTCCCAAAGGTAGGGGATATCTAGGCGTAGTACGTTGCTTTGATTATCTTTGAAAAAATATTGTTGACATGTTACAGGTAAATTTTTTACGCCAAAACCGAGAACTAGCTAAGGCCAAACTGGCTATTAAGCATTTTGGACAACCGGAATTGGTGGATACGGCGATTGCATTGGATGATGAAAGAAAGCAATTACAGGCATCTTTTGATGATACACAATCTAAGGTGAATGCAGCTTCCAAGGAAATTGGTGGATTAATGGCCAAAGGGGAAAAAGACAAAGCGGAAGCGCTTAAAAATGAGGTTGCAGAATGGAAAAAGCAATTAGATCCCTTAAAGGTGAAAATGTCCGAGGTGGAAACAAGTTTACATAATACCATGGTACAATTTCCAAATTTACCCCATGATATTGTGCCACTCGGTAAATCACCCGAAGAAAATGTATTGGTGAAAGAAGCGGGAGCCAAACCTAATTTACATAAGGATGCCGTTCCGCATTGGGATTTAATCAAAAAATATAACTTGGTTGACTTTGAAACGGGGGCGAAAATTACAGGAAGTGGTTTCCCTTTATATATTGGCAAGGGTGCGAAATTTCAAAGAGTTTTGGCGCAGTATTTTTTAGATTTTAATACTGCTGCTGGTTATACGGAATATTTACCTCCTTTTATGGTGAACGAGGCTTCGGCTTTTGCGACAGGTCAATTGCCAGATAAGGAAGGACAGATGTATCACGCGACTGCAGATAATTTTTATTTAATTCCTACGGCGGAAGTTCCCGTAACGAATATTTTTAGAGATACCATTTTAAAAGAATCAGATTTGCCTATAAAAATGACCGCTTATTCTCCTTGTTTTAGAAGAGAGGCTGGAAGTTTTGGAAAAGAGGTAAGGGGTTTAAATCGGGTTCATCAATTTGAAAAAGTAGAAATCATTCAAATTGTACCACCTGAAAAAAGCGATGATATTTTAAATGAGATGGTCACCCACGTTGAAAATTTATTAGTTAGTTTGGGCTTACCTTATCGCATATTAAAACTTTGCGGGGGTGATATGGGATTTGCTTCTGCAATTACCTATGATTTTGAAGTGTATAGTGCTGCGCAACAAATGTGGTTGGAAGTAAGTAGCGTTTCCAACTTCCAAGCGTATCAAACTTATCGCATGAAATGCAGATATAAAGATGCAGAAGGTAAAACACAGTTTACACATTCATTAAATGGTAGTTCATTGGCCTTGCCAAGAATTTTTGCTGCTATTGTTGAAAATTATCAAACGGAATCAGGCATTGCATTACCTAAAGTGTTGCAATCTTATTTTGGCGCTGAAAATTTAGTATAAATTTATTGTGTCGTACTAATTAAATGATATGGTTTTATAAATTAAAGCCCGCCCCGAATTTTCGGGGCGGGCTTTTTCGGTGTAAAAATTATTTAATGTTCAACTAAATGAAGCAGCTAAATTTTTAAGGATTTAAAAATTGCTAAATCGTAATCCGATGGTGTAAGGATGAAATTCAATTCTGCTAAAACCTTTTTCAAACAAATTCGTTAGGCCATAAGATCCGTACAATCTGATTCCGCCAACCCCTAACTCTCCAATGGTCGCAAATCGCCAGTTATTTAAATTAAAATTACCATCATATTTCTGCTTACCTCTTTCGCTACTTTTTTGTTTATTTCTAGCATCTACAAGGTATCCGGCGCTCATACCCGCACTCATATAAAAACTTTTATTCCTTTTTGGATCTGATTTAAAATTGAGTTGAAATGGAACTGTTAGGTATTTGGCAAATAATTTATTTTTAGAAAAAGATATATTATCTAAAATCATTTTATTGGGAAGGTCATTTCTGAAACTGACTGGTTGTTCTAATCTGAAATTAAACATTTCAAATCCGACACCATATTTTAAATTTAATTTGTTTTTATATAAGCTTACTTTTTGTTGTACAATCCATAAATTAAAATTACTTGACTTGCCGTTATTTAATTTTAAATTATCGGCGCCGATGCCTGAAGGGGGCATAATGCCGGAAGGGGCTTGTAAATAATATATTATGGGTGATTTGTCCTGAAAATTTGCGTAACCCAAATCAAAGGAGAACCAATTGGTACTTACATTTTTTGCTGGTTTGGGTGATTTGTATATTTTAACACCATCTATATTGCCTTTCACCCAACCTTTATTAATGCGTGTATGGCTATTTTCATCAATTACTAATTTATTGCGTCCTAATTGCAAGGTGTCCGCATTGGCTGCGATAATGGGTGTTTGGTTTTTGTAATATGTTTTTGTATTGTTACCGGCCCCCTTAACGATAATGATATTGCCGATGGTAATGGTATCTGCGGAAAAAGTAGTATTTATAATGTTTATTCTATCCGATGATATGATAATAGTATCAGCTTTTAAAGGGTTTTTATTGACACTACTATCCGCTTGTGCGTTTACGATACCATAACTCATCATCAATACCAAGAGCAACTTTACTTTTTTCATTTTATTTATATTTATCATTTTCGGGTTTGTTTCTTTTAAATAGGGTGGTAATTTTTCGACTCAGCTCTCTGAATTTTGCACCATCAATTTCTAGGTTGGCAATATTAATGCTACGCTCCTCCTCATCTGTATCAATATTGCTGTATTGCACCTGGATTGGTGTATTTGCTTCAATATTATTTTTCGCTTCTTCATTTACATTTGAAATGCTTGTTGGGCGTATTTCCTTAGTTAACGTAATTGATTCATCAATCGTTTTCGTATTTATATCTTCTTTAGCTAACAATGCAATTTCTATATCATTATTAGGTGCATCAATATTTTTATTATTTAATGAGTTTAATTTGCTGTTTGCGTTTTCATTTTGGGCTTGCGCACTTGTATACACGATTGGCAGTAATGTTTCTTTTCTTATCTTATTTACAGCGATTGCACTTTTTGTATCGTTTATGTCAGTGCCATTAGCTCTTTCGATCACTGCTGCCTTATTTAATTCAGTTTTCACTCCATTATTATTGGTAAAGGATAGTGCCGCTTGCTTATTTCGCGTATTAAATAGGCTGAGCCCAATCACCACAAGCAATATTGCCGCAACCGATACCCATCTTTTAAATGTGGCGGTAGCCCACAAAGGCTTTATCTGTGCTGATTTTTTATATAGGCTATTTTTAAAATTTGGAGCTATCTCTATGGTTGTGGGCGGAGTAATAAAAGCTCCCTGCCATTGCTTTACAGTAGATTGCAAAGAAGTGATTGCGTACAATTTATTTTCAAAACTTGCTTTTTCTTCATTCGTCATTTCATTTTCCAAATAAGCAATGCACTGTTCATCCTGTTCGCTCAATTTGTATAATGAAAATTTATTTTCATAAATGAGGGTAGCTGGACTGATCTTAAGTTCTTGTAATGTCTCCAACTTATTTGCATAATTTGGATATTTTATGATAAAGTCTTTGACCGCTGCCCTTTCTTCAATGGAAAGTTCATTATCTATATACATCAAAAAATAATGCTCGTAATTATGTTGGTTAATTTCCATAGTTACGCATTTACTTTTTCGAGTTCCAATAATTTGGTCTTTAAAAATAACCGAGCACGATGCAAATACACTTTCACCTGACTTTCGGACAAATTCATAATTTCTCCAATTTCTTGATAGGAGTAGCCTTCATAATCTTTTAACAACACCAAACTTTTTTGTGTAGGGTTGAGTAAATTAACGGCGCTTAATAAATTTTGCTTTAATTCGGAACTGGTTTGGTGCGTGACCTGATCCACTTCCATAAACTCGTTCGTGGTAGGTTTTTTATTTTCTTTTCGAATCACATCAATCATTTGATGATAGGCGACCGTAAACAAATAGGACTTGGCTTTGAGTGGGGTTACACGTTCTCGGTTTACCCATAGTTTTTCATAGGCAGATTGCACAATATCTTCTGCATCTTGGGTACTTCTGATATTTTTTACAATAAAGCGGTACACTCCATTGGAATGTTCCTCTACACAATTATTGTAATCCTGTTCAGTCATGATGGGGCATTGAGCGTTATAATCCTATAACGAACTCCTAGTAAAAAAGTTACATTAATGTAGATCCAAACTTTAATAATCAATTACCTGCTCCATGATACCAGCAGGTAATTCACGCCATTCGTATTGTTGGTTTCTTAATTGTGGCTCAAACCCAGCTTCGGCAATGGCTTCCTGTATGGATTTGTAAGTAAAGCGGTGGGGTGCACCTGCGGCACTTACTACATTTTCTTCCAACATGATGCTACCAAAATCGTTGGCACCTGCTTCCAAACAAACCTGCGCAGTGGCCTTACCCACAGTTAACCAACTTGCTTGAATATTTTTGATATTAGGCAGCATAATTCTACTTATGGCAATCATGCGGATATACTCTTCCGTCGTGGTTAAATTATGTACCCCTCTTATTTTGGTAAGTAAGGTATCTACATCCTGGAAGGTCCAAGGAATAAATGCTAAAAATCCTTTTGCATTGGCTGGTTTTTTATCCTGCACTTCTCTTATACGAACCAAATGAATAAATCTTTCTTCTAAGGTTTCAACATGGCCAAACATCATGGTAGCACTCGAAGTAATATTTAATTGGTGTGCTGCAGCCATCACATCTAACCATTCATCTGCACCACATTTGCCATTCGATACTAATTTACGAACACGATCCACTAAAATTTCAGCCCCTGCACCTGGGAGTGAATCCATACCAGCTGCGACCAAGGCTTTTAAAACATCGGTATGACTCATTTTTTCCAGTTTTGCAATATGTGCAATTTCTGGGGGTCCTAAAGTGTGTAATTTAATCGTTGGGAATTCAGCTTTTATTTGACTAAATATTCCGGTATAAAAAGACAATCCTAATTCTGGATGATGTCCTCCTTGTAATAATAGTTGGTCTCCGCCCCAAGCAAGTGTTTCTTTAATTTTTACACGATAGGTATCCATGTCAGTAATGTATGCTTCTACATGTCCTGGGATTCTATAAAAATTACAAAACTTACAATTCGCGATACAAACATTGGTGGTATTTAAATTACGATCAATTTGCCAAGTTACTTTTCCATGAGGCACCTGCTTTTTTCTTAATTCATTTGCAATATGACTTAGTTCATTTAGCGGTGCATTTTCAAATAAAAACATACCTTCTTCCTTTGTCAAATGTTCAAAGTTTAAGGCGCGTTGGTAAAGTGTTTCTAAGTTCATATCCATTCTATTAATGAGCTACAAAGTTACAGTATAAAATAAACGGGTTGTAGTAAAACCCCATTTTTTCCCTTTTTATTGTCTTCTTGTTCAACAAAACGGGTTATAAAATTTAAAATACAGGAATGCGTATTAGAAAAGGAACTATTGTACTTATTAAGTAATTTCGTACTCTTTATGATACAATTTGACAAATTTGAACTAGACAATGGCCTAAAAGTTATTGTTCATCAGGATACCAGCACGCCCATGGCGGTGGTGAATGTGCTTTACAATGTGGGTGCAAAAGACGAGGACCCGCAAAAAACAGGTTTTGCCCATTTATTTGAGCATCTGATGTTTGGTGGAAGTATTCATATTCCCATCTACGATGAGCCTTTGCAAAGAGCAGGAGGTGAAAACAATGCCTATACCACCAATGATTTAACCAATTATTATTGTCAAATTCCGGCTGAAAATATTGAAACAGCTTTTTGGTTGGAAAGTGATCGTATGTTGTCACTTGCCTTTAGCGAAAAAAGTTTGGAAGTGCAACGTAAGGTAGTGTGTGAGGAATTTAAAGAACATTACATCAATAAACCGTATGGCGATGCTTGGCATAAAATGCGTACGCTTGCCTATACGAATCATCCTTATCGCTGGATGACCATTGGCGCCTCGTTGGAACATGTGGAACAAGCAAAAATGCAAGATGTAAAAGATTTCTTTTTTAAATTTTATCGTCCCAACAACGCTATATTAGTAGTCACTGGAAATGTGACCACAGAACAAGTAAAACAATTGGCTGAAAAATGGTTTGGCCCAATCGCTGCTGGGGCTCCTTATGAAAGAAACTTGCCAATGGAACCAGTGCAACATAAAAGCAGATTCCAAGATGTGCGTGCAGATGTACCCTTAGATATGTTAATGATGACCTGGCATATGGGCGGACGTTTGGATGAAAATTATCACGCAACTGATTTAATGACTGATGTGATTGGTGGCGGTGCCACTTCAAGATTATATGAGCAATTAATAAAAGTGAAACAAATATTTTCTTCTATAGATTGTTATCATTTTGGCACCATTGATCCAGGCTTAGTGGTTATTGAAGGAAAGTTGGTCAAAGGAATTACCATGTCGGTTGCAGAAAAAGCGGTGTTAGATGAAATTGAATTAATTAAAAACACGATGATGCCGACCCATGAAGTTCAAAAAGTAATTAACAAAACCGAAAGTTTAATTTGTTTTGAAGATATGAGCATCATGAATAGGGCGCATAGTTTGGCTTATTATGAATTATTAGGAGATGCGAATTTGATGAATCAGGAATTGGAGAAATACCAAAAAGTAACGCCTGAATTAATACAACAAACAGCACAACAAATTTTCCAAGATACCAATCGCAACACTTTATATTATTATAGTAAATCATAAAATCATGGCATTAGATCGACAAATGGCTCCTGTAATTAAAGATGCTATTGATTTTGACATTAAGTTAAAACCCTACCAGCACTTTGTTTTAGACAACCAAGTAGAAGTATATACTTATGAAGGGGGCGCAGAACCAGTGATGCTCATGGATATGGTATTTTTTGCTGGAAACTCCTATGAGGATAAAAACTGGGTAGCAGCTGCTACTAATTTTTTATTAAAAAATGGGACAACGAAAAAAAGTGCATTTGAAATTAATGAAGCGTTTGAATTTTATGGCGCGCATTTAAGTAGAAACTGTTACAATGAAACGGCAACTATTGCTTTACATTGTTTGACGAAATATTTTAAGGAAGTGATTCCTGTAGTTAGTGAATTAATTTCAGAGGCCAATTTTCCTGAAAAAGAATTACAAATATATCAGCAAAATTTAATTCAACGATTATCACTTAATTTAAAGAAGAGTGATTTTATCGCGAATCGTTTTATTGATGAATATTTATTTGGCATTGATCATCCTTATGGTAAATATGCAATGCAGGAGGATTATAAAAATGTTACTTTAGCCGATTTGACTGCTTTTTATGATACTTATTATAAGCATGGTAAGTGTATTATTTTTATGGCAGGCAAATTCCCAAGCGATATGCAGGAACTATTAAACAAGCATATTGGTCAGTTGCCATTAAATAAAAAGGTAATTGCCAATGTTACACATCCTATTGTTTCCGCTGCACAAAAGCAGTACAGTGTGGTGAATGATGCATCATCGGTACAAGGATCTATTCGTATTGCACGACATTTTCCTAATCGCCATCATCCAGATTTTGCACCAACACAGGTGTTGAATAATATTTTTGGCGGATTTTTTGGCTCTCGTTTAATGCGTAATATTAGAGAAGATAAGGGCTATACCTATGGCATACATAGTTATATACAGAATCATGTGCAACAATGCGCTTGGATGATAAGTACGGATGCAGGTAAAGATGTTTGCAAACCAACGATGGAAGAAGTGTATAAGGAGATGAAAATTTTAAGAGAAGAATTAGTAAGTGAAGATGAATTAAAGTTGGTTAAAAATTATGTATTGGGTGGATTGTTGGGTGATTTGGATGGTCCCTTTCAAATTATTGCTAGATGGAAAACCTATATCTTAAATGATTTAACCGATGCCTATTTTTATAATACCATTGATGTTGTCAAATCAATACAGCCAGAACAACTAAAAACCTTGGCGGAACAATACCTAAAACCGGAGGATTTTTATGAATTAGTGGTGTATTAATCTACCATTTATCATTTTTTAGGAACGCTTAACCATTTTATTATTTTGTAATAACTTGATTATCAAATATTTGAAATTTTAATTTGATTTATTATAGTACTATGTATTGCATAGTACTATAAATTCGTATAGTTTTGTGCTTCAAACAGAAAGTTATGGATATTCAAAACACACAAAGTCAAATGCGCAAGGGCGTTTTGGAGTTTTGCATATTGTCCATCATTCAACAAGGCGAGGTTTATCCGAGTGATATTGTTGAGAAAATGAAACAGGCCAATTTGCATATACTTGAAGGCACCTTGTACCCATTATTGACGCGTTTAAAAAATGCAGGGTTATTAAATTATCGTTGGGTGGAAAGTGTCACTGGTCCGCCAAGAAAATATTTTGTGATGACTGAGGACGGCAAAGCTGCATTTGCTATTTTATTAAATGCCTGGAATGAAATGACAGGTTCCGTGCAAGCACTCATTCAAAAAAACGACACTATTACTTCATCGGAACCTAACTAAGTTTCTTAAATTATAATACTATGAACAAAGTTATCAATATCAATTTTCAAGGTCGTATACTTCCAATTGAGGAGTTGGCCTATGATCTATTAAAACAATACATCGACAGTTTGCGTACTTATTTTGTAAACGAAGAAGGATGCGATGAAATCATTAACGATATCGAATGCAGAATTGCAGAATTATGCGATGAGCGTTTAAAAAAGGGAACCCCTTGCATTACGCAAGAGGATATGAATTTAATTATTACTAGTATTGGTCGCCCTGCTGATTTTGAAGCACAGGATGGTTTTGAAAAGTCAACTGCTTCTAGTGCGAATAGTGCAAACGATGGTCGCCAACAAAATGGAAATCAAAATACCAATAATAATACGAACTCAAATTTTTATAGAAATGGCAATATTCCTAAAAGATTATATCGCGATGAGCAAAACAAAGTATTGGGCGGTGTTTGTAGTGGTATTGCGAATTACTTTGTCATAGAGCCTTGGATAGTGCGGATTCTATGGTTGTTTTTAATTGGCTTAAATATACTGGTCTATATAATTTTATGGATTGCAGTGCCCAGTTCTTCCGTAAAAGAAGTAGGGGGTGTTCGTAAGCGTTTATTTAGAGATATTGATAATAAAATTATAGGGGGCGTTTGCGCTGGCCTATCTAAATATTTTGGATTAAGGGTAGGTATTATCCGCGTATTATTTTTGATTCCGTTTATACGTTTCATTATCAATTTTAGACATATCCATTTATTTCAATTTTGGGATTTTCCTGATTTTCCAAATTTCTTAGATATTACATTTAGTCCTGGCGCCGTATTTATATATATTGTTTTATGGTTGGTATTGCCAGAAGCTAAGACCAGTGCGGATAAATTAGAGATGGTGGGTGAAAAAGTGGATTTGAATAGTATTAAAAACACCATTCAAAATGATATGGAAGGATTTAGTAAACGCGCACAAAATTGGGGAAGTCAATTTTCTAAAAAATCAAGAACAGAAAGTGGAGAACAGAAAGCCGAGGATCGGAATGAAGATCGCGATGAGCAAAGCAATGGAGCTCATGAAAATTCTTCCAATATGACTTATAGAGAAAACAAAGGCTGTCTTCATTTTATAAGTAGGGCCATCACAATTGCGATTAAAGTTTTTGTTTATTTTGTTTTAGCGATTGTAGGTATTTCATTATTTGCAGCATTGTTTGGGATTGGCGCTGCAGTAACAGCAGTATATCCTTTAAAAAAGTTTGTATTGGAAGATGGTGCGCAAAGTTGGTCAGCTTTTGGAACAATTGTATTGTTTATCTGGGTACCTATTGTGGGTATTGTAACAGCAATTATTCGAAAAATTGCAGGATTTAAGAAGACCAATGTTTGGATAAGATCGAGCTTTTGGGCCTTATGGATTGTTGGATGGGTAATGCTATTTTATTTTGGAAGTAGCGTAGGGAACAGCTTTGCCAAACATAATAAACCGGTTGAACAAGCTATTGCTTTAACCAATCCAAGAATTAATTATTTAGAAGTCACGGCTACCCCTAAAATGAAATACTATGAAGATAATTGGTTTAAAATTTCAGAATTCGTTGACTACGGGGATGAGGACACTATTTTTGTAAGAAATCTTAGGATTAGAATTGTGCAATCCACCACAGATAGTTTTCAAGTGAAAGTGGTGAAATTAAGCAATGGTAAAACAGTAGCTGAAGCCAATAACTTAGCAAATAAAATTAATTTTGACCTTACGCAACAGGACAGTATCCTTTATCTAGACAAAGGGATCGGCATCAATGCAAAAGATAAATACAGAAACCAACATGCTATTATGACCATAGCGGTACCCATTGGTAAGCGAATAAAAATTTCGAATAAAGGCTGGTCTCAAACCAATATTAATATTAACCATCGTGGCATGCGTACTGAAACCATTGACCGAATCAGCTCAGATGATGACTGGTATAACGAATGGGATAATGAATCTTTCAGTTATGATCGTGGTGTAACTTATTTAATGACTAGCACAGGATTAGAAAAAATTGGGCGAGCAGACATTGAAGACAAAGAAGAGGATAAAGTTGAAATGTCAGATATTGAAAATCAATTAAACGAATTAAAATTAGAGCGAGAGCGACTAGAAGGGGATTTAAAAAAGTCAAGAGAACAAAAGATAAAAGAGTTGGAAAAAATAGATCGCGCTTTAGAAAAAAAGTCGGCTGACAAGAAGGAAAATAAAGGGTTAACGAATAATACATCGCTGCTTCCTGATTTGAATAAAGTAAATAAAGTGGCGTCCAAGCTTGCAGAAATGCAATCAGTCTTTGACCGCTTTCATTATTAAGCCAATAAAAACAGGGCAAGCGGTATTGTATAATTGAATGGTTAATGATTACCTGTATTGAATATAAACACCTCACTTAAAAGTGGGGTGTTTTTTTGTTATATTTGTCGAAATTAAATTCAAATGAGCGAAATTTTAAACACCCCATTTACCCAAAAACACATTGCATTAGGCGCTAAAATGGCCCCATTTGCTGGATACAATATGCCCATTAGTTATACAGGTATTAATGATGAGCATGTTGCGGTACGTAATGCTGCTGGTGTTTTTGATGTTAGTCATATGGGGGAGTTTATCTTAAGGGGAGCGGATGCACTGGATTTAATTCAAAGGGTAACTAGTAACGACGCATCTGTTTTGGAAGATGGCAAAGCACAATACAGTTGCTTACCAAATGCAACAGGCGGTATCGTGGATGATTTATTAGTATACTGTGTTGAAAAAAACAAAGTATATATGTTAGTTGTGAATGCATCTAACATTGAAAAAGATTGGAATTGGATTGTGCAACATAATACGAAGGGCGTTGAGATGCATAATATTAGTCCTAAAACTGCTTTGTTAGCAGTGCAAGGTCCTAAGGCAGCGCAAATTGTTCAAAAGCTTACTTCGATGGATGTATTAAGTATGCCTTATTATAGTTTTGCCAAAGGGGAATTATTGGGCATTGATAATGTATTAATTAGCGCAACAGGATATACAGGGGCTGGCGGTGTTGAAATTTATTTTGAAGATTTGAATGATCATGCCAATAAAATTTGGGACGCATTATTTGAAGCAGGCGCTGAATTTGGCATCAAACCCATTGGCTTAGGCGCGCGTGATACTTTGCGTTTAGAAATGGGATTTTGTTTGTATGGCAATGATATTGATGATACGACCAGTCCTTTAGAAGCAGGCTTGGGTTGGATTACAAAGTTTACAAAGCCATTTACAAATTCAGTGGCATTGGCGGAACAAAAGGCAAATGGCGTCAATAAAAAATTAGTGGGTTTTGAAATGATTGACCGTGGTATACCTCGTCATTACTATATTATAAAAGATGCATCAGGGAATGAGATTGGTTCCGTTACTTCTGGAACACAAGCCCCAAGTTTGGGAAAAGGAATTGGGCTTGGTTATGTACAATCTTCTTTTGCAAAAGTGGATACTGAAATTTATATTGACATTCGTAACACTTTGGTAAAAGCGAAAGTGGTGAAGTTTCCTTTTAAATAATCCATTTGTTTAATTTAGGTGTTGGTTTATTTGTACCTATTTTTTATGGTGTAAATACATGATTTATATGTTGCTTGTTATTGCATTTTTGCTTCTTAACAAAACATCATGTATTATGAAAGCAATTAAAAATCGAGTTCAATTAATGGGCTATTTGGGTGCAGATCCTGAAATTAAAATTTTTGAAGAAACAAAAAAGTTGGCAAATATCCGGCTCGCAGTCAATGATCGTTATAAAAATGCCAAAGGGGAGTGGGTGGATGAAACCCAGTGGTTTAACTTGGTCGCCTGGTCCAAGCTTGCAGTGTATGCTGAAAAATATTTAGTCAAAGGAATTGAAGTTGCTGTTGAAGGACGACTTATCAATAAATCTTATACAGACAAAAATTTAGTCAAACGATTCAGTACCGATATTCATCTTTCTGAAATATTAATTTTAACTAAGAAAAAAGAGCTTGTATAAGCCTCTCCCATTTTGTATATTTGTGGTGTTATGACGAATAAGAATATAAAACCCAATTTACATACCGTATTAACTCCTCAGTTGCTTGATTTGTATGAAATTAAAGATAGCATTGTTGTCATCATAGATGTATTTAGGGCAACTTCAACAATGGCTACGGCCTTATTTAATGGTGCAAGAAAAATCATTCCAGTGGATTCCCCCGAATTATGCATTGAAATGGGAAAGCAAACTGGTGGAGTTACTGCAGGGGAGCGGGATGGTAAAATCATTCCAGGTTTGTCCTATGGAAATTCTCCTTCTGAATATCCAAGATCATTTATTGAAAATAAAGTTTTAGTGATTACGACAACCAATGGCACTAAGCTTTTACATATGGCATTAAAGCAAGGGGCAAAAGATATTATCACCGGATCCTTTCCTAATTTTTCCGCAGTGGCTGATTATTTAGTACAACAAGGGGCACCCGTGATTTTAGGTTGTTCGGGTTGGAAAAACAGGTTTAATATTGAGGATACCCTTTTTGCAGGGGCAATCATTGAACAAATAAAGGATCATTTTACGATACATTGTGACAGCAGTTTTATGGCTAATCAATTGTACAACCAACACAAGGATGATTTAACGCAGTATATTAAGACCACTACACATTGGCACCGTTTGGCTGCTTATGGGTTGGAGGCCGACATGTTGTATTGTATTTCCAAGGATACCGCCCCTTCCTTGCCTATTTATAAAGACGGCGCCTTAGTGAATGCGCTATAAATAGCTCATATTCAGCTATTTTATGAAATTGGGTGATGAATTTAGCTAGCAAAACCGTAAATTTGCAGATTGCCCTTTTTGAAGGGTTATTTGTATCATTATGGCATTACCCTATTTAGTTAAACACATTTATAGTTACGGTACCGAAGAGGTAATTCGTAGAGGCAAAAAGATTTTTGCTTTGAAGAACATCGAATTGGTCAAATTTGATCCTTTAATTGGAAGTATCCATTGCAGGGTAAAAGATGATGGCTATAGTACCTATTATAAGGTAACCATTGAGAATTTTAAAAATCCCAACACGCTATCCTTAAGATGTGGATGTCCTTATAATTTATCTGAAGTTTGTAGACATAAAGCAGCTGCTTTATTCCAAATACAAGACATGTTGGATAAAAACTTGTTGGATTATAAGCCTGCTGCCTATAAAACAACACATACCCAACTTCGTGCAAAAATTTTGGATCTTAAAACCATTCGAATGCTTTGTTCAAAGCCGACTTTTGAAAAAGCAGAAGTTACTTTAAAATCCATTCGACCACATATTATTTCGAGTGAAAATGAACGCGTAGTTGCTGAAATGGATATCGCTGGCAAAACACATTTGATGATTATTCAAAAAAATGAAGAACGTTTTTTTGATACCTCTTGTGATTGCTTGTCAGAGACGGAGTATCCATTATGTGTGCATAAAACTGTGCTGCTATTACAGTTGTTTCAATTGAAAGGGGCTGATTATTTTGAAACCATACGTAATTGGGATCGTGAAAAAAATAAGCTATTGGCTTTGTATGGCTATAGCTTGGAGGATGATACCAGAGATAAATTTGAATTTATTTATCATGATGGAAAACCGTTTTTGAAAGTATTGGATCCCAATATTAAAAAAATTAATGAGGAACCAAGTCGCGTAACCTTTAAGCGACCACTAGGAAATGATTGGGATATTGAAGAATTAGAAAATCCCAAAGAGGCGCCGCAAAAAACCATTGAGCGATTAGGGCTTGTGATGCAACATCATCCTACGGAATATCCTTTTATTCATTTCAATGTCATTAAGGGAGAAGTAAATGAACAAGGCACTTCCTATGTGGGTAAGGTAGAAAAATTAGATATTGCAAAGTTTGTCATTCCAGATGAAATTAAAGAGGAAGATAAGTTGTTGTTACAGTTGGTACGTAAATTACAAACAGCGGAGTTAACAAAGTATATCAATAAAAACTCACCCTTTGGCGGTATTTGGGATACTGTCATTAATGCAGATGAATCCAGTTTGTCTGAGGATACCAAGGGGCATATTCAAGAATATCTACATCCTAAAATTGAAAAATTGTGGAAGGATTTATCGGAACATCCTTTTAGCTTTTTTATTCCGCATAATAAACCCTTTACCACCGCTAACTTGCAAAAAGCTGAATTAGTTTTTGCGAATATTCAGCCAGGATTTAAAGTGGAGAAGGAGGCGGATCGCTATTTGGTATATGCGCATGTGAATTTACCGGATGGAATAATTCCTGTGGAAGAAAATCATGCAAAATCGCACTTTATCTTTCAGTATCACCACCAATTTTTTTGTTGGAAATCAAAGGACGATGTGAATTGGGTGGAACAATTTTTACCTTCAGGCTGTCATGAAATAACACTTGAAGCATGGCCTAGTTATTTACAAAATACCTTGTTGCCTTTGTCCAAACAATATAAGGTAGAATTAGGCAATGTGGCGCAAGTTAAATTAAGGGGCGTGAAGCCTTCCTTGCAAATTTTCCTAAAAGAGGATACGCAGTTTTTACATTTTGAACCTTTGTTTGTTTATAATGATATTATTGTCCACAAAGAAGATGGTCCTTCGGTGATCCAACAAGTAGGGGATAAAATTGTCATACTTGAAAGAGACTTAGCTGCAGAGCGAACTTTAATGAATGATATTGAACAATTGCATTCTGGGTTTGTACGATTTAATCAAGGCAATGTATTGTCTCTTAAAGGCGCGGAAGTTTTAAAAAATAATTGGTTTTTCCTTTTCATAGATACTTTAAGAGAAAAACAAATACCGATATTTGGTACGGAAACTTTAAAGCAATTTAAATTTAACTCTGCCAAGCCTTCTACCAGATTATATATTAGTAGCAATACCGATTGGTTTGATGCTAAGGTTGAAATTTCCTTTGGTGATCAAAAAGTAAGCGTACAGGATATTAAAAATATGCTTGCCAATAAGCAACAGTTTGTTCCTTTAAAAGATGGTAGTTTAGGTTTGTTGCCAGAGAAATGGTTAAATAAATATTCTTTACTATTTAAAGTAGGTGAAGGAAAAACAGATAATCTTAAATTAAGCAAGTATCATTTTTCAATACTTGATGAATTATACCAACAAAGAGATGAGGAAGAATTAATATTCCAGTTAGAAGGGAAGTATGAAAAAATCAGGGAACGTTATGCGATTACTGATATTGCGCCACCAGCGCATTTGTCACCTATCTTACGCCCTTATCAAGTGAGTGGATTTCAATGGTTAAATTATTTGCATGATGTACAATGGGGTGGTATTTTGGCAGATGATATGGGTTTGGGAAAAACAATTCAAACCTTATCTTTCTTGCAGCACTTGAAAGAAAAAAATGGCAAACTAGTGGCCTTAGTGGTTTGTCCAACCACGTTATTGTACAACTGGCAAAATGAATTAAAAAAGTTTACGCCTACTTTAACCTATCAAATACACCATGGTGGAACGCGTAGTCGTAAACAAGTAGTGAAGGAGGAAATTGAAGTGATCATTACGACCTACGGTACCTTGAGAAGTGATATTAAAATGTTTGTGGAGGTTGATTTTGATTATGTGATTTTAGATGAAAGTCAAGCGATTAAAAATCCTTCTAGTAAAGTAACAAAAGCAGCTTGCTTGTTAAAGGCGAAAAATAAATTGTGTTTGAGTGGTACGCCATTACAAAACAACACTTTTGATATTTATGCGCAAATGAATTTCTTAAATCCAGGTATGTTGGGTTCGATTGAATACTTTAAGCATAATTTTTCGATGCCAATTGATAAATTTGATGAGAAGGAACAAAAAGAACATTTAAGAAAATCGGTTTTCCCATTCATATTAAGACGTACCAAGGAGCAGGTGGCAAAGGATTTGCCAGAAAAACAAGAAATGGTATTGTATTGTGAGATGGGGGATGAACAAAGAAAAATTTATGAAGCCTATCGTAACGATTATAGAGACAAATTGATAGGCATGGTGGAAGAAAAAGGAATTCAAAAATCACAACTATCTATTTTGCAAGGTTTAATGAAACTCCGTCAAATTTGTGATAGCCCTGCTAT
>SXGR01617167.1_pt1 | contig 29955 bp, 22 predicted proteins | sample 3174711 | NCBI WGS metagenome assembly SXGR01 (sample SAMN11356860, study PRJNA531348) | freshwater metagenome | isolation source: freshwater sample F1-60 | place: China: Fuxian Lake, Yuxi | collected 2017-12-25 | reverse complement strand
TCAGGAACCCGATGAACCGCTCGTGCGTCCCCAGCGGAGCGCGGTGGATGCAGAGCGGGGTCTTCTCGGTGTTGTCACGGTCGCGGTAGGTGAGTCCAAACCGGGCCGGGACGGCGAAGTCCACCTGGTTGGTCGCGATCGTGAACTCTCGTCCAATGGCGCTCCACACCTGCACGTCGATCTTCGGTCCGTAGAAGGCCGCCTCGTTCGGCACCTCAATGTAGTTGATGCCCGACTCGATCAGGACCTGACGGACCATGTCCTCCGTCTTCTTCCAGAGCTCCGGTTCGTTGACGAACTTCTGGCCGAGCCGTGAGGGATCGTGGGTGCTGAAGCGCATCTGGTAGCGGTCCAGTCCGAAGATCTTGAAGTACTTGAGGTACATTTCGTTCACCGCGCGGAACTCCTCGGCGAACTGTTCGGCGGTGCAGTAGATGTGGGCGTCGTTCATGTTCATCGCACGGACGCGCATGAGGCCAAAGAGCTCACCGGACTGCTCGTACCGGTAGCAGGTGCCGTATTCGGCGAGGCGAAGGGGCAGGTCGCGGTAACTCCGGGGCTCCGCCGCGAAGATGCGGTGGTGGTGCGGACAGTTCATCGCCTTGAGGTAGTACCTCTCGACGTGACGCGGCGGTGCACCGGCCGGGGCCGACTCCGCAGCAGTGGGAGCCCCATCCTCGGCGAGCTCCATCGGGGGGAACATCGACTCGGCGTAGTAGGGAAGGTGACCCGAGGTCTTGTACATCTTCTCCTTGGCCAGGTGCGGGGTCCGGACCCGGACGTAGCCCGCCTGGAACTCCGTCTCCTTCGCGAGGCGCTCCAGCTCCTCGACCAGCACGCCGCCCTTGGGCAGCCAGAGGGCGAGTCCGGGCCCGACGTAGTCGGAGTCGAACGCGAACAGTCCCATCTCGGCCCCGATGCGCCGATGGTCCCGCTTCTTGGCTTCCTCTTGGAGCTTCAGCCAGTTCTCGAGGTCGTCCTTGGTCTTGAAGGCCGTGCCGTAGAGGCGCTGGAGCTGCGGGTTCTTCTCGTTGCCGCGGAAGTACGCACTGGCGACGCGCAGCAGCTTGATCGCTCCGGGCTTCACATTGCCGGTCCGCATCACGTGGGGGCCGGCGCAGAGGTCCACGAACTCCCCGTTCTGGAAGAAACTGATCGCTTCTCCCTCCGGGATGTCGGCCAGCCGCTCCAGCTTGAACCGCTGTCCCTTCCCCTCGAAATGGGCCCGGGCCTCATCGCGGGTCTTGATCGACTTCTCGAAGACCTGGTTCTCCTTGGTGATCTTCCGCATCTCCTCCTCGATCTTCGGGAAGTCGTCGGGGGTGAACCGGTGCTGGAGGTCGAAGTCATAGTAGAATCCCTCGTCGGTCCAGGGGCCGATGTCGAGCTGGGCGTCGGGCCAGAGCCGGAGGACGGCGGTGGCCAGGATATGGGCGCACGAGTGGCGGAGGCGGGCCAGCTCGTCGATCTGATCACGCTGCTCGAGCGTCTTGCGCTGCACGTCCGACTTGGCGGCTTCGAATTGGGACGGGTCGTTCTGGTTCATGGGACTGTTCTGGAAATGAAAACGCCCCGGACCGGTTCTCGGTGCGAGGCGTCAGGCGTCCTCTCCTGCGGGGAAAGGACGCTATCGGGTGGTCGTTATAGGATCGATGCCCCGGGTCACTTCACGATCAAGCCAATCGCCCCCCGATTCCGCAACGGGATTCTGGGGAGGGACTCACACGGGGACGCGAAGACGCGGAGGAGGGGAAAGAGAAAGAGGCTTCATTGGATCCTGTCCTTGGGGCTGGGTGAGCTAAACGAGACGATCGGCAGGGACGCCCGGGCCAGGGGAGGAAGGAGAGCGTTTTGGGGGCGTTGTGGCACTGATCCCGCACCCAGCACCTGTGGAGGGCCAGGAACGTGTCGAAATCATCACAGCCGGTTCTCGTGGTCTTCGTCCTCTCCGGCCTCCTCCGGGTCTTCGCGTCACCGTGTGAGTCCCCCCGGAATTCGGCTGGTCATCGAGACCGCAGTACGGATCTGCTGGGATCACTCCCATGCATTTGTATCCGCCTTCCGTTTCCCGCCGTGACTTTCTCCGTGCCGGAGGAGTCCTGACCACCTCTCTCGCCTTCGGGAAGGCTCCAGCACTCCTCGCGGCGGAGTCCCCGTCACGACGCATCCGGGTCGGGGTGATGGGACTAGGTCGCGGGCGCGATCATGTGAATGCCTTTCTGCAGGTGCCAGGGGTGGAGGTGGCCTGGGTCTGTGATGTCGATGAACGCCGTCTGGCTCCCGCGACCAAGGCGGTGGCCGACAAGACGGGTCGTGAACCCCGCACGGCCCGGGATTTTCGTCGGATGCTAGAGGATCCAGGCGTGGATGCCGTCTCAATAGCCACTCCGAACTTCTGGCACGCCCCGGCCACCATCCTCGCCTGTGCTGCAGGCAAGCACGTCTATGTCGAGAAGCCAGGAAGCCACAACGCCCAGGAGGCGGAGTGGATGGTGGCGGCGGCACGGAAACATCGACGCCGGGTCCAGATGGGCAATCAACGTCGGAGCCTTCCAGAGGTCCAGGAGGCGATCCAACGCCTGCGGGAAGGGGAGATTGGTCCGGTGCGATCCGCGCGCTGCTGGTACAGCGCGGCTCGCCCCAGCATGGGCCGTGGCAAACCCACACCGGTTCCCCCCTGGCTCGACTACCCGCTCTGGCAAGGTCCGCTACCCGAGCGGCCGGTCGTCGACAACCTCATCCACTACACCTGGCACTGGCGCTGATTCTGGGGTGGGGGAGAGCTGGCGAACAACGGGATTCATACCCTCGACCTTGCCCGATGGGGACTCGGGGTGGGGCATCCCGTGCGGGTCGCCGCGGTTGGCGGGCGGTATGCATTCGACGACGATCAGGAGACCCCGGACACCCTTGTGGCGACCTATGATTTCGGACATTCCGCCGCGGTCTGGGACGGAAGCAGTTGTTCCCCTAGGAACGGGGAAAAGCTCCCGCTCGTGACGTTCTATGGGGATCGCGGGACCTTGAGCATCGATTCCCGGTCGGGATATCGGGTGCAGGATCCCGAGGGACGGGAGACCCGGGTCGTGCCGGGGCGATTCAGTGATGTCCCCCACTTCAGCAACTTCGTCGCTGCGATCCGGGAGGAGGCCCGATTGAACTCCGAGATCGCCGAAGGGCAGGTCAGCACCCAGCTCTATCATCTTGGGAACATCGCATGGAGACGCCATGCGGAGCTCCAGGTGGACCCCCGAACGGGTCGGATCATCGATGCCGACCGGTCGATGCGACGCCTCTGGGGTCGTGAGTATCGTCCGGGTTGGACCCCCCGGGTCTGAGCCAGACGTCAGCGCGGGTAGACTGACTCGATCCAGCGGAACCGCTGCGTGTCGTTGATGGGCTCACGGCTCACCCGCAGGGCCTCGGGCTTTCCGGCTGCAGCATAGGCAGACTCCACCCAGGCGGTGGTGAAACGTAGACCGACGTTGTGGAGGTTCAGGGGTTTGGGGGCGGCCAGAGCCACCGCGCCATCGAATCCCCCGAGGAGTCGGATGCCTGGGACAAAGATCTCCGGGGCGCTCATCGCGGCGTCATCGGCCACCTCCAGGTTGCCGGCGTCGGCCAGGGTCGCATCGGCCAGGCGTGCGGCCGACAGCGCCCAAAGTCCGGCGGCGTCCTCGCCGATCAGCACAATCCGAGCACCGGGGAAGATCTGCCGGGCGTAGGCAATCGCGGTGGCGACGTCCTGGACCCGTTCCTGAAGTACGGTGCGGTTGTAGGTGTTCAAGAAATTCGTGAACGGGGAGCGCGCCAGGACGGCGGGATCCCGCTGTGGCCCCGTCTGGAAGGCGTCGAACGCGAGCACGGGGATGCCTGCAGCAACCAGGTTGATGGCCTGTTTCTCCCAACGTCCACCGACCCCGATGGCGGCCTTGCCGTCGGGATGTGCCAGCACGATGGCGGCCCGGGGATTGTCGACCCGGGTCATGGCCAGACGCCGCTCGATCCGATCCCCACGTCCGGTTCGTCCGAACGCCCCGGCGATCTCCAGGCGCGTCTTCTCCGATCCATCGAGGGCGAACGCCCGGGACCACGTCGGTGTGAGGATCTGCACGAACCGCGCGTAGCTTTCGGGGTCCGTCGGACGGAGCTTCTCGAGATCCCGTTGCCGCTGCTGGATCCAGGCCGCCGTGTACTCGGCCTCAGACAGCGCATCGGGCGGATAGTCATCATCGAGGAAGACCTTGAGACGGTCCCGGGGCGGCACGGTGAAGGGCATCTCCTCGACCGGACCGGCTGGCTGCCCCTGGAGCCACCGGGCCATCCAGGCGTACATCACCTCACGGGAGATCCGGTTGTAGTTGTGGGGGAAATCGAACCGCACCGCGCTCGTGTTCCCCGGAACCCCGAGCACCTGGTAGACCTTGGCGACGTCAGGTCCCTCAACCTCAAGGGTGGTCTTGGTCCAGTCGCCGGTCGCGCCGATCAGCAGCTGCGGCCTCGGTGCCGCTGCGGCGGCAAGGTCGATGTTCGAGAAGTCCACCCGCAGCCCGGGGGCGTTCTCGCAGAAGCAGCCGCCCTGCATGGTATGGGACACCATCACGGCAGGGACGCTCACCTTGATGCGGTCGTCGACTGCCGCGAGCAGGAAGGACTGCGTGCCGCCCCCGGACGCACCGGTGATGCCGATGCGGTTCGCGTCGACATCGGGCAGGGAGGAGAGGAAGTCGAGGGCCCGCATCCCGAACCAGAGCTGCTGGCCCATGAGGCTGAGATTCCAGAGCTGGTTCGTCGTATTGCGGAAAAGGGCGACGTGGTTGTCGTAGAAATTGGTCCGTACGACCGACCGGTCCGCGTTCCGGGGCGAGAACTGGGCGGAGTCGTTGTAGCCGATCATGTCGTAGCTGAAGACGACGAATCCCATGCGGGCCAGCTGGATGCAGCGTCCGGGCACGCTGGCCGTGTCGGTGTTCTCGAGGCGTCCGCTGGCCCAGTGCCCGTGCGGGCTGAGCACGGCGGGGAAGGGGCCGGAACGCCCCTTCGGCCGGTAGAGGTTCCCGGCGAGGTAGACACCCGGTGACGGCTGGAGATGCACCTTCTCCGCCGTGAAGCCATCGCCTTGGAAGGGTTCGGTCACGCGCTCCCGCAGGGCCGACTTCGCAGGCACGGGCCAGAGTCCACAGCTGTGGAGGATCTGCGCCCGGATGTCGGTCGCGCGCGGCTGCCATTCTGCTGCGTTCGCCGGCGGGGTGAAGGGGCGTGGGGTGTTCAGGTCGCGGACCGCGGATCCCCGGGTGTCGGAGGGTGGAAGCTCGGCCTGCAGTCCGGGAACACAGGTCAGGGACAGGGCCACGAAAAACCAGATCGGGCGGACGCTCAACATGACCCAAACCTACTGGAGCGGAGCCGCCAATGCCATCCGGTCGTGCCCGCTGGTCCAACGCTTCCCTCTCGCACAGGTCCCCGGCCGACAGGCACTCTCAGCGCATCTCACCTCCATGCCGTCACCCGTTTCCTTGCCCAAATCCGGAATCTTTCCTGCCCTCTGGTTGCCGACCGATCGGGAGGGCCGGCTCATGGAATCCGCCATCCGCGGTCATGCGGCCTACCTGAACCGCTGTGGCGTCCATGGACTAATGGTCCTGGGCACGACCGGGGAGTTCCCGTTCTTCAGCGCGGACGAACGGGCCGAGCTACTGTCCCGAGTGGCGGAGTGGGTGGCCCCGCTCCCGGTCATGGCGAACATCAGCGACATTTCGCCCCGGGTCGTGGCCCGACTCGCCCGAGTGGCACAGGATTCTGGCTGTGCCTCGGTGGCGATCCTGCCACCCTGGTATCTCCAGATCAGCCAGCCCGACCTTCTAGAATTCTTCCTCCACGCCGCCGAGGCCGCTTCGCCCCTGCCGGTCTTCCTCTACAACTTCCCGGAGCGGGTCGGGAATCCGATCCTGCCGGAGACGGTCGCGGCCTTTGCCGACCGCGCCCCCCTTGCCGGGATCAAGCTCAGCGGCGGGACCTGGGATCTTCACGCCACCATGATGTCCCTCGCCCGGGAACGGGGCTTCGGCGTCCTCACCGGATGGGATGTCCGCCTGACCGACGCCATGGCCCTTGGGTGTTCGGGGTGCATTTCCGGGTTGTCGAACTTCACCGTGGAACCGCTGATTGCCGCGTTCCGGGCCATGCAGGACGGGGACCGTCCGACGGCAGACCGTGCGATGGAGGAACTCCGCGAGACGGCGGCAGGCCTCGAGGGCCTGTCGTTCCCTCACGACATTCCTGCCGGCATGGAGGCTCGGGGCTTCGTCACGGGTGAACCCAAACAGATCCTGTCGGCCAGCACCATGGCGGCCCGGCAGGTCGTCACCACCCGGCTCCGGAACCGGTTCCAGCAGCTCGGACTCGCATGAACCCCGACGGCACCGGAAACGGAATCCGCCTCGCCCGTTACGCCTGGCTGGTGGTGGCGCTACTGTTTCCAGTTGCGCTGCTCAACTACCTCGACCGGCAGATGATTGCGTCGATGAAGTCCTCCGTCATGAAGGATATCACCGACATCGGACGCGAGGCCAACTGGGGCTACATGCTGGGCCAATTCAAGTGGGTCTACGCGTTCCTGAGTCCGCTCGGCGGGTACCTGGCGGATCGGTTTGGCCGACGATGGACCATCTGCGGCAGCCTGATGGCATGGTCGGTGATCACCTGGATCACTGGTCGTGTGACCACCTTTGAGGGCCTGCTCTGGGCGCGGACCCTGATGGGAGTCAGCGAGGCGTTCTACATTCCGGCAGCCCTGGCGCTGATCTCGGACTATCACGTGGGCCCGACTCGGTCCCGCGCCGTGGGAGCGCACCAGATGGGGATCTACTGCGGGGTGATCCTGGGTGGTTTCGGGGGCTATGTGGCGGACGCCCTGGACTGGGGATGGCGCTCGGCGTTCAACCTCACGGGTCTCACCGGGATCCTCTATGCGATCCCCCTGGCGCTGCTGCTGCGGGATCGGACGGCCTTGATGCCGGAGACACGACGATCCGGTTCCACCTCGCCTCGAGCGGTGGTGTCGGAGCTCCTGACCAATGTCTCATTCCTTCTGCTGGTGCTGTACTTCACGCTCCCGGCGCTGGCGGGCTGGGTGGTCCGGGACTGGATGCCCGCGATCCTCCAGAAGAGCTTCAACATCAGCCAGGGCATCGCCGGGGTCTCGGCGACGCTGTATTGGCAGTCGGCCGCGATGGTGGCTGCGGTGGGAGGGGGATGGCTGGCCGACCACTGGATGCGGCGCTCGGACCGCGGTCGGATCCGTGTCAGTGCCCTCGGCATGATGCTGATCATCCCGGCGCTGTTTGGCGTGGGCAATTCGACCAGTCTCAACTCCTTCTCTCTGGCGATCGGCTCCCTGGTGCTTTTTGGCATCGGCTGGGGATTCTTCGACGGCAACAACATGCCGATCCTGTGCCAGATCGTGCGACCCGAGCTACGCGCCACCGGCTACGGCTTGATGAACCTCGTCAGCATCAGCTGCGGCGGTCTCGCAGACTGGGGGTTCGGGGCGATGCGGGATCGGGGGGTCCCGGTGAACCTCATCTTCTCCGTCTTCGCCAGCGCCTGCGTGGTTTCCGTCGTGCTGGTGCTCTTGATCAAGCCCAGCAAGAGCGTCCGGTAATGGGGTGGGAGGCTTCGTGCTGGGGCTCACACGAAGGAGAGGGAAAATGAACTCATACGGTGACGCGGAGGGAGACGGGAGAGGCGGTAAAAGAGGAGGGATGGGGCGTTGTGAAGTTGAGGTCTTGGAGAAGATTCATCCCTGAGGGATGTCAGCCTATCGGCGGCGGTTAAGCGGAGTGACACCACGGGAACCCGACGCCCCAATTTGCTGCACCCTGGAGGGGTGGCAGCCCCAGGGAGGCGTCCCGTATCTGCAGGACGATACCGTGACGGAATGAACACGGTTGGGGTTGCCTCAGTCGGCCTCTGCCCGTCCATCCCCCTCTCTGTCTTTCCTCCGTGACTCCGCGCCACCGCGTGAGTCTTCGCCTGACCACCTCCCAACCCAACCGGGTCAACCGGGCCGATCGTATCCTCGGATCAACAGGAGTCGACGCGTCTCCGGAGTGACTTTGAAGAGCTCTCCCGGCGGCAGGCTCTCGACCCAAAAGATTTGGCCAGCAGCTGTTTCCCCGATCACGAGGTGTCGTCGAACCGCCGCCGGAATCTTACGGTTCACAAACAGATCCTGGAGCTTGGAACTTCGCTTTCGACCCAGCATCTGGAAGCGGTCTCCGGGGTTCCAGTGCCGGAAGATGACCGAGGGTCCAACGGCTTGGGCGTCCAAACACTCCCATCCCGGGATTCCAACGAGCTGGGGATCAGAGCAGCGCGTCGGCTCCAAGCGCCACTCTACGAATCGATTTCCGAGCGCCTGGGTGCCGCTGAAACCAAGGGAGATCTCAGCACGTTGGGACGAGAACCGGTCGTGGGATTCACGCCGGGCGAATCCGCCACCGGAGCGCCATTCCAGGTCGATCCCCGGAGCAACGGTGACGCTTTGCCGCCCCCGGAGGCGTTCCAGCGGGTCGAACCCCACGTCATGTCCCAGCTCCCAGAGTTCCTGCCGCAACACCCAACGCTGGAGGGCAGGGGACAACGACGCGAAGGGCAGACGATCCGGATTTCCACGCCACGCCTCCGCCTCATCCGCCAGGTGTTCCGCCTCATCGCCCAGCAGCTCGGCGGTGCGGCAGAGCACCCCACGAATACCCGGATTGAACTCCCGCTCCAGCAACGGTAGGAGGTCGTGTCGGACCCGATTGCGCAGGAGAGTTCGATCGGAGTTGGAGGAGTCCTCCCGAAAGGCGATGGCCTCGCTCGTTGCGAACCGGAGCAGCTCTTCGCGATGACACCGCAGCAGGGGGCGGATCAGTGTGAGTTCCCGCGCTTTGGGAATCTGAACCGGAGCGAGACTCTGCCAGGTCATGCCGGCGAGCCCCTCGCTTCCGGCACCCCGGAGCAGGCGAAGCAGCAGCAGCTCCGCCTGGTCGTCGGCATGATGGGCCGTTGCCTCCGTGCCGATTCCCTCCTTGGCGGCCGTGGACGCGAGGAATCGGTGACGCAGGCGACGCGCCACCATCTCGAGAGATTCCTTGGAACGCTCGAGTGTTTCGCGGACCCGGAGGGTGCCGACATGACACCGGATCCCAAGGTTCTGACACGTCGTCTCGACAAACGCCGCGTCGGTATCGGAATCGGCCCCACGAAGCCCGTGGTTCGCATGGGCGACCACGAGGTCGAGCCGCGGACGCCGCATCCCGGCCAGCACGTGAAGAAGGACCATCGAATCCAGCCCACCCGAGACAGCCACAAGGAGTCGTCGATCCTCGGGGAGCAGCTGGTGTGACTCCAGCTGCGCAAGAATCTGCCGACGAAGATGCGCCACTGGCTGAGGCTAGAGCCGATCAAAGGTACTGGGGAACCCAGAATTCCGGGCCATTGGGCAGAAGCTCTCGAATACTCCGTCGATCTCAGGCTTTTCCGGGCCAACTGCCGTCCTCGAAATCTGGAACCTCGGAACTCGAGCCAAGATTCCTAAGCCAGAGCGGTTCAAGTTCCACCCGCAGGGTGCCATCGAACCCTTGGAGAAGGGCCCTCGACCGCAATATTTCCAGGGTGGAGTGTGCAAGAATATCAGGTTGATTCCGCGTCAGGGAGGCAAAGTGGCGAAGGGATCCCAGAAGCCGTTTGCCAGGTTTGAGGTGGCGCCAGAGAACGACGGATCCGTTCCGGATCTTCAGTGCGCGGAGTCCCGGGCTCGATTGGCGTTTCGAGTAGGTGTCAATGGCCTGGGCGCAGAGAGAGGGATGCTGGACAATTTTGAGACCCGCCTTCTTCGCCCGCAGGCACAGGTCGTCATCCTCGGAATAGGCGAAGAACCGAGCGTCGAACCCACCCATCTTTGTGAATCGGTGCCGATTGAAACAGGCGAGGCCACCGATGAAATAGTCGATGTCTCGTGGACCGGTGGGTGCATCGAGATCCACCCGTTCAATCCTCATTGAATGGACGGTCAGATTGCTACCGGCATAGTGGAAAGAGCCATCCCTGTTGCGTATCCAGCCGACCACCGCAAGGGTATTCTGGAACTGATCGGACACCGCGGAACGAAGCGTTTCGACGAAGCCATCTGGGAACTCAAAATCGTCATTGGTGACGAACACCCATTCGTGTCGTGCCTGGCTGACATTGTGGTTGGCCATTGCGCCGAAGCCGTGGTTCTCGCGCGCAAAGAAGCGGACATTCGGCTTCGACCACTCCGAGTCGAGGCGGGTTGAGGGACCCGATTGATCGGTGATCACGATCTCATCGTCGGGACGGATCTGGCCCATCAGGCTTCGCATGCACTGACAGAAGGCCTTGGGCCTCCGAAACGAATTGATCGCGATGGAGAGCGGCGGAAGCATTTCAGAGAGGGCGTCGACGGCCGTCCATGCGTTGAATTCAGGCTATCCCGCACAGACGTCACGTCGAGCTGGGAAGTGCGATCCCAATTCAGGCCATGTGGAGCCGTTCTGGAACGCCCCACTTCCCCGCTTGGCGCGCGGATCGGCTATCCGTAGCGTCGCGACCTCGAATGCGTCTTACCCCCTGGGGACTTGCCATCCTGCTGACCGCCTCCGCCGTCGGACAGGAGACGTCGTCGTCGCAGCCCGAGGCGGAGATCGTGATCACCTCGGCTGACGGAATGGGGGAGGTGGAGATCGACCGGAAGACCAACATCGCAACGGCGCGCAACGGTGTCGTGGTCCGCTTCCGCACCGCCATCCTCACCGCCCAGCGCGTGCGGATCAGTGCCGACACGGGGACCATCGAGGCCGAGGGGGATGTCTCGATCCAGGAGAACCGAGCCGATGGCGCAGCCGTCCTCTGGCGGGGTGAGCAGGTGAAGTACGACTACGTCAACCGCAAGGTCGAGTCGGAGCGCTTCCGATTTGGTTCTCCCCCCTACTTTGTCGGCGGTGAGAGCCTGAGGGCTGGGTCCACCAACCAGGTCCAGACCGCCACGAATGCGTTCGTGACGACCGATGACGTCGCGGAGCCGGGCATCCGGATCAAGGCCCGGAGCCTGACGGTCACCGACAACAAGACCCTCACGGCACAGGATGCCACAGCCTTCGTGGGGCCCGTGCCGGTGATGTATTATCCGAAGTTCACCGAGTCCCTCGGCGAGCGGCGGTTCTCCTGGAGCGCCAGCCCGGGGTATCGCAACACGTGGGGCGCCTTCGTCCTCGGGTCGTACAACCAGAACTGGAACGAATCCCTTCAGACCGCGCTCGAGCTGGACTACTACAGTCGTCGTGGCCCGGGTGTTGGACCCACGGCCAAGTATGACCTCGGTCAATGGGGGCAGGGGCAGGGGCAGGTCTACTATGTCAATGACCGGCTGGGTGGAACCAACTTCTTTGGCGGTCCACTTCCGGAGAACCGGGGACGGGTCAACTACAGCCACTTCGCGAATCCCTACCAGGACTTCTACCTCAAGGGGACGGTCCGCTATCAGAGCGATCCGAACATCGTCCACGACTTCTTCGACAACGAGTACCGGTCAGACACACAGCCTCTCACGCTGTTCGAGGCCCAGCAGCTCTGGAAGAACTACACGCTCGGGGTCATCACGGTTCCGCAGGTCAATTCGTTCCAGCAGCAGGTGGAACGGCTGCCGGAACTGACCTTCAGCGGGAACCGTCAGCAGATCGGCAAGACGCCGCTGTACTATGAGAGCCAGAATCGGGCGGGCTATCTGGAGTTCCGTGGGGGCGACTACGCGTCGACCAACTATTCGGCGTTCCGTGGGGACACGTTCCACCAGGTGACGCTGCCGTACACGGCGTTCGGATGGCTGAACGTGATCCCAAGGGCAGGGGGACGGCTCACGGCGTACTCGGAGACAACCGGCCTACCCTTGGAGGCCCAGAACCGGTGGATCTTCAACACGGGGGCTGAGGTGACCGGCAAGGCATCGGCCCTGTGGCAGAACACGAAGAGTGGGTTCTGGGATCTCGATGGTCTCCGCCATGTGATCCAGCCGTCGGTCAACTACGCGTATGTGCCGACCCCGAGCGTCCAGCCGTTCCTGCTGCCGCAGTTCGATCGTCGGACGCCGTCGCTCGAGCTCGATCCGGTGGAATTCCCGGACAACAACTCGATCGACTCCCTGGACTACCGGAACGTGATCCGGCTTTCGCTCTTCAACCTCCTCCAGACCAAACGATCCGGGAATGTGAAGCCCTTCGTGGCTTGGAATCTGTACACGGACTGGAATGTCGGGGACCTCCAGATCCCCAGGACCACGGTCGCCAACTCCCGGTTCAGCGACGGCTATTCGCGCCTGATGCTCCAGCCCCGCGACTGGTTCGCCTATGGAAACTTGGTCCGCTACGACATCGTGGGCAGTCAGGTGAAGGAGTTCGACAACCTGGTCCAGTGGACCCCAGTGGAATCCTTCAACTGGACAGTTGGCAACCGGTACCTGGTTGGCATCCCGGCTCTCGGTCTTCTCGACAGCAGTCTCTTCTATTCGGGCATGGGATACCGGGTGAACGAGAATTGGAGCCTTCGGATGAGCCAGCAGTTCGAGGCCAAGACCGGAACCATGCAGGCCCAGTACTACACCTTGTCGCGGGATTTCCGGAGCTGGGTTGGTGCCCTGACGGTCCGACTCCAGGACAACGGTGTGAATGGACTCAACTGGACGGTCGGTGTCGGATTCCAGCTGAAGGCCGCGGCTCGGGGTGGGGCTTTGGACAACGATTTCGGTCCGAACCGCCTGATGGGCTATTGGAACTGAACCGGGAGGGATTCCTCAGAAATGCAGGTGCTACGCACCGTCTCTTCAGATGTCAGATCTAAATATAACATTTATTGTAATCGATCAGGCGGGTCGTGCGGAGAGGTCTCGAAGACGCTCCAGCGTTTCGACCGCGAATGGGCTTTTGACCGGGCTCATCGTCCGGGTCTCCAAGGCCCGCAGTCCTTCGAGCGCCTTGGCGTGGGCCGTTTCCCAGGATCCTTCGGCCAGCAGCACGGCAGATTCGGCGCGTAGTCGGGTCGCGGGATCAAAGTCCATCGGACCTGCGGAATCCAACCACGTCCGAGCCAGCCTTGGATCCGATCCTACCGTCGCCACCATCCAGGCGTACTCACACCGCACCGTGGCTGCGAGGAGCAGCACGAGTTTGTCTTCGGACTCCGCGAGGGTCTCCAGATGTCTCCGGGCCGTCTCCCAATCCTGCCGGTCCGCCGCGTGCAGATAGGCATTGAGGCGCGCGTAAAGGTCGTACAGCGAACGGTCGTTCAGGCTCAGGGAACGCTCGAGGAGTCCCGGATCCAGATCCCGCGGTCGTGTGCCGGACAGCTGCTCCATCGTCAGGACCATCATGGCGATCTCCTGGTCGGTTTTTGGACCCCGCCGGGACAGGTCCCAAGCGCGTCGTCCGTCCGACTTGAACCCGCCCGCAGTGAAGGGCGCCAGCGTGAGGACTGCGAGGAGCAGAGAGAGGGGTGCCGTCACCATCACCACGCGAGCTACAGTCGTCGCAACCCTTCCGGAGACCGGTTCCACCACCAGCAACAGCCCCTGGAGCACGCCCCACAGAACCAGACTCGCGATGGGTCCGCCCAGGACCATAACGATGAGCTGTCGGGAGGTCAGCCGGCTGCAGTCCTGGGGCAGACAGGCGCCCATCCCGCCCGCCACATTGACGCTCCGATTCCATCCCAATTGGATGCCGTTGGGGGTTCGGAGGACCTTGATGGGGCCCACCATCCACAGGAGGAAGCGTCCCCCGATGAGCCAGCCCCCGATGAGATGACCGAGCTCATGAATCCCAACCGCCACGAGCCACGCCACCGGCAGCGAAGCCAGCAGGTCTGTCCCAGCAGGGGCTTTTCCGCTGAACCACGAAACGATCAAGGCTCCGATCACACCCCCGACAACGCCACCTACCACCGTACCTTTCCAGCTTTTGGCGAAGGACTTTTTGGTGCTGCGCTGGGGCGGCTTGATCCAGTCCATGTCCCCTGCCCTCCGCTCTTCCCCTGCCCTAGTCCTGGCCCCAGCCGAAGTTCAGTCGACCATTCCTCAGGAATGGCCAGAAGACCATCCAGTGGCGCCCGATCACCCGTTCCTGAGGGAAATCCGGAACGGGCCAGTCGCGGGAATCCGCGCTGTTCATGGTGTTGTCGCCGAATGTGACATAGTGGTCCGGTCGGATCTGCACCTCGGCCTTGCCGTCCGGGAAGTTGCGGGTCGGCCCCGGGTTGCCCCACGTCTGCTGCCAGACCGCGCCGTTCACGTGACCCGAATACCGATCGGCCACCGGCGGCTGGTTTGGATCGAATGCGAAGACCTTGTGGAATCCGGGATCGTTGGTCGTGAGCTCGCGGCCGTTGATGTAGGTATGCCGGTCGTCCCCGATCCGCACGGTCTCGCCGCCCAGTCCGACCAGCCGCTTGATGTAGTGTGTGTTCGCGGTCATGCCCGGATGCTTCTCGGAGCGGAACACGATGATGTCGCCACGCTCGGGTCGCCTGAAGTTGTACGACACCCGCTCGACAAACAGGTGGTCCCCGGTGGTGACCCGCGCCCGGGCGATCTCTTCGCCCTTGCGGAACCGACGCTTCTTCATGGTCCGACGTGCCTCGTCGAAGAAACCCAGCTGCCGAGGAAAACTCTCGGGAGGGAACCAGACCGTGATGGGCCCCGCTGTGGTCTCGATCTTCTGCTTCTTCACGAAGGGCATCACCATCGTGGGATTCTCGTCCCAGTTCGTGATCTCTAGATCCTCGGGGGCCATGATCTGATAGTAGCTCACCCCGTAGGCCACCTTCTCCCAGATCCGCATCGGCCACGACGGCACCGGGGTGTTGGTGTCACGGAGATCCTCATACGTGACGCCCCAGAGGGTGGGCTGGGCCGAACCGGTCGGGATCACCATCGGCTGGATCAGGAAGGCGCGGCTCCCGACGATCAGGACGGCAACCTCGAGAAGCATCAGGACGTTCTCGCGGATGCCCGGATTCGGGTAGGGCTTGAGCCACTTGCTCGCGGTGCTCTCGAGATTGTCCATCGCATCGAGGACGGCCGAATGGGGGGCCCCGCCGCGGACCGTCTGCCGGTAGTCCTTCAATGCCTGCTCCATGGCCTGGACGGCCTGAGGCGCGAGGATGTCCCGCTGATGGTTGAGGAGCTTCCGGACCGCATCCTCCATTTCTGAGGCCTTGCGGAGTGTCCGGGAAAACAGCCAGCGCAGGTAGTACATGAAAACTGTTGGCAGAAAGTGCACGCTGGGGGATCCGAAGGCCAGCGTGGACAACGGAGGCGGATCCGGTGCTGTCAGTCCAACGCGGACAGAATTCGGTTCGGGCTAAGGAGTTTCCTGCTCCGGGCGAATCCACCGGCTTTGGACCCCACGACCTTCCCGGGTCATCGCCGTCATCGCGACGAACCGAGTGGGATGTGGCAGCACTCCCGCCGGAATCGATCCCCGCACTGGAAGCTCCCGCAGGAGAAAGGACCAGAGGGTGTTGTCCGGCTCGGTGATGCTCCCAGCCTTGGCAATTTCCCTGACGACGACCTCGGACCTCTCGAGGCGAGCCAGACGTGCCAACCTCTTGGGATCATTGCCTCGCGCTCCGAGCATGGCGGCCCCCATTCGGATCAGGGCTGGGGACCATTTCTGGCCCCCATGGAGGAGGCCGATCGAGAGCTCCTCGTTGGAAATCTTATTCGTGCCGGGGTCGAGGACCTCTCCATGGACGGCATCCCGGTAGTACCCACACCCACGTTGAACCGCAAACCGCATCAGGGATTCCGCATCACCCAGACCCGATGCCCTGAGGCGCCGCTGAAGCGGTGAGCAATGGCTCGTGGTTCCGAGCCGGCGGAAAAATGTCGGTATGGAAAAACGCTAACCGGGGGACGGAATCCATTCAATCTCGTCGGGCACGGTGCCCGAGAGCTCCCCTTCCCTCGTGCCTAATCCGGCTGATGTGACGACAAGCCGGTCTCCAGGACCTCGGACCGAGTCTTTGGCGCGTAGCGGAGCTTCAAGACCTGGAAGACATGCACCAGCAGTTCTCCGATGCTGAGCAAGAATGGCACCCAGAGGAGATCGAGGCACCGCTGCCGTGCGGCCAATGAGAGAATACCCTGGGTGTAGTCGGAACCCAGGCCGATCAGGCTCTCCATCAGAAGTCCGAGCGAAATGATGCCAAGACCAAATCGGGAACAGGTCAGATTGAGAGCACGGTCCAGACCTTCATGGGGGCACACATAGCTTCGGCACCGAAGCACGGCCATCTCGCGCGCTTCGACCAGGACGCCCCAGCCCACGAGGATGGTTGCGAAGGCATCCACCTCCAGTCCTGTCTGCGGGGTTGCGGCTGCCGGCACCCACCAGGCTCGAACGATCAGCCCCGAAAGAAACAGAAAGACGACATCGACGAGGACCATCACGGGCCATGCCAGAAGCCAGGCGATCAGATTGCGGGTCAGATACACGGACGAATCTCTATTGGAGGTTACCAGACCACCATGCCGACAGAACCCTTCGGCGCGCCAACGAACTCCCCGATTCGTTGCAGTGTCCCGTCCGTCTGGATCCTGAAGCCGATCACCGAATTCCGGGTGTCACAAAGGACGTACAGCCAACGGTTGTCCCGGCTTATCGCCAAATCGGTTGGGAATCCGTCGTCGCCCAGATCCGCCGCGCGGGCCTCGGCCAACGAGAGCGATCCGTCGATGCCGACGGTGAAGCGGCTCAGGCTCCGGTCCTCGTAGTTGCCGAAATAGGCGGAGGTGCTCGTCCGGTCGACGGCCACCCAGCAGGTGGCCGTCTGGCCGGTGGCGGTGCTGGGGGTAATGGCAGACAGGCCGTTTGACAGCACCTGCCAGGACGAAACGGTACCCTCCCCAGTGCGGTCTCTCGCGGCCTCGGCGACGATAAGGAAGCGGTCCTTGGCGAACGCGGTTCCCGTGGGAGTTGTCCCCGGGACCGGGACGATCGTCGGCTCCGATGGCGTATCATCCGCCCCAAGGGTGAAGACCGAAATCACGTCACCATCCGCCTCGGTCAGGATCAGTTGCCGACCATCGGGTGTGAATTGGAGGGTGGCCGGAGTGGTCGAGTTCCCCTGCCCTCGGTTGCTCAGGAATCGGGTTGAGCCAGGGATCGGGCTGAGACGGCCATCGAGACCGAGTCGGAATCCGGTGATGTTACCTGGCGCACCACAATGGCTGACGAAGACACGGTTGTGGGACACTGCGATGGAGTCCGGAAGAGGACCGCCCGAAGGAAACCGTCCCATCAGACGGGGCCCCTCACTCTCCATCCTGAGGACGGTGATCTCATCCGATCCCGCATTCACCGCAAACATCCAGCGGCCGTTGGCGCTCAGGAAGAGGGCGTTCGACGCCGGAATCGTGTCGCTGAGGACCTGGATGCCGCGCCCCCCCAGTGGGAGGGTCCGCTCGAGGCTCAGTGCGCCATCCGGTCCACGCCTGAAGACCTTGAGCTCGTTCCCCACGGCGGGATCGGTTCCATTCGTTGCCACGCAGACCCAGCCGGACCCGTCATCGGGCAGGGCGGCGGTCGGGGAGTCGGTGAGATCATCCCCCTCTAGAAAATCCGACACCCTGAGCGCAGGTTCCAGGTCCTCGGACTGGGGTAGGAAGAGTGCCGATCCACTGAACCGAACCGTGATGGGAAACAAACCCTCCCGAGGTGCCACCGCCTGGATCCTGCAGAGGCCATTTGTGACACTACCGACCCCGAGCCTTTCCGAGCCTGCCCAGACCGACACCGTACCGGCGCCGACGGCCTGCCCCGACGCCGTGGTCACCCGGACGCCGAGCGGAAACGGCTGACGGGTACGCACAGACCGGGAATCCGAAAGGGCTGAGAGGGTGACTGGAACCCGAACGGCGGGTTGCGCCTTGGCCCTGAAGAACCGGCGGCTACCCAGTCCGATTGCGGTGAGTGGAATCCGAACGGGCGAATCCCATCCGAGTGTCGAGTGCATCGTCTCTCCCTGGAAGGGATCCCAGACCACCGCATCCGACGAACCTTCCAGGCGGTGCAGTGTTCCCGGTTCTCCAAACAGCTGCAGATCCGGGAGTCTTGCCTGGAGGATCGCGGGACCATCCGCGGGACTGGCTACCTTCAAAGGCTGTCGACTCGAAGGAAGCGCGGTGGGATTTCCATCCGACGCCACCACCGAAATCGACTTGAGGGCGACCGAGGTCTGGGCCAACTCCGCCAGCTCCGGGGCGAGATGCCAGTGCAACTCGGCGAGACACTGGCCACTCGGCACGGTGAGGCCATTCAAGGCTACCTCCACGAGAGCGCCCTGGGGGGATTGGGTCTGGGTCAGCTGGATCCCCGATCCGAGCCCGTCAGGCCGTCGGGCCTCGACATCACCCAGGGCAGCCGGGGCCTCGACCGTGAACCAGAGCGTCTTCCAGGTCGCCCTGGAATCCTCCCAGACTACACGCAACTTCCAATCGCGCCCGGGTCGCACCTCAGTCCCGTCCGGGAACTCCATCCTCAGTTCGGCAACTGCGTTCGGTGTGAACCCCCACGCCCCAAGCAGGAGCAGGATCACGAGACCCTGGATTCTTCGAAAGACGCCACGAATGGACGGCAGCCACATGGAGAAACCGTACCTATCGTCCTCCAGGACGTCCGGAAGATTTTCGCTGGGACCGGCGGATCGACTCCATTGGGCACCGTGTAGCCCGGGCTCCGACCGTGGATCCACAGCGTCTGCCGTTTCGGCCTCGACCTCAGGGAATCCGATACTGTCGGCGCAGAATCGCCGCGTAGAGTGACGATGGCAGAATCCAGGAAAGGAAAATCAGCAGGTTGGAGTTGCGACCCACCGGATACCGGAGACGTCGTCCTGAATCCACCGCGGCCCGGAACACGGTCTCCGCAATGAACTCCGGGGTGTCTCCCGAGGCGCCCGCCAGTGCCGCGACTTCCCGGCATCGACCGAGGAATTCGCGGTATTCGGCGGGATCCCTGGCCGGATCCTCGCCGGCTTTGGACCCATAGAACCGGGTCTTCACGTTTCCCGGCTCGACGAGCCTCACCCGGATGTTGAAGGGGCGGAGCTCGAAAGCCAGCGACTCCGAGAAGCCCTCCACGGCCCACTTCGATGCCACGTAGTGGCTGTAGCCCGGCAGCGCGACCCGGCCCACCATCGAGGACACTTGGACAAGGGTTCCGCCGCCTTGACGTCGAAAGATGGGAATGGCCTCACGGGTCACCCTCATGAGCCCGAAGACATTCGTCTCAAACTGCCTCCGGATGGTGTCGTCCCCGGAGTGCTCGTGGACACTGACGGAACCAAACCCGGCGTTGTTGACGACGACGTCGATCCGCCCATGGGCCTCCAAGACCTGGCGGAATGCTTCCCGAACGCTGGACTCCGAGTCGACATCAAGTCGGAAGCAGGAAACCCCAGGAAGCCGTCCGAGTTCCGTCTCCAGTTCCGGAGACCGGAGGGTGGCGGCGACGCGCCATCCGGCGTCGGCGAACCGTTGTGCAGCGGCCCGGCCGATGCCGGTCGACGTTCCAGTGATCAAGACGACTTTCTGCATATCCAATGGAATGGAGAGCGAACCCGGGTTTCTTCCTAGAGGCTCTGTCGATCGGCTGAAACCAGCAATGCCGACATTCGAAATCAGACCGCCGTCACAGGTGCTCATCCGGCCGCGGTGCCCCCCCCTCATCCAGTTCTGGGAATCGCACCAAAACCATTCCACCATTGGGTCTCAAACTTCTCCTACCATGTCGCTTTCCTCATCGGCCAGAACGGGCCTTCACCGCCACAACGTCAACGTCAAGGGCGATGGGCTCCCCGCCGGCGGGCCGCTCAGGCACCTGGTCCGGTTCACCGTCTATGTCTTCCTGCCGGCTCTGGCCGGAGTGGCGATGTGGACCCTGTGGTGGGGGTGGTTTTCACCGGTGGACCTTGCCCTCTTCGTCGGCTTCTATCTCATGAGCGGACTGGGAATCACCCTGGGCTACCATCGGTTTTTCACGCACCAGAGCTTCCGGACGACGCGGTGGATCACCTGGTTGCTCGGGGTGATGGGGAGCATGGCCCTGCAGGGGCCGGTGATCTGGTGGGTCTCCACCCACCGGGTGCATCACCAGCATTCTGATGACGACGAGGATCCCCATTCGCCTAATGCGGGACGGCCCCATGGATTCGGGGATACACTTCGGGGCTTTGTCCATGCCCACATTGGCTGGGTCCTCGAGTACCAGCCCCGAGATCGGTCACCTCAGGTGAGAGATCTCCTCGCCGACCCACTCTGCGTTCACCTCGACGCGTGGTTCCCCTTCTGGGGAGTCTTCGGGATGGTCGCGCCGGCCGTGATTGGAGGATCGGTGACGCAGTCTTGGTGGGGTGCCTTGTCTGGATTCCTCTGGGGTGGCGTCGTCCGCGTCTTTCTGGTCCACCACGTCACCTGGAGCGTCAACAGCATCTGCCACCTCTGGGGTTCCAGGGACTTCGAGTCCCGCGACGAAAGCCGGAACAACGTCGTGGTGGGGCTGCTCGCGCTGGGAGAAGGCTGGCACAACAACCACCATGCCTTCCCCTACAGCGCCCGCCATGGACTCCAATGGTGGCAGTTCGATCTCAGCTGGATCGTGATCCGAATCCTCTCGGCGCTCGGTTTGGCCACGCATGTCCGGACCGTGCCAATCGAACGGATCGAGGCCCTGCGCCGCAGGTAGCACCACCCCGGAACCGGGGCTGTTGAGTCTGAGCCTCCAGGAGCAACATAGGGCCGTTGCATCAAATCAGGCGCTCGACAAAATCCTCCTCCGCCAGCGATTCGCCACGATGTCATCTCCAGCTCAGACCGCCGCATCCACGGGGCATTCCCTGTCGTCGTATGTTGCGCCAGAGGATCTCATCCCGTACCACCCCATCCACGAATCCGAGTGGGGAGCGCTGCGCCGGCGGGCCCTGGTGGACCTCCTCCGCGGATTCTGCACCTGGAGGAATCTCCGGCGGTATCGCGGATTCTTCATCGCGGACATTGTGGGGTTCGCCTGGGCGGGGATCTATCGGAGCATGCTCGTGCCGTCCATTGCGGCGACCTCGTTCAAGAACGAAGGACACTTCCGTCCGCGGGAACGAATCTCCGGCACGGAGCGATTCTTCAGCGGGTCGTTCCGCTATCCGCGCGGCGCCGGAATCCTTGGACGCATCATCGATGAGGTGAATGTGCGACACCACGCCGCCGGAGTCGTTGCCAGGACGGGCAACACGGTGGTGGTCCAGCCGCAGTACGAGGCGGCATTCGCGTATGTGGCGACCGCAATGATCGAGGGACTCCGCGCTGGATATGTTGCCTGTGGCCAATCGCCCGAGAGTCCGAAGGGCCGCCGGATCGGCGAGGACCTCTGCACCATCATCTACCAGGTCGCCGGGATGGTGGGACTCCCACGAATGCCGAGGAACCTCGAGGCTCATGAGCGGTTCCGTGATGCCTACGAGGCGCATCTGAAGGGCCTGCACCGGTCCCGGTGGATGGAGACCCAGGCCCGCGAGCTGGCCAAGCGGATCTTACCCTACACGGCAGCCCGCACGGGTGTACCCATGCGGGAACACTTGGAGCGGCATCTGGATCGGATGACGGCCGACTATCTTTTCCCCGACCCTTCCGTCCTTCACCAGGTGCAACCTGCCTATGAAGAATTCCAACAACGCCTGAAGCGTCAGGGCCAGGGATACCTCCGGGCGTTCTGGGCGCAGCTGTTCCCGAAGCCCCCCCAAAAGGAAGGGATCGACACTCAGGAGCGGCTCTGGCGGGCGTATCGGGCGGCGCCCGATGACTCGGTGGAGGCCCGGATCCTGGGCGCCGTCTTGATCCATGCCATCGAGGTGGGGCCTTCCGGTGCGTCGTGGCTCACTCCGGTGGACCTCAGTTTGCAGCCGGGCGAATCCCTCCTGAAACAAGGTGAGAACCACCCCTATTGCTATGTAATCCTCGAGGCGTCGACGTCACTCATCGTGAGCCGTCGGGGGATTCCTGGAATGGACCCGGGTGTCGAGATCGAGATCGCACGGGTCGCCGCTCCCACCATGCTGGGTGAGATCGGCATGTGGCGCGGGCGCCCCGCCATCGCCACCGTGGCCTGTGCCGAACCCGCGCGGCTCCGGGTACTGCGTCTCGACGCACCGGCCTTCAATGCGCTGAAGGCCCAGTCCGGGTTCTGGAATGCCGTCGCGGCGGAGGTCCAAAAGCGGCTGCGGGTGTCCATGAAACACCTGGAGCAGTCGCTCCGATACTCGGCGGTGCGGATCCAGGACCCAGAGCTCGACGCCCTCCTGCAGCTCATCGCCTACATCAATGGCGACACCACGGTGCAGCTGGACCGGATTCCCGGTGTGCATGCGGAAATCACCTTGGCAGAGTGTGTGGATCTCCTCCGTCAGATGGCTTCCGCCGTGCACGACCGTCACGGTCAGGATCCCGAACTCCAGGTTCATCTGGGGAACCTCTTGGACGTCATCGGGTGACACCTCCCTCCACAGCTGCCCCCCTCTCCAGATCCGTCCCGGGGTTCATCTATGGCCTGATGTTGTTGGAGATGACCTGCCTGGGGCTTCTGCTGCCCGTGCTTCCAAGCCGGATCGCCCAGTTCGTGGGATCGGGGAGCGTGGCGATCCTCTGGTATGGGGTGGCAACCTTCGTGTTTGCCGGCTGCTTCGCATTGGGTGCAGGACTCTCCGGCTCTTTCTCGGATGGGCATGGCCGTCGTTGTCCGATCCTGGTGAACTGCATCGGGTCTACGATTGGACACCTCGCCGCAGCGGTCTCGCCAAGCATCCTGGTCTTCCTGCTGTGTCGTGCCTGGTGTGGTCTATTCAACGGCAACATCGCTCTGGCCCAGGCGTATGTAGCCGACCTCTCCCTTCCCGAGGAGCGTGCGCGGCGGTTTGGAACCCTGGGTGCGATGCAGGGATTCGGCTTCGTGCTGGGACCGATTCTGGGTGGCTATCTGGGACTTGAGGATCTGCGGGTACCCTTTCTGGCTGCAGGACTTGCTGCGGTTCTCTCCGGGGTCCTCGCTTGGTTCCTCCTGCCGGAATCCCTACCCGAGGACGAGCGACGCACCACAGGCGTGATCGTGTCGCACCCGCTCCGCCCCGTTGGCGAACTCACCCAGGTACCTGGATTCGGTCCGATGGTTCCTGCACTCGCGGTCTTCACACTCGCCCAGAACATCATGATCACGAGCTGGGTACCGTATGCGACCGACCGCTTCGGCTGGGGACCTACCGAGAACGGCTGGGGTTTGTTCACCTTTGGAATGACGAACATTCTGGCCCAGGGCCTTCTGTTCCCGGTCCTGTCACGACGCCTGGGGCTCCATCGGCTCTGCATCCTCGCCCTGCTCTCTTCGGCTGTGGCTTTTGTGGGGTTCGGAATCACCCACAGCGGGCGTGTCGCCCTGCTGCTCATGGTCGGGAACATGGTGGGGCTCTGCGCCAACCTCGCGTTCCAGACGATCGCTTCCAGGCGGACGGATCCAGCCAGCCAGGGTGCTGTCATGGGGGGATTGCAGGCGTTGACCAACCTAACCCTCCTCGTGGCCCCACTGTTCACGGCCCCGCTGCTCTACCCCCTGTCCCGCTGGACCGCCGTCGACTGGAAAGCAGGTCTTCCGATGTATTTCTGTTCCGGACTCGTGATCCTTGCGCTCAGCACATCGCTTCGCCTGCTGTTGAGAAAGTCCTGAACTTGTCGATACGGCCTACGCCACCACTCGGGATGCCGAGGCCGCACTCACCTCGGAACCCTCGCTGGAATCAAGCGCACGACACCCCTGGCTCCAGAATCCAGGACTACTGGGAGGGCTTTCGACCCACGAACTCGAACCAGGTCCAGAGTCCGCCATAGGCTGATCGGACAGTGGCTGATTCCACACGGAGTCGCGCCTCCAACGCGGGGAATAGATGGCCCTGCATCCGGACATGGTGTTGTTCCATGTGCGCGCGGAAGACCCCCAGGGGCGTCGCATGGAAATCCACCGCCGCAAGGACTCCCCCGGGGACCAATGCATGGATGGCCGAATCCAGAACCCCTTCCCACCCCGGATTCATCATGCTGAGGGAATAGGAGAAGAGAATTCCGTCACAGCCTGCCTCGAGACGGTCCCGCTGGATCGCCTGACGGAGGACCACGCGGTCGTCGAAGCGGACCGTCTTCCGTCGGGCGATCGCCAGCATGTCGGGCGAGAGATCGATGCCAGTGATCCGGGCGCCTGGAAAACGCCGTGCCAGTCTGCAGAGGTTGTGACCCGTTCCGCAGCCGATCTCCACAATGTGGTGAGGCGAGGGACTGGCCTCTGCCATTCGGTCAAGGATCCCCGCCCGGCCGAACAGGAACAGCCACCTTGTGGCGTCGTAGATCGACGACTGGAACCGGTAGTAGCGCTCGAGATGTTCCATGGCTCACAGCACCTCGGCGAGGTGAAGACTGCCATAGGTTCCTACGCGGTCCCTCCGATGGAGTGGTTCAGTGAGGTCGGGACGGAACTGAAGCCGCGTCTGGATGGCGTCGGGGATGAACCCGCAGTCCAGCCCTGCCGACCGCAACAGGATCCGTGTCCCGGGTCGGCTGTTGGCGAGGATGAGATCCCACTCCTCACGGAGTCCGACGAGATCCTTCCACGCCAGCCAATCCTGATGGTCCAGCAGCACGTAGTGGGAATAGGAGCCGGGGTGATCCCTCAGGAACTGGGAGAACGAGGTCGTGTGACACCGGATCCGCGAAACGTGTTCAGCAAGGGTCTGCTGGTGCTCCCGACGCAGGTAGTTGGGGCAGCAATCGAGGGTGTATGAACCCGTGGTGTAGACCCTCCAGAAGTAGTTGTCCCGGGTCGGCACCTCCGTCATGACGTGGCGGAACTTGTCCCGGACATATCCTGAAAGCCCGCCCGGGTGGGAGGCATCAATCAGGCGAACCTGGGCCGGCGGCACGCCCAGGAGCGACACCAGTGCAGGATGGCGAAAGATCCCCTCCATCCAAGGGGTCCAGATATAGGGTTCCGCACAGGAGAAGATCTCGCGCTGTTCCTCCAGCGTTCGGGCATCAAACTGGGCCAATGCCAATCCCTTCACGCGCACGCGCAGGGCTGCCGTGGCCAGCCAAATCAGGGATGCCGCAAGCCCCGCGGTGCCTCTCCAATAGAAGGAGGGACGCAACCCCCTCGGGGAGAACATCGACAGATGAGCCCGCCAATGTTCCAAGGCTTCAGGGCTCAGATGGGGTCTGAGCCGGTCGAGGACGTCATACCGTTCTGGATGGGAACCGATTCCAAAAAACTGGAAGAGGTCCCAGAAGTCACCGGCCCGGATCAGGGCCATCTTCAGCTCCAACAGGAGGTTCTGGCGGGGGTTGATGTCGACTGCATGGATCGCCCTCGGGCGGTCGAGGAGCATATCCAGGATGTTGCAGCCGGCGCTGGTAATGGCGACGACCTCGCTGTCCGGTCCAAGTCCAAGCAACTCCCGATCGATCCGCGGGTCTTCCCAGGTCGCGTTGTAGACAAGCTGGTTGCCGTGAAGGGTCCGGAAAAGCCACTGGTGGGCCCCGGAGTCGCCAGGCGCATCGGTCGGATGAGGTCGATCACGCATGCGGGAGGATCTTGGGAAAAGTTTGAGGCGGGCGGGAGATCCGATGTCCATTGAGAACCCATCCCACCCATGTGGTGCGCACGAAGACGTTGTAGGTTAGGAGCCCGATCCCGATCGAGACACCGAGGCATACGAGGAACTTGGCAGCGATGGGTATGGGCCAATTACGAATGGCGAGCTGGATCCCGAACACCACGGGAAGGTGGATGAGATAGATCCAGTAGGATGAGTCCACGAACTGTCGGGTCCACCGCGATGGCTCGGGAAGTGCCTGTAAGCCCCAGGCAAATAGACCGAGCGACAGAAACCACGCGGCCATGCCCTCGGCCGCAAGACCCACGACCTCCTCGATCAGCCCCACCTGCATGCCGTTGCGGAACATCTGCAGACGGAGGCCCAGTAGCACCACGAGAGATGCTGCCCCCACCGCCAGCATGGGCCGCCAATGCACGCCAAGATCCCTCACCGCCGAGGTGTTCCGGTGGAGCCACCATCCCATGGCGAAGAACGAGAAAGTGAACCCCAGGATGCATACCCCGGGCGTCACGGTGGAGTACTGCAGGAAGGAAACCCCATCGCCGGGACGGGATCCCTGGAACCAGATGACGCTGGAGCCTGCAAGGAAGGCCACAGGCCAGATGGAACGGAGCCCCCAGCCCAGGATCCGATCCACCCTCTGTGGACACAAAGCCCGTCCACCGGACAGCGTCGTCCAACCCCAGCCCAGCAGGCAAAACAGCAGGACCACCTCGAGAAACCAGAGATGGAAGGTGGGCAACCCGGTGATCGGGATCGAAGCGGTCTCGTCAGCAGGAATTGGGATGTGGTGGGCCCTGCGGAAGGCGTCGAGATCTGCCGTGTCGCGTAGCACCATGAACGACATCGCGGGCACGAGCGTCACCATGCCGGCCGCGAAGGGCAGTCCGATCCGGATCAGTCGCTGCCTGAGGAAGGGTGTGGGACCAAGCCGTTGCTGCTGAAGGTGTGCGAAGAACCCCGCGAGCAGAAAGAACAGGGGCATCCGGAACGAGTGGATGGCGACCAGGATGAGGTCATAGGCCGGATTGGAGGCCGTTACCCGGTACAGCCAGGGAATATCCCATCGGGTGTAAGGCACGGCCGTATGCAGCACCACACCCAATACCATGGCTGTGCCCCGAAGCAGATCGAGCCCGTGGAGACGGACACCCACGACATGAGAGGCTCCCGGCCCTTGGATACCCGTGCTGGGCGTAGACGGAGGGTTGCTGATCAAATCGATCTGAGGCTATTCCGAACCAGTTGGCAGCTTCGAGAGGTTTCAGGTACGGCAACCCGTCAGACCGCCATTCGGGTTCAGGCAGTCCTAGGAGTGGTCGAGCGACGCCCATTCAAAATCCAGCCGATCCAGGTGTTTCGAACCAGCAGGTGGTAGCTCAGCAGACCGACAGCGGTTACTCCGCCAAGACAGACGAGGAATTTAACCGCAATGGGGAGTTGCCAGGAGCGGATGCGGAGCTGGATCCAGAACACCAACGGCAGGTGGATGAGGTACAGCCAGTAGGAGGCATTGGCGAAATACGAGGCCCAGTGGATGGGCCGATCCAGGGCCCGGAGTCCCCAGGCGAACAGACCCAGGGAAAGAAACCAGGCGGTCATCGCCTCGGACAGCTCGCCCAAGGCCTGCTGGACTGGAGAAACCTGCATGTGATGACGCCACAGTTGCCACCGCACTCCCAGCAGGACGACGAGCGACAGGAGACCCACGAGGAGAAAGGGTCTCCAGTGCTCCGCCAGGTGGTGTCGTGCCCTCCTGTTCCGATGCAATAGCCAGCCCATGCAGAAGAACGCAAAGCTCATGCACACGATCTGAGGCCCTTGGCGGAGCGAAGCGTATTCCAGGAATGGAACACCATCCCCGGGTTGGGATCCGGCAAACCAGAGGAGGCCCGGGACGGCGAGGAGGGCGGTGGGCCAGACAAACAGGGACCCGGCCTCGATCGCCCGGTCCATCCACTCCGGGATCGATATCCTTCCCCGCCCCAGCAGTGACAGCATCCAAGTCAGCGCATAACAGGAGAGGAGCGACTCCAGGAACCACAGATGATAGGTGGGAAGACTCCAAAAGGAGATTGGAGCAAGTTCCCCTTTGGGAATAGGGACGTTATGGGTCTTCAGGAACGCCAGGAGGTCCGTCGGATCCACCAACGCCATCGAACCCAGCCAAGGCACGAGGGTCACCATGCCGACACAAAACGGCACACCGACGCGAAGCAGACGCTGGCGGAAGAAGGCCGATGCCCCGAGGCGTTCCTGTTGCAGATGGGCGAAATACCCTGCTAGGAGGAAAAACAGCGGCATCCGGAACGCGTGGATCGCGACCAGGGTCAGGTCATAGGCCGGATTGGGGGTTGGAACGCGGTATAGCCAGGGGGAGTCGAATCGGGAATAGGGCACGCCCGCGTGCAGCACCACGCCCAGCACCATCGCGACGCCCCGGAGGAAATCCAGGCCGTGGAGGCGCCCCTCCGAGGCGTATCTGGCCTCGGGTGCCTTGGCAACTGTCGCTCCGTTGGACGCAGTCAGACTCATCAAATCAAACAGAACGTACCCAACCCGGATTCCAGCATCGAGGGCTTTCTAAGCCAGATGCTCCCCACTATTGGGAGTGCAGGACTTCGATTCGAGGTCTCGACCCCGCATGTGTTTCCTTGGTAAACCCAGTCGAAGTCGGGGCAGTCCTGCCCCGTTCGCGTGGCCAGTTTGTGATTCCTGCCTCCTCCACCGCCGGTGCCCCTCATGGGGTCTCTGCCGTCCTGTTTGCATGAGCGTATCGACCAACATCCAGGGCCCTCCGGCGGCGCGGCATCGGATCACCGGGATCCTGCGCTTTGCCTTCTGGATGCTGTTCCGTGACCGCACCCGGTACCTGACCCTGATCGGTGGGCTCGCCTTCTGCACGCTGCTCATCACGCAACAGCTCGGCGTGTTCTGCGGGATCATGCGACTCACCACGTCCCTGCTGCGGACCTCGGGCGCCGAGATCTGGGCCATGGACGAGCGGGTTCAACATGCGCTGGATGGAAATCCCATGCGGTCCATCGAGCTCCAAAGAGTCCGCAGTGTGAACGGGGTCCAGTGGGCAGCACCCCTGCTCTGGCGGATTCTGAAGGCCACGCTGCCGAATGGGGAACTCGTCCAGGTGCAGTTGACCGGGCTCGACTCGGCCACCTTCGCGGGGCGGCCCGGCCGGATCCGCTTGGGTCGCATCGAGAATCTGCGGATTCCGGGCGGAGTGATTGTCGACCAGGTGGCCCTCCAGAAGTTCCGATCCGCCGGCATGCCGATCCAGCTCGGGTCCCGGTTTGAGATCAATGGCACTCAGGTGCACGTCGTGGGTATCTGCCAGACCGAGCGCAGCTTCCTGGGAGCCCCCCAGCTTTTCGCCTCGTTCGAGACTGCCGAGCAATGCCTCGCCGTTGGCGACAAACCTCTGACCTTCGTCCTCGTCAAGCCAGCCCCCGGGGAGGACCCGGCTGCGGTGGTGGCGAGGATCAATCAGCTCGGGTCGGTGCGGGCCCTAACCACAGCCGGATTCTCCATGCAAACGATGGACTGGTATTTCCGGAACACGGGGATCCCGGCAGCCTTCCTCATCGTCGTCCTGATGGGCATCATCGTGGGTATCGCGGTGACGGGACAGACCTTCTACCTCTTCGTCCACGACAACCTGCGCTACCTCGCCATGATGAAGGCGATGGGAGCAGGCCAAGGTCTGCTGTCGCTGCTGGTCCTTTTCCAGGCGAGCCTCATCGGAGCCGTCGGATTTGGGATCGGACTCGGGCTCACGGTGGGCTTCGCCCTGCTGGTCCTGCCAGTCGAGGTCCCTGCGTTCTTCCTGCCCTGGCAGGTGCCGCTGGGAGTGGGAGGCCTCATCGGCGGGATTACCCTCCTCGTCTCCTGGATCGGGATCCGACCGCTCCGCACGGTTGAACCCGGAATGGTCTTCAAATGAGCACCACTGCCATCCGCTGCCGGGGTCTGGAGAAGGGCTACCGCTCGGGGGACGTGATGGTCCGGGCCCTTCAAGGCATCGACCTCGAGGCCGAGGCGGGGGAACTGCTGATGATCGTGGGCCCTTCGGGCTGCGGGAAGACGACCCTCCTGAGCCTTCTCTGCGGCGTGCTGCGGGCCGATGCGGGCAGCGTCGAACTGTTCGGAACCGATCTGACCACCCTCAGCGAGCCCGAGCGTGTC
>SXGR01138573.1_pt1 | contig 29963 bp, 27 predicted proteins | sample 3174711 | NCBI WGS metagenome assembly SXGR01 (sample SAMN11356860, study PRJNA531348) | freshwater metagenome | isolation source: freshwater sample F1-60 | place: China: Fuxian Lake, Yuxi | collected 2017-12-25 | reverse complement strand
GCCACAACGAAGGTGACGACCCGAGCTACACCCAGCCGCTCATGTACAAAGCAATTGCCGAGCGTCGCAGCGTGCGCAAGTTGTATCTAGAAACTCTGGTGAAGCGTGCCGATGTAAGCGTCGAAGATGCCGAGCGAGTGCTGGCGGACTATCAGGCGAAACTGCAATCAGCACTTGACGACACTCGTGCCCATGCTCGGGAAGTCACCAAAGTGCCACCACCACCGAAGCCACTTGGTGTGCTGCCACACGTGACAACCGGTGTCGAGCGAGCGATACTTGATCAGGTATTCGCTGCACTCAACCGCTACCCAGATGATTTCACCGTGCACCCGAAGTTGTTACGCCAATTCGAAACCCGACGAGAGATGTATGAAAACGACGGCGATGTGGATTGGGCAACGGCCGAAGCACTCGCGTTTGGCACCCTCACGCTCGAGGGGTCACCAGTGCGGCTGGCCGGTGAGGATTGCCGTCGCGGCACCTTCAGCCATCGCCACGCGGTGCTCGTTGACTATCTCAACGAAACAAAATACGCACCACTCGCCAATATCGCCCCTGGTGCCGCGAAGTTCTGGGTGTATGACTCGTTGTTGTCGGAGTACGCAGCGCTGGGATTCGAATACGGCTATGCCCATGCCAACCCGGCTGCACTCGTGATGTGGGAAGCCCAGTTCGGCGACTTCGTGAATGGTGCCCAGGTGGTCATCGATCAATACTTGGTCGCAGCCGAAGACAAGTGGGGCCAACACAATGGCTTAGTTCTGTTGTTGCCACACGGCATGGAAGGCCAGGGTCCTGAGCATTCATCGGCGCGTCTCGAGCGGTTTTTGCAACAATGCGCCGAGGACAACATCCAGGTTGCGTATCCAACGACGGCTCGCCAGTATTTCCATTTGTTGCGTCGCCAGGTGCGACGCGATGTGCGCAAACCGCTCGTGGTAATGGCACCCAAACAGCCGTTGCGCATGAAAGAGAGCCGCTCGCCAATCAGCGAATTGACGACGGGCTCATTCAGCGAGGTGCTCGACGACCCATTTGTGGCCGATCGTTCGGCGGTGCGGCGCGTGGTGTTGTGCTCGGGCAAAGTTGCGTGGGATGCCATGGCTGAGCGCACCAAGCGTGGCGCTGCTGTGGCCATCGTGCGAGTCGAACAGCTGTATCCGTTTCCGGAAGCCCAAATCAGTGCGGTGTTGGCGACGTATCCCAATGCCAAAGAAGTGCTGTGGTTGCAGGAAGAGCCCGAGAACATGGGCGCCTGGCACTTCGTTGAGCACATCATCTGGCGCTTCAAAGACCACGGATACGACCTACGTCATGTTTCGCGTGTCGAGTCGGGCAGCCCAGCAACTGGCAGTAAGGCTGTCCACGACCAAGAACTCGCTGAACTCATGGACTCGACTTTCGTTTCGTGGTAGTAGCAAAAGCCAAAATCGGCGCCCGAACGATACCCAACCACGTGGTGGTGGACGGCAGCAATCTCGCCACCGAAGGACGCAGCACGCCAAGCCTCACGCAATTGAACGAAGCCGTGTTGGCATTCATGCAAGAGTTTCCCAAGACTCAGGTGACCGTCGTCGTTGATGCAAGCTTCGGGCATCGCATCGACAAAAAAGAAGCCTCCGAGTTTTCTGAAGCCATCGCCAATGGTGAACTGGTTACGCCGCCAGCCGGTGCGGTTGGTCGCGGCGATGGTTTCGTGTTGATGATTGCCGACAAGGTCAATGCCACAATCGTGTCGAACGACAGTTATCAAGAATTCCACGATCAGTACTCGTGGCTTTTTGACAACGGCCGTTTGATCGGCGGCAAGCCGGTGCCACACGTGGGGTGGGTGTTCGTTGACCGACTACCCGTGCGCGTGAAGAGCGAGTCGTCACCGCGGCGTGGTGTGCCAAACAAAACTGCACCGATTCCGCGACCACTTTCTCGACCTCTACCGCGACCGACTGCTCGTCCGGTGGGTCGGCAGACCGAGCGACCGAGTGCGCGACCAGCACCGCGCCCAACTGCGCGCCCGCCAACGCGTCCCATTCCACGTCCGCCTAGTCGGCAGTTGCCACGCCCGACGGCTGCCAGGACAAACGCTGCACCATCGGCTGTCAACACCGTGGAGCAGTACGAGGCCTTTGCCGCCAAGTTTCCGGTAGGCACCAAGGTCAAAGGGGTCGTCGAGTCGTTTGCGTCGCACGGTGCCTATGTGCGGATCGGTGAGGTTGCGGGTTATCTACCGATTCGTTTAATGGCGGCACCTGCACCGCGCACGCCGCGTGAACACCTCAAAATCGGTGAGCAGTTGTCGCTAGTGGTGAGTGACTTTACGCAATCGCGGCGCAGCATTGAAGTGAGTCTGTTGCCGGTCGAAAAACTCCCAGCTACAAAGACCGCCAAACCGGCGAAGCGAACGCCGGTGGCGCGTGTGCTCAAACGACGTCAACGTCGGGGGTGATGTCTTCGAGTTCGCGGTGCACGGTTTCTGGAAATTGAGTGAGTACGAGCACCATCACCAGAATTGGCGCGAGGGCCAGCGTCGCCATCACTTCGCCATAACTCCAGCCACGAGCCAGTAGTTGACCGGCAGCGATCAGGCCGATACTGCCACCGATGAGCCCGCAGGCCGTCACCGTGGCTGCCCCAGCGCTGCGGTGCGCAGTGGGAAACATCTCGCCGCGGTACACACCGAGCGCCGGGAAGGAGATTCCAAGAAAGAACCCGCCACTTAATTGTGAAATCCACATGGTTAGCCCGGCAGTAGCAAAGGCGACGACTACAAGCACCGTGCCCATCGCCAACGAAAAAGCCCCAACCTGTCGCCGGCCACGCCGATCGGCTGTGCGACCACCGATGATAAGCCCGAATCCAGCCGGCATCGCAGTGACGATGGTGAAGATACTCACCATGAGCGCGTCGTAGTTGCGTTCATCACGCAGATAGTTGACGAAATACACGCTGGCCGAGGCGATGAACACGCTGATCAAAAACGCCGCAGCAATCTGTGTTGTGAGTCGTGATCGCGAAATACGGGTTACGGGCACGCTGTCAGTAAATGTTTGCACACGGGTAAATCGCTGCGTTTCGCGCAATTGCCGTTGTAACACCAATGCCACCGGCAGCCAGATGAGCGACAACAAGTACAGCCAACGCCAACCTGCGTCGCTGGTATCAGCCAACGGCAGGGCAGCAACCGCCACGCCGGCACCAACACTGCTGGCGATGGCCACCAGACCGACTGATCGGGCCCGAGTTTCGCGCGACATCTCTTCGGTGAGCATCACCAGAATGAGCACATTGATCACCAGTGCCAATGGCCGCGCAAGTGACTGTGAAACAACGAGCCATTCGAAGTTCGGGGCTAAAGCGCCGCTGGCCGCGGACAATGGTGCTGCCCAGGCTGCAGCGACCAGCATCGTTCGCCGCCCGATGCGGTCGGCAAAGAGGGCAATCGGGGGCACGATGATGACACCCCAACGCGTGATGGCTGCCCCGACACCGATAGCAGAATCCGTGCGACCAAAATCATCGGCAGCAAACGAGACGGTCTGGGTGAACAGTGTGTTGACGAATGCGAAGGGGAGAGAAGCCAAGGCCAGCAACCACAACACCCGGTGTTCACCCTTCAATGGCATTGCGCGAGCATACTGAGAGTGGTGAAAATCGAATCCCCACGCATCATCGTGCGGCGCAGTGGCCCACTTTCAGGTTCGGTGCAGGTGCCTGGCGCCAAAAATTCGGTGCTCAAACTCATGGCGGCAACCTTGTTGGCCGAGGGCGACTATGTGCTCACCAATGTGCCCGCCATTACCGACGTGCACACGATGGCCGAAACCCTCGGGGCACTCGGCGTTTCATCAACTTGGTTGGGGCCGCATGAACTGTCGCTCACCAACTCGGGCAATATCACACCAGAAGTGCCATTTGAGAAGTTTGACAAGATGCGCGCCAGTCTCAACGTGCTTGGCCCGCTCTTGACACATTATGGATCAGCGCGTATCAACTGGCCAGGTGGCGACGACTTCGGTGGTCGACCAATCAACCTGCACGTAGCGGGGCTGCAAAAAATGGGCGCCACCGTTGAAGAAGGTTTGTACGACATCTTCGCCGTTGCCGACCGGTTGAAGGGAACCAACATTGAGTTGGATATTCCGAGCGTCGGTGCCACCGAAAACTTGCTCACTGCGGCGATCTACGCCCGTGGGGTGACGGTCATCGACAATGCAGCGCGCGAACCCGAGGTGCAGGACTTATGCAACATGTTGATTGCCATGGGCGCCGACATCGAGGGCGTCGGAACCTCGCGATTAATCATCCATGGCTGTGAACGCGGCTCGCTGAAGAGCACGAAACATGCCGTCGTGCCGGACCGCGTGCAGGCTGCTACGTATATGGCTGCTGTGGCGGTGGCAGGCGGCGACATCGTGGTGCGAACTGCACGCACCGAACACATGGAAGAACTGCTCAACTGTTATGCCCGAATGGGTGTGGCAGTAACACCACAACGCGACGGCGTGCGCGTCACATCACACGAGCGCTTGCGGGCAATCGACTTCATCACCGAGCCGTATCCCGGCATCGCCACCGACTACAAACCATTGCTTCTGGCGATGTTGTGCGTGAGCCGTGGCGAGGGTTCGGTGACCGAGACGCTCTTCCCGGGTCGCTTCCGATACATCGAAGAATTCCGTCGTCTCGGCGCATCAATTGCGATCTATGGCAACAAAGCCACGGTGCGCGGCGTGTATGAACTCATCGGTAGCGAGGTGCGGGTGCCAGATATTCGTGCGGGTGCTGCACTCGTGGTGGCTGGCCTCGTGGCCCAGGGCGAAACCATCGTGCATGACATCCACCACATTGACCGTGGATACGACGATTTGGTTGGTCGCCTCAGCGGTCTTGGTGCTGAGGTGACTCGCGTTTGACGCGCCTGGTTGCCCTCCAAAGAGCAAACACGATGACAGCGATTGGCCCCGCCACGAGCAGAATCTCGTCCCAGCCACCTTGGTGTGCGATCACGCACCTATCGTAGAAGGTGTTCATCGCCCACCGATGCGCTGAACCGTACGAGGTGAAAAGTGTCAATCACAAGTCAAGTTGAAGAAACGATCGAAGTGATTCGTCCGGCGTTGCAGGCCGACGGTGGAGACATCGTGTTGCGCAGCGTCGACGAGTTGACCGGGGTCGTGTCGGTGACATTGGTTGGCGCGTGCGGCACTTGCCCGGCCAGCGATCAAACGCTGAAAGCGGGCATCGAGCGCATCATGCGCGATCGTGTGGATGGTGTGACTGAAGTAGTCGCGATCGCTTAGCAATGGCGAGTCGTTCAAGTGACCCCGCCCAATTGTTTGGAGCGGCAGCAAAAGGAGACCGCGGTGCGCTGGCACGACTGTTGTCGTTGGCGGAACGTGGGGGAGATCAAGGGCGTGAAGTAGCGCGACTTGCCAGCCCGCATGCTGGTCGCGGCTATGTGGTGGGCATCACTGGCGCACCTGGGGCCGGAAAGAGCACGCTCACATCGGCGTTGATCGGCGAGTTGCGCGCTCGCGGCGCACGAGTTGGGGTATTGGCAATCGACCCTTCGTCGCCATATACGGGAGGGGCGATTTTGGGTGATCGAGTGCGCATGCAAGACCACACGCACGACGACAAGGTGTACATCCGATCGATGGCAACTCGCGGTCACCTGGGAGGTTTGTCGTTGGCTACGAGCGAGGCCATTCGACTGTTGGACGCCACCGGTCACGACTGGGTCATCGTCGAAACGGTCGGCGTTGGACAGGTGGAAGTAGAAATTGCCGGCAAAGCAGACAGCACGGTGGTGGTGGTCAACCCAGGCTGGGGTGATGCCGTGCAAGCCAACAAGGCCGGGTTGCTCGAGATTGCTGACATCTTTGCCATCAACAAGGCCGATCGCGACGGCGTGGAATCCACCCGCCGCGATTTGCAAGCCATGCTTGACCTCACCGAGTTTGCCGAGGGCGAATGGCAACCCACCATTGTTTCGACCGTGGCAACCACCGGACACGGTGTCGTTGAGTTGGTGGATGCGGTGGTGGCGCATCGTGCCGATGCCCAAGCCAGCGGTGAACTTGTGCGTCGTCGCGAAGTGCGTCGTCGCGAGGAGTTGCGCGAGATAGTCGAACGTCGGTTGGAGCTGCGGGCCCGCGAACTGTGCAGTGGTGCCAAGTGGGATGCCCTGGAAGCACAAGTGGTGTCTGGTCTGCTCGACCCATGGTCGGCAGCCGACGACATGCTCCGTGGCATTTCGGCATGAGCGACGCGTCATCTCTGAGTACGCCTGCTGCCGAGCGCAAGCGGGTCATCAATGCCAGCCTCACGCTGGGCGGTGCGGTGGGCATCACTGCGCTGTCGTTCGGTCTAGCCGCCGTTTCGGCTGGTGCCAGCGTGTGGCAAGCGTGCGCACTGTCGTTTTTCACCTTCACGGGTGCGTCTCAATTCTCAGCGATGAGCGTGGTTGGTGCCGGTGGCTCGATGGGTGCTGCATTCGGCGGCGCAGCGCTGTTGGCCGTGCGAAATTTTGTGTACGGCGTGGCGCTGGCTGGTCGGGTGGCCAATGACGGGCAAGGTCGCAAGCTGCCGCTGTTGCAACGTTTGGTGGCTGCTCAATTTGTGATTGATGAAACCACGGCGATGACCACTGCCGAGTCGACACCGCGCTTGGCGCGTACGGCTTTTTGGGTGACCGCATTATCACTGTTTGTTACGTGGAATCTCGGCACGCTGATTGGTGCGCTTGCCGGATCGTTTCTGGACACGCAAGTGTTTGGCTTTGATGCGGCATTTCCGGCGGCGTTCACTGCGATGTTGGCACCACATTTGCGCACCCAAAGGGGCAAGATGGCGGCAATCACTGGTGCGGTCGTGGTGGTGGCGTTGACCCCATTCGTGCCGGTTGGTATTCCAATTTTGGTTGCCGTCGTCGGGGTGATGTTCGGGGTGCGACGATGATCTCGGCAACAGTCGATGGCATTGCACTGAGCAACGGCCAATTGTGGGTGTTGGTGATTGTGCTTTCGGCTACTGCGTATGCGTTGAAGGTGTTGGGGTTCGTGGTGGTTGGCGGGCGCACCATGCCGCCGCTGGTGGACCGCTGTTTGGCGCTCATTCCGGCAAGTTTGCTGGCGGCGCTCGTAGCCAAAGACACGTTTACCTCGGCGCAAGAATTCGTAGTAGATGCCCGCGCAATCGGGTTGGCGGTGGCACTCGTGGCGGTTTGGCGACGCGCGCCGTTCATTGTGGTCGTGGTGGCGGCGATGGCAGCAACAGCGTTAGTGCGGGCGCTCGCATAACGCAGCCAGCCGGCGCAAATTGCCGCGCCAAATGCCGGCCAACACGATCTTGCCACCGATCAATGCACCGAGTGGCCCGCCCAGCCACCACGGAAACCGCAGGTTTTCTTCCCACACGAATCTCGTTGTGTCGGCATCAATCGCTTCGAGCGTGAACACGCCACTTCCCGTAACGATGCCCACGTGTTCCACACCCATCGCACGCTGCGGCTCCCACTGGGTGATGAGCATCTGGTCTGTCAACCGAATTCGCCAAACTTTGGTCAAGCACAAAAATTTCGTACCGACTCCGCGCTGTTGATCGCCAACGAAGGTGATGCTCTCGGCATCGGCCATCCAGTCGATGTGCCGCTCGACGGGTTCGACGACGGCCCAGACCCGTTCGACTGATGCCGCAATTGTTCGTGAGACCTTGATGACCGCCATCTCAGTCAGCGTAGGTTGCCGAACACACTCACGTGGCGCGGGGCGTCATCAGCAAACGGTGTCTTGTGCCACGAGGCGTGGCGTGCCAGCAGCGAAAGACCAGCCCGAGCGCAGACAGCATCAATGGCGGTGGGCGATTGGTAGGCGATGCGCCATGGTCGCAGCACGCGACGACCATCGTTGTGGGTGCTCACCGTGGTTCCTTGCACGATGCCCGTCGCGGCATCGAAACTGCTCGTGGTGTGCACATGCCAATCGCCGCGTTGTTCGGAGGTGGTGCCGTGTGTCGGTGCATCCGAATGAATGATGCAAGCGTCGATGATGAGTCGACCCGAGGGCGAGAGGCGCCTGGCTGCGTTCTCGATGCAAGTTGCTTGTTGATTGGTGTCGCTTAAGTTGAACAAGGTGTTGTATGAAATGAAGATCAAATCAAATTCGCCGCTGGGTTGGTCGTTGGCCATGTCGCCGCGCACCAGGGTCACGAGCCCCCGCAGGTCTTTGGACGCAAGCACACTCAGCATTTCGGGTGATTCATCCACGCCGACTACCTGACCACCCGCCGAGACAACGATCTCGGCCATTGCCAGTGCGACTCGGCCGGTGCCTACACCAAGTTCGAGCACGCGGCGCGGTGAGTGTTCGCCCAATAGCGCAGTGACTAACGCCAGATCATCGGTCTGGCCGTACCACTCGTCATACACATCGGCAAACGCTGCACCGTAGGTCGTGTGTTCGGCCATTGCTTCAAGTAGACCACGAACCGAGACGCGATGTGCGAAGTAGCCTCGGCATTCATGAACGGCGAGCGAGCGCGCCTGGCGTATCTCGACCACGCAGCCACCACGCCGATGCGTGAAACGGCGATCGCAGCACTGGCGCCGTATTTAGCGGATCAGTTCGCCAACCCGTCTGGCAGTCATCGGTTTTCGCGGTCGGCGCGCACAGCGATTGACGAGGCACGAGATGACGTCGCCGAAGTGTTGGGTTGTGCGCCAGGTGAAGTGGTGTTCACGAGCGGTGGCACTGAGGGCGACAATGCCGCAATCTTTGGGGCCGTGCGCCGTCATGGGGGAGTCGCGGTTTGCAGTGCGGCCGAGCACCATGCCGTGCTGCACTGTGTGGAACATCTGGGTGGCGTGGTCGTTGCGGTCGATAAGCACGGGGTCATCAACGTGGACGAGTTGCAACTTGCGTTGGACAACGTTGCATCTCGCGGTGAGCGGGTTGCCGTGGTGTCGGTGATGGCCGTGAACAACGAAGTCGGCAGCATCACACCGATGCGTGATGTGGCGCGTGTGGTGCGTGGCTCGGCAAAAGGTGCGGTGCTGCACAGCGATGCGGTGCAGGCCGCGTGTTGGCTGGATGTGCGAGACACTGTGATGGTGACCGATGTGGTGTCGTTTTCTTCGCACAAATTTGGCGGGCCCAAGGGCATGGGCGTAATGGTGGTAAAGGCTGGGACCACCCTTGAGCCACTCATCATGGGTGGTGGTCAAGAACGCGATCGTCGTAGTGGCACCTTGAACGTGGCTGGCATCGTGGCCACCGCTGCAGCGTTGCGTTCAACAGCAGATTCGCGGGCAACAGAAGTGGTGCGCGTGGCCGAACTCAAACGAGTGCTCGTGTCTGGCATTTTGTCGCAGTTGCCCGACACCATCGAAACAATTCCGACGTCAGCCAGTGTGCCTGGTGTGGCGCACCTGTGTATTGCGGGCATCGAAAGTGAAGCCTTGTTGTATTTGTTGGATGAAGCGGGCGTATGTGCCTCGGCAGCATCGGCGTGTGCCAGTGGCGCAATGGAACCCTCGCATGTGTTGCAGGCCATGGGTGTCGAGCCCCGCTACGTGCAGGGGGCGCTGCGTCTCAGTTTGGGGCACACAACGACCGAGGACGATGTAGCGACTGCCATTGACGCAATCGTGCACAACGTTCGGCGTCTTCGTCACCAGCAATAGTCTTTGTATCCATGAAAGTGCTCGTGGCAATGTCGGGCGGCGTTGACTCGTCGGTTGCGGCGGCCGAATTGCGTCGCGAGGGCCACGAGGTCGTTGGTGTCACCATGCGCTTGTGGGGCGGCGAAAGCGACACCGGCTGCTGCTCGGTGAGTGATGTTGACGACGCCCGGCGCGTGGCCCAGCAACTGCGCATTGACCACTTGGTGTTCAATTTTTCAGACGACTTCGATGCCCATGTCGTGAACCCATATGTGGAGGCGCATCGCACCGGCACGACACCGAACCCCTGCATCGAGTGCAATCGCCACCTGAAGTTTGACCGACTGTCGCAGCGCGCCCGTCTGCTGGGCTTCGACGCAGTCGCCACCGGCCACCATGCCCGAATCGAGCGTCAACCATCAGGCGTGTGGCGAGTGATTCGCGGTGCTGATGCGGCCAAGGATCAGAGTTATGTCGTGCACATGTTGGACCAAAAAGAATTGGCCTACACATTGTTTCCGGTCGGTCATCTCACCAAGGCCCAAGTGCGAGAGCGAGCCAGCGAACTGGGTTTGCGCACCGCAAGCAAACCCGACAGCCAAGACGTGTGTTTCATCAGCAAAACTGGCGGCCGCGAAACATTTCTCGGACATCGCATTCCGTTTCGTTCAGCACGCGTGGTCGACGAATCCGGCACCGAACTCGGCAGCGTCGAGGCCGTCGAGATGGTGACCATCGGACAACGGCGTGGCTTGCGGCTCGCTGGTGGTGCGCCCAAGCAGTTTGTCTTGGACGTTGATGTCGAGACCCGCACGGTAGTGGTGGGAGCAGAAACGAGTTTGCAGCGCTCCGACTTGCGCGCCGAACGCATGATGTGGAGCCATGAGCCACTGCCGATTGGAAGCGAAGTCATGGTGCAGACCAGCGCCCATGGTGCAACCCAGTCGGCACTCATTGAAGAAGTAAGTAGCGACACGGTGGTCTTGCAGTGGCGAGAGCCGCAACGGCGCACCGCACCTGGCCAGAGTGTGGTGTTGTACGACGCGTCAGACCGAGCGGTGCTCGCCGGCGGCATCGTCGCTTGAGCAGTCTCATTCTTGTGCTTGGCACTGCTCGGGTAATGTCGTACAAGTGACTTCAGACATTCGGGCAACGGACTTCGCTCGGCAATTCGGGCTGACTGAGCTGTTTGCCGAAAGTGCAGTGTCGCCAGACAAGTCAGCGTTTGAAACGGTCGACCCCAACCACAAGCAACCATATCTGCCCGAGTGGCTGGACCTTACGCGGCTTTTTGCGTTGATTCGATTGCGTCGAATCACCTCCGTGTTGGAGTTCGGATGTGGGTTTTCCACCGTGGTGATGGCCCACGCCTTGGCGCTCAACGAACAACGTGACGGAGTCGTGGTGCGCGAGACCTTGCGCCGAACCGACCCGTTTCGCCTACAGGTTGTCGACGACATGCAGCAGTACCTTGATTTAACTCGCGGGCGATTAAGCCACGAGCTGAGTGCTCGCGTTTCGTTCCATCATTCGCCCGTGCGTATGACTACGTTCGACTCACGAATCTGCACCGAGTATGAGTCACTACCTAATGTGTGCCCGGATTTCATTTATCTTGATGGCCCGAGCCAAGACAGTGCCATGGGCGAAGTGAACGGCATCTCTACGCGTCATCCGGACCGTTTGCCGATGGCCTGTGACATCTTGAAGATCGAGCATTTTTTGCTGCCTGGAACATTGGTGCTTACCGACGGCCGCACGGCCAATGCCCGATTCCTCAAAGCCAATCTGCAGCGTGAGTGGCGACACGAACATGATGAAGACGGTGACGTGCACTATTTTGAGATGATTGAAGAGCCACTCGGAAAATGGAATCGTCGTCAGATTGAGTTTTGTTTGGGCACAGACTGGCGGGCCAAGCCGCTGCGGCCCGACTTGAGCAAAGTTATCTAGGCGTCGTTTGCTAGGGCGCTGTTCGGTCGAGATGGCGCCAGCAGCAACGAAGTGACGTGCAGCCGATCCAGGGTGCGAGTGAGGCGTGACGCAAACGGTGACAACGACACATCGTGCGGATGACTGAGCGTTAGTTCGAGCACCACACCCCAGGTGGTGCCAGTGGCATCGAACGCCGCCGTGTCATGTGGGGCAACTCGCAGCGCTCGCACATCGTGAGTGCGCACCATGAACGTGTCGCGCAACATCAGCGGGTCGTGCACGGCAATACCCGCCGGAACGAACACAAGCCAGCGTCGCGCCAGCACCACTGCGCGTCGTAGGGCAAAAGCCAATAAGGCAAGGAACATCACCGCTGCCACCCCGGCAACAACGAGTGATGGCGAGTGGGTTGCCGTCGCCCCGCTGGCAGCAACAGCGAGCCACAGCACGACAATCGGCAAGATCACCGCAATCGGTGGACGCAAGAGATGTCGTCGCTCGTGGCCATACGCCGCAGCCTGCGCATGCGTCGCCCCATACGCAGCGCCATAGGTAGAGACCGCAACTGCCAGCATCACCAAGAACCCGCTGATCGCACCCCAACGCTCGACCAAAACAACGCCAGAGTCGCGTTCGGTGACGAGCAACCACCCGGCATTAATCGCTAGCAGCGGGGCGATGAAGCGCACAGCCACCAAAGCCAGCGGATGCGGCACGAGCACGCCGATAGCCACACCGGCCCACAACGCCCATACCAACCACGAAGCCAGCACCGTTGCATCGCCAGATTGCATGGCCCCTGGCAGTGCAGCGACGCCCAGCCAGGCCACACGCACCAGGTTTGTCACGTCGGCATTCTATGAATCCTGCAAAGTCTGCGACGCCCAAACGGTAAAGTTCAGGCGTGGCACCGTCCAAACGCATCGTGGCGCGCGTTGGCGAACTACGCGAACTCATCACTTTTCACAACGATCGCTATTTTGGCGACGACGACCCCGAGATCTCTGATGCCGATTTTGACGAGTTGGTACGCGAGTTGCGCGCACTCGAAGCCGAACATCCTGAACTCGCGGCCAGTCGTTCGGTGCTCGACGCTCCGGGTGCACCCGTTGCCACCACATTTGCTCCGGTAACTCATCGGTTGGCGATGACCAGCCTCGACAACGCGATGGATGTCGATGAGTTGCGAGCCTGGGGCGATCGAGTCGCCAAGGGTTTGGCAGGCCAGACCGCACGCTTTGTTTGTGAACTGAAAATCGATGGCTTGGCCGTCAGCATTCGATTTGAAAACGGAGTGCTCGTGCAAGCTGCCACGCGTGGCGACGGCAAGGTGGGCGAAGACGTCACTGCCAATGTGCGCACCATCAGTGGTGTGCCGGTTCAGCTCAGCAAAACATCCGCTTCGCCCACAGCGACCGTGCTCGAGGTGCGGGGAGAGGTCTACATGTCCAAGCCAGCCTTCGAGCGGTTTCGCCAAGAAAAACTTGCAGAAAACCAAGTGCGCGTGGCGGCCGGCAAAAAACCTCAGCCCGTACCGGCCAACCCGCGCAATGCCGGGGCCGGAAGCCTGCGGCAAAAAGACGCTGCCGTGACCGCCACCCGCGAGTTGTCGATGTGGGCCTACCAACTTGGCGAAGTACAAGGCGGGCCTGCGTTCACTTCGCACCATGACACGCTTGAGTATTTGCAGGCCCTCGGGTTTCCGATCAATCCTGAAGTTCGCATCGTGGATTCGTTGGATGAAGTTGTGGAATTTTGTGCCCATTGGCAAGAACACCGCAATGAACTGCCCTACATCATCGACGGAGTAGTGGTGAAAGTGGATGACCTCGCTCAACGCGAACGACTCGGGTCGACTTCTAAGGCACCTCGCTGGGCGATTGCGGTCAAGTTTCCACCCGAAGAACGCACCACTGTGTTGCGCGACATCAAGGTGTCAATTGGCCGGACCGGTCGCGCCACACCGTTCGCCGAACTCGAGCCTGTGGTGGTGGCCGGAAGCACCGTATCCATGGCCACGCTGCACAACAGAGAACAAGTGCAACTCAAAGATGTGCGCCCGGGCGACACGGTGGTGGTGCGCAAGGCCGGCGATGTGATTCCCGAAGTCGTGGGGCCGGTGCTGGCAAAACGACCCAAGGATTCCCAGCCCTGGCAGTTTCCCACCAAGTGTCCGTGCGATTTGCGGTCCACGCTCGTGCAGGAACAAGACGTGGCCGACACTCGTTGTGTCGAGCCTGAGTGTCCGCACCAGCGCGATCAAAAAATCATTCATTTCACCGCGCGAGGCGGCATGGACATTGAGGGATTCGGTGAAAAAACGGTGTACAAGTTGAGTGACGCGGGCATCCTCGAAGACGTGGGCGACATTTACTCGCTGACCCCCGAGGTGTTGTTGGCACAAGGTTTAGGTGAAGTGCAGTCGGCCAACTTGATGCAGGCCATCGACGCCTCGCGAAGCCGCGCGTTAGAAAAGCTGCTCGTTGCGCTGGGCATCAAACATCTTGGCCCGGCTGCTGCCGAGTCGCTGGCGCGGCGCTTTGGTTCACTCGATGCCGTGGCGAGTGCATCGGTCACTGATCTTGCTGCCATTGACGGCGTTGGTGACGTGATTGCCGAGTCAGTCGCAAAGTGGTTTGTCGATAAGCGTCACAAGTCGATCGTCACCAAATTACGCAAGGGTGGTGTGCGATTCGACAACGTGACGGTGATTGATGCGCCACAAACCCTGGCTGGGAAAACACTCGTTGTCACAGGCACACTTACCAAGTTCGGCAGAGAAGAAGCCGAACGCGCCATCAAAGATCGCGGTGGCAAGAGTGCGGGCAGTGTGAGCAAAAAAACGTTCGCAGTAGTGGTTGGCAATGAACCTGGGGCATCAAAGGTGAAAAAAGCAGAGGAACTTGGCGTGCCCCAAATCGACGAGCAGGCTTTCGAGCATGTTTTGGCGACGGGCGAGTTGCCCGAGTAAAGCCCGCACCAACTAGTCGGTGAAAAACCGCCACTGATAGGTACGAGACTTTTCACGGCCTGCCAGGATCTCCCAGTAGGTGACGACGGCAACGTGTTCGCCTTGTGTGAACTCGGTGATGAGCGCTCGTGGTTGTGGTTGGAAACTCAGCACGTTGTTGCCTGGGTCAAACACGGCAGTTGCCGGCAGTTCCACCTGGGCGCCAGGTGCGGGCTGCGCCCCACTTGATGACAATTCATCGAGTCGTGTCACGGGCAATTCGATGCCGTCAATGTTGAGCGTGGCTTCGTAACCATCGGCAAAGTCAATGATGATCTGGGCCTGTCGCAAAACGCGATCGCCGTCGGCTGGAGACATGCGCTCGATTGCAGGCGGGGTCTGGCGTGCTTCGTCGCCGGTGATGCCGCTGCGAAAACCAAAAACAATCAACACCAACCCGAGTGCGATTCCAAAACTTACTGCGAGCCGTGTGCGGTCGATACGGCCAGGCATGTGTCCATTCTCGCCGTTGCGGGCCTTCATCTGCAGCACGCTCGCCCTGCCCGTGGGTGGCAGGTAACACAGGTAGTTTGGGTCGGTCAATGAGTGAACGCGACGAGCTCACCGGGGCCTTGGTTGCTGCCCGCTACCGCCTGGAAGGCCTCTTGCCAGGCGGTGCGGATTCCACCAGTGTCTTTGCCGCCATCGACACGCAGGGCGGTGCCCCTGTCGTTCTGCGCTTGCTCACCGTCGACTCGCTGGTCGCAGTCGACGAGTTTCAGCGTCACCTGCTTTCGGTTGCTGGCATCTCGCACCCCGTGCTGGTTGCCCCCCTGGACTGGGGTGAAACCATGCTGGGCGGAGAGCAGTTCGTATTCGTGGTGACTGAACGAATCGCCGATGTTTCTTTGCGAGAGTTGTTGGATCGTGGGCGGCGGCTCAGCCCAGCCCAGACGCTGGTGATGGGTCTTGATCTCTGTCGCGCTCTGCACCACCTGCATCAATTGGGTATTGCCCACGGCGACGTGCGGCCTGCGCACGTGTTTGTTTCGAGTAATTCACGGGCCCGCTTGGCGGGAATCGGTGTGAAGCGTGGTATCAGCGGCGACACCATGAGCATCGAACAAGCACGGTATGCAGCACCAGAGCTCAGCATCGAGCCACTGGCGACACCCGCTAGTGACATCTATGCGCTCTCACTCACCTTGCTGGAAACCATCACGGGTGAAGTGCCGTTTGCTGCGGATTCGTTGGCAGTCACCCTGGCCAATCGCGCAGGCAAGTTGTTGCCGGTCTCGGCTGACATCGGGCCGATCGCCGTGCCGATTGAGGAAGCCGGTCGACCCGAACCGCACGATCGTTCGTCAGCTTTGAAACTTGGTCAGTCACTGGCGCAACTGGCGGTGAAGTTCTTGCCACCCGAGCCGATCGAGGCACTTGCCACCGAGGCTTTTCGCGACACCATCACCCGACAACTTCCGATCGCGGTTGCCGAGCCGCCTCAACGACAGAGCGATCCCGTCGTTGAGGTGCCAGTTTCAAAGCCGGCAGATGTCTCGATCGTCGTGCCGCCAAGAGAGCGCAAGCGCTATCGCTGGTTGTGGTCGGTGGCTGGTGCGGTGGCACTGACAGTTTCGGCTCTTGCGGTGTGGCAAGTGTTGGCCGTTGACTCGTTCGAAGTACCGGAGTTGGTCGGTCTTGCCGAGGGCGAAGCCCGCAACACGGTTTCGCCACTGGGCTGGAACATCGTCATTAGTGCTGAACGATCTGATGAAGTCGCCCTCGGGGGAGTCATTCGCACTTCTCCAGTCGCCGGCACGATGTTGCGTGAAGGTGACGACTTCATTCTGGTGATTTCTGAGGGCCCGACGCTGGCAGTGGTGCCCGATGTAACGGGGTTGTCGCAAGCAGACGCAGTGGCAGCGCTCGAAGCACAGGGGTTGGTGGTGGTGGAAACCATTCGCGACGACGACAGCGTGCCTGCTGGGAGCGTGGTGTCGTGGATTGTGACAGAACAACCAAACCTGCTGGCCGGCAGCGAGGTTTTGAAGGGCACTCAAGTGGCGATTGCAATTTCTGGTGGCCCAGTATTGCGGGCAGTGCCCAACTTGATTGGCCGCAGCGAGGTAGATGCGCTTGCTGAACTTGCAGCAGTGCAACTAGTTGCCCAACGCAATGACGATGTCTTCAGCAGTGATATTGCGGTAGGTCTCGTGGCTGCGCAAGAACCCCAATCAGCAACGCAGTTGTCCCGCGGCGACGTGGTGGCGTTCTCGGTTTCCAAAGGGCCCGAGACGGTCGAGCTTCCACGGCTCGTCGGGCTCAGCCTTGCTGACGCCCAAAAGCAACTCACTGAAGCCGGCCTGGTGCTCGGCACGACGAGCGGTCGCACGTCGAGTCGTGTTCGCTCAGTGAATCAAGACGGTGTGACTTTGACAGCCGGCAGTGTCGTGGTCAAGGGCAGCGCCGTGAATCTGGTCTTCCCATGAATTGGTTTGCCCTGATGGTGCAACGATGACTGCGGGTGTCGACGAGGTTGCGCTAGCGCCACTGCGCGAACGGGTGCGCTCTGCGTTGGTGGAGCGCATCGGTATCTCACGGCGCAAGGCGACGATGACAGTGCTTTTGAGCGGTGTATTCACCGTGAGTTTCACCATCACTTTGCTGGTGGTGGTGTTGGATACGGTGGCTGCCGACTTGAAGTCGACTGTCAGCGTGGTGTCATGGTCGATCACAGCACCGATGTTGGCCTTTGCGGTGATTGGCCCGGCCTTCGGCAAGCTCGGCGATCTGATTGGGCACAAGCGAGTGTTCGTTGGTGGCTTGCTCGGTGCCGGAATTTTTGCTGGTTTCACTGCCTTGGCGCCAAGTGCACCGATGTTGATCTTGTTGCGCACCCTTTCGGCGGCGTGCGGCTCGGCGACGGGGCCGTCGGCGATGGCGTTCACGAATCGTATGTATGAACCCCATGAACGTGTCCGCCCGCTCGGCACGTGGAGTTTTGTCACGGCCGGTGCACCGGTCATCGGCGTGGTGGCAGGGGTTCCACTCGTTGATTTAGTTGGCTGGCGCATCATCTTTTTGGTGCAGGCGCCTTTGTGCATCCTTGGTGCTGTCGTGTCGTGGTGGCTGTTGCGCGATACTGAGCGCCAACCCGGTGCGCGATTCGATGCAGCCGGAGCCGTGACACTTGGTGGTGGGGCGGCGTTGTTGTTGCTCGGTATCAATCGCGGTAGCACCTGGGGGTGGACTTCGCCACTCATCGTTGGTGCGCTCGCACTGGGTGTGCTTTTGTTGTACATCTTCGTGCGCGTGGAGCGTCGAGTGGCTGCACCGATGGTGCCACCGCATTGGTTTCGCACGCGCAATATTGCGTTTCCAGTGCTTAGTCAGGCGCTCGCCAATTTTGCTTACATGGGTGGCTTCATGATCATCCCGCAAATGCTCAAAGATGGTGTCGGGTTGTCGCTGGCCACGGTGGGTTGGCTCATCATTGCTCGACCTCTGACTTTTTCCATTGTTGCTCCGCTTGGGGCACGTGTCACGATGCGCACTGGTGAGCGGTTTGCGGGAGTATTCGGAGCCATGACGGTCTTCGTTTCGATGATCGTGTTGTCCACCGTGCGTGAAGCCACGCCATTGTGGCTCATTGCTTTTGGGCTGGGGCTTTCGGGTTTGGGTTTGGGTGTGGCGTCACCCGCACTTTCTGCCTTGTTGGCCAACGCAGTCGACGACGAGCAGCTGGGTATTGCCAGCGCGATGCAGCAGTTGGTCACCCAGATGGGTGCGTTACTTGGTGCAACGGTGATGATTTCGGTGCACGAAGCCACGAGTGATCAAGGTGTTTTGGCGAGCTACTCCAATGCTCTCGTTGTGGGTGCAGCGTTGTGCGTCGTGGCGGGATTGTTGGCGACCGAGGTGCGATCCACTCGTCGCACCACCACATCGGCGGCACCAACCGCAGCGGTCTAGCTAGCGACTATTCGGTTATCGAACGAATTTCTTCGGCGACAACTACGCCCAGCTCAGTTTGGGGCAGCGCAGTTTGCATTGCCATCAGTTTCAAAACGTCACCTTCGACTTTGACTTTGCCCATGAGAAACGCCTCCATTGCCTTTTGTGGGTCTTGTTCGACGAAAATCGAGCGAGCGGTCACATAGTCGGTGGTGAGTGTTGCATCAACGCTGTCGAGATGTCCGAGGTCCATAACCACTTCGCCGCTGGAGGTGTCCATGTGGCTGTTGACGATGCCATTGCCGAACGGCACGTTGGTGGCAACAAGATTGAAACGAACGACGACAGCAACCTTCGGGGCTTGGTCTCGGTACTTTTCGCGAATGGCTCGTGCAGCGACCATCCACTCGGGTGAAAGAAAGAGATGTGCCACGCCGGATCCTTTGCTAACGAAAAATAAAACCAACGACATTTTGCTGGTCGTCAAAACTGAATTCCCTCACGATAACGGTGCAACGAGCCCGAAATGGGCACATGCGCAGCAGGGATTCCTGCAGTCTTGTGGCGGGGGAGTTGGCGATGATGCCCGTGACCCGCCACGATGGAGGTATGGCTCGAGTCCTTGTCACCGAAGAAATTGCCGATGCGGGTCTTGACCGCCTGCGTGCTGCTGGCCATGTGGTTGATGTGCGGCTCGGGTTGAATGGCGAGGCGCTCATTGCTGCACTGCAAGGTGCTCAGGCACTCATCGTGCGTAGCGCCACCAACGTTGACGCCGCGGTGCTCAGCGCTGTGAGTGGTCTGCTCGTTGTGGGTCGCGCTGGCGTCGGTTTGGACAACGTTGATGTAGATGCTGCGACAAAAGCCGGTGTGATGGTGACCAATGCACCCGAATCGAACATCGTTTCTGCTGCCGAGCACACGATTGCGTTGTTGATGTCAATGGCTCGTAACGTGCCGCAGGCCCACGCCGCACTCGTGAGCGGTCGGTGGGAGCGCTCCAAGTGGGAAGGTGTCGAACTCGCGGGCAAAACACTCGGCGTCGTTGGCTTGGGTCGCATCGGCAAGTTGGTGGCTCATCGCGCCCTTGGGCTGGGTATGAAAATCGTGGCGTTTGATCCGTACATTTCAGTCGAGCGTGGCCGCCAGATGAATGTCGACATGTTGCCGCTCGATCAGCTCGTGGCCACGAGCGACTTTCTTACGGTGCACCTCCCGAAGAACAAAGAAACACTTGGGCTCATCAATCGCGATTTGCTCGTGAAGGCAAAGCCATCCTTGCGAGTGGTCAACGTGGCGCGAGGCGGCATCGTGGCAGAACATGACCTCTTCGAAGCGTTGCGTGATGGGCTCATCGCTGGTGCTGCGTTGGATGTCTTTGAACGTGAACCCGTCACCGATTCGCCACTGTTTTCGTTGCCGAATGTGGTGGTCACACCGCACCTGGGTGCCAGCACGCGTGAAGCACAAGACAAAGCCGGAGAAGTCATCGCCGACATGGTGCAGCTGGCCTTGGCTGGTGACTTCGTGCCATTTGCAGTCAACGTGGATGCCGCCGAAGCCAACGAAACCTTGAAGCCCTTCATTCCTTTGGCCGAACGACTCGGTGCACTATTCGCCGATGTGGTTGGCGCGCGTGCTGGCGAGCTCGAGATTGAAGCCAGCGGTGAGATCGGCGCCTATGACACGCGCATCATTACATTGGCGGCACTCAAGGGGTTTCTCGGACGTCTCACCGGTGAGCCAATCACCTACGTAAATGCACCGACAGTTGCCGAGCAACGAAAAGTTGTCGTGCGAGAACAGCGTCACGACGATGTTGCCCACCAGGATTATGTCAATCTCATCACGCTGCGTTCAGGTGAGCACAACATTTCCGGCACGTTGGCGGGGCGGCGCCGCGAGGCACGCCTCGTGCTCATCGACGACCACCTGAGCGACGTGCCGCCAGCACGGTTTATGTTGATCGTGCGCAACGATGACCGGCCGGGGGTTATCGGTCGAGTGGGCACGGTGTTGGGTGATGCAGGGGTCAACATCGACAACATGGACGTGGGTAAGACACCACAAGTCGGTAGTGCGCTGATGGTGATTGCAACTGCGACACCAACACCAGCCGAAGTAGTGAGCCAGTTGCGTCAGGTGCCAGGCATCGTCGAAGTACTTACGGTCGGCGGCTGACACGGCCGTTTGCCGTTTCGCGCAGAGCGTCACTGAGCGAATCACGCAGCGTGACCGCTGCAGCACGTGCGGCTGTGGCGTAGTCATCGCCCGCCGAGGCATAGATAATTGCCCGTGAACTATTCACCATCAGCCCAGTGCCGTCGGCAGTCGCACCATTGGCAATAACACTCGCTGGGTCGCCGCCCTGGGCACCCACACCAGGCACGAGCAGCGGCAGGTCACCGACTATTTCGCGCACTCGGCGCAATTCAGCGGGTTGAGTTGCACCAACTACGAGCCCCACGTCTGCGCGCAAAGACCATTCATTCGCCGCCCGCCGAGCAATCGTTTCAAAAAGCGGCTCAGAGGTGTCGGTGGTTCGTAGCGACTGCAGTTCGCCCGAGCCCGAGTTGGATGTGCGACACAACACGATGGTGCCGCGATCACGGCGGGCAAAGAACGGCTCCAACGAGTCGGTTCCCAACCACGGGTTGACGGTGACTGCGTCGGCGCCGTAGCGATCGAAGGCTTCGCGCGCATACATTTCGGCCGTGTCGCCGATATCGCCGCGTTTGGCATCCAGAATCAGCACCACTCGTGGATGCTCGCGGCGAATGTGTTCGCAGACCCGTTCCAGCGCAGCTTCCGCGCCGTGGGCAGCAAAATAGGCAATCTGTGGCTTGAACGCACACACCACATCGCCCGTGGCATCGACGATGTCGCGACAAAACGTTTCGATGGCGTTGGCGTGACCATGCAAGGGTGTAGGAAATCGTGCGGGGTCGGGGTCCAGCCCAACACATACGAGTGACGCTGATGTGCGCCATGCTTCGCGGAGTCGCTGTGAAAACCCCACGCGTCAGTCTTCGAGCACAATCGCACCAGTGGGGCAAAGATCGGCAGCTTGTTGCACGATGTCGTACAACTCGGGCCCCGGTTGATCTTTGCGAATGTGTAGGTATCCATCGTTGCGAATCTCAAATACTTCGGGGGCAACTTGAGCACATGCCCCAGTCGACGCACAGAGATCCATATTGACTGTGACTTTCACGACATCCTCCCGAGATGACGCTAGTTGAGTCATCTACAACATCTAGCCTGACGCTGCTCTCATGTTGAAAACTCTTGGCGCATTTGCGCATCTTCATCGTCGTGTCGTGGTTGCCATCTGGATTGCCATTATTGCGGTTCTAGCGGGCCTCGTCGGCACCTTCGGCAATGCATTTTCTACTCAGTTCAACCTGCCCAACGTAGAGAGCGCCGAGGGGTTCAGTCTTCTTGAAGAACGATTCGGCTCACAGGCCAGTGGTCGCTCGGGCACGGTAGTGGTGCAATCAACGAGCGGCCAATTCAGCCAGGCCCAGCGCGAGGTTCTTGGCGACTACTTTGACCAGCTCGATGCGCGTAGCGACATGGGGGTGGTGAGCCCATTCACTGCCGCCGGCAGTCGGCAGATTGCTCCGAGTGGCGACATCGCATTCGCCAACGTGTCATTTGTTGCCGAACTCGACTCGGCTGAGGAATTCGTAGAAGTTTTTGCCGAGATGAAGGCGATTGAGCCGGTGGTTGCTGGGGTGCAAATCGAGTACGGCGGCGAAGTGTTCGCCACATTCGAAACCCCGACGTCAGAGGTGCTGGGCCTTGCATTTGCCATTGTGATTCTGATCTTTGCATTTGGTTCGGTGTTGGCCATGGGCTTGCCGATTGGTACCGCATTCGGAGGTATTGCAGCCGGAGTGCTCGTTGCCACGTTGGTTTCCAACATTTTCACCATGCCCGACTTCGCCACCACGCTCGGCGTAATGATCGGCCTCGGTGTCGGCATCGACTACGCGCTTTTTATCGTGACCCGATACCGCGAGGCACGTCAGCGCGGTCGTGGCTGTGCTGCAGCGACCATCGAAGCAATCGACACCGCTGGCCGTGCGGTGTTGTTTGCCGGCACCACAGTGGTGATCTCACTGCTCGGGATGTTGATCATGGGCGTCGGCTTCATGAACGGTTTGGCAATCGGCGCTTCCATCACGGTGCTGTTCACGATGATGGCCTCGGTCACGCTGTTGCCGGCCTTGCTGGGTTTTGTCGGTGAACGAATCGAAGTCACTCGTTGGCGCGGTGTCATTGCGGCAGGTCTCGTGGCGGTGACGCTCGTTGGCGTTGGGCTCAAACAGAACCTGTTGCTGTTGGCTGCACCCTTCGCTGGGCTCGTGTTCCTCGTTGGCAGCTTCGTTCCCTTCTTGCGTCGCCCTTTGCCTGCCCGCCGCCACAAACCGATGCCAGAAACCATGCCCTATCGCTGGAGCCGCACCGTGCAGCGTCGCCCGTGGGTGATGTTGATTGTTGGCGTGGTTGCGCTCGGTGCAGTGGCGGTGCCGGTGCTCGACTTGCGCTTGGGCTTTGCCGATGAAGGTAATTACCCGACCGATACCACGACGCGTCGCGCCTATGATCTGCTGGCCACGGGCTTTGGTGCTGGCTTCAACGGGCCACTCACTTTGGTCGCCGCCGTTGATTCACCTGCCCAAGTGGCGGCAGCACAGCAGTTGAGTGATGTCTTAGCCACAACACCAGGTGTAGTGAGTACCAGCCCGGCCATACCGAACGACTCGGCTGCACCTACTGCCGTGTTGTGGACGGTGTATCCGATCGGGTCGCCCCAGTCAAAGGAAGCCGCCGACCTCGTAGCGCGGTTGCGCAATGAAGTCATACCAACCGCCGTGGGCGAGTCGGGATTGGGAGTGAAGGTGACCGGGAGCGTGGCGGTCAACGTCGACTTCTCTCGTTATCTTGCCGATCGACTACCGATATTTTTCGGCGTGGTGTTGGCTTTGTCGTTCTTGCTGTTGATGGCGGTGTTTCGCTCGTTGTTGGTGCCGCTCAAGGCGGTGCTGATGAATTTGTTGTCGATTGGCTCTGCATATGGCGCAGTAGTAGCGGTATTTCAGTGGGGTTGGGGTGCTTCGCTCATCGGGCTGGGTGGCAGCGCGCCAATCGACCCGTGGTTGCCGGTCATGATGTTTGCCATCGTCTTTGGCTTGTCGATGGACTACGAGGTGTTCTTGTTGTCGCGCGTCAAAGAAGAATATGACCGCACCGGAGACAATCAGCTGGCGGTTGCCGACGGGTTGGCAAAGACCGCTCGCGTGATCACCGCAGCAGCGGCAATCATGGTGGTGGTGTTCGGCAGCTTCGTGCTGGATGCGACGCGCAGCATCAAGATGTTCGGCTTTGGTCTTGCCGTCGCGGTGTTTTTGGATGCCACCGTGGTCCGCCTCGTGCTGGTGCCCGCCACGATGGAGTTGCTCGGCGACCGCAACTGGTGGCTGCCACGTTGGTTGGATCGACTCATCCCGAAGATTGACGTCGAGGGCGCTAGCGAAGATCTCGCTACTGACGTTGCTGGCGTTCAAACGCGCTGAGCACCGCCCGCAATGACGCCGTAATCGTGCTCGGATGCACCCCGACGCCCCAACATACGTCGCCTGATTCGTTGGCGCTTTCGATGTAGGCAACGGCGGTGGCCTCTGATCCTTGGCTGAGGGCGTGCTCCACGTAGTCCTTAACGTCGATCTTGGTTCCGAATGCTGAGCGCAACGCCGTGACAAACGCATTGATCGGGCCATTACCGTCGCCCTGCAAGGTCACCCGAGTGCCGTTGGCATCCACCTGGGCAGCGATGCTGGTGGTGCCATCACTCGAGCTGCGCAACTCGTGACTCACCAATGCAAAGCGTGGCGCGCTCGGCAAGTACTCGGTTTCAAACGCTTGCCACATGAAGTCGGGTGCAATCTCGGTGCCGGAGTCTTCGGTGATGTGTTGAATCGTGCGAGAAAACTCGATCTGCAAACGGCGCGGCAGGTCAAAGCCATGCTCGGTTTTCATTACGTATGCCACGCCACCCTTGCCCGACTGGCTGTTGACTCGGATGACTGCTTCGTAGGTGCGTCCGACATGCTTGGGGTCAAGCGGCAGGTACGGCACTTCCCACTTCTCGTAGTTCTTTGCCAACGCATCAAGACCTTTTTTGATTGCATCTTGATGGCTGCCGGAAAACGCGGTGTACACCAGGTCGCCTGCGTAGGGCTGCCGTTCGGGCACGGGCAGACGGTTGCAGTATTCGGCGTCGCGACGCAGAGCGTCGATGTCGCTGAGGTCAAGCCTCGGGTCGATGCCGTTGACGAACAGGTTCATCGCCAAGGTGATGACGTCGACGTTGCCTGTGCGTTCACCGTTGCCAAACAAGGTGCCCTCGACGCGATCAGCACCGGCCATGACGCCGAACTCGGCGGCAGCCACGGCACAGCCGCGATCGTTGTGCGGGTGGAGTGACAAAACGATGCTGTCCCGCTGCTTGATGGTGCGCCCGAACCATTCGATGACATCCCCGTAGACGTTGGGCGAGTAGCACTCGACGGTGGCGGGCAGATTCAAGATCAACGGGTTCGTGGGGGTTGGCTTGATGACATCCATGACTGCTTCGCAGATTGCCACTGCAAACTCGGGTTCGGCCAGGGTGAAGCTCTCGGGCGAGTATTCATAACGCACGCGGGTGCCAGCCACTGTGGGTTCAAGCGATCGACAAAGGGTGGCCGCATCGACGGCAATTTTCGTAACACCGGCTTGGTCGAGACCGAACACCACTCGACGTTGAAGCGGGTTGACCGAGTTGTAGAAGTGAACGATGGCTTGTTTTGCGCCGCGGATACTTTCGTAGGTGCGACGAATCAGCTCGGGGCGCGACTGAACGAGCACCTGAATGGTGACATCGTCAGGGATGAGGTCGTGTTCGATGATGTGGCGCACGAAATCAAAATCAGGCTGACTTGCTGATGGGAAACCCACTTCGATTTCTTTGAAGCCCATCCGTACCAACGTTTTGAACATCCGTAGTTTGCGTTCCGGATCCATCGGGTCGATCAACGCCTGGTTGCCGTCCCGTAGATCCACCGAACACCAGAGTGGTGCTTGCGTAATGACATGGTTCGGCCACGTGCGATCTGTCAAAACGAGTGGCACGTATGCGGCATATTTTTCGAATGGCATGCGTTGTGGGTTGCTTGGTTGTGGAGCCATGGTGTTGTCGTTTCGGGTAAGTGTTGTGGTGACTGGTCTGTTGAATCGAGTAAAAGAAAAACTCCCGGCCGATGGCTCGGGAGTGGGCGCGACGTCGACTAATTGCGGCCGACGCCGCTACGTAAGTAGGAGGGCAGTATTGCCGGAGGCAGTGTTGATGATGGCGCTGTCGAACATCACAGTTTGAGCGTATCGGTGGCTTGCCCGCGCGGGCTGCTTTAGACCGCGCGTGGCGTGGGCACGATGAAGTTGGCAAACTGCCACGGATCCGCCGGGTCAAGCCGCGTGGGGCCGTTGCCGAAACCTGGGAAGAGGTCGTTGCGATTCATGAGCGGATTCCAATCAACGGGCCCCGACTGAAAGGTGCCGAGGTAGGGGTAGGCAACTTTCAAGACTTCTTCATGGGGCAAGTCATCAGGCACGCGCACGCCGCCGTTGGGGTTGTTGAACATCCAGCATGTGGCGGCCACTACTGACGCAGCAACCTGCAGGGTGGTGGCACTCTGATTCGGCAAGATTGCCCGTGCTTCGTCGATGCTGAGGAGTGAGCCCGTCCACCACGACTGGTAATCGTGGCCCATCAGCAACACGCCGAGTTCGTCGCGACCAGATTCGATCTCGTTGTTCAAGATGCGCTGCTGTGACTGCATCTTCCAGTTGCGCATGCGAAGTTCTTGCACGCTCATGATTGCTGCGTCGGTAGGGCAGTACGAGTAGTGAACGGTCGGGCGATACTTGGCCGAGCCGTCGTCATTCCACACGGTGAGGTGGTCACTCATGGTGTAGGCCTCACCGTGGCGGATGACCATGCCAAGAATCTCGCCGCACGGCACCCACGAGCGCACCCAGGTTTCCATTCCTGGTTGGGCAAGTGCGATCTGGTTGCACGGGCCATCATCGTCATGCACGTGCGCATTGTGCGGCAGCCAACGTTCGTGGGTACCCCAACCCATTTCGGCTGGGGCCACGCCTTCTTCGTAAAACCCCTCAATCGACCAAGTGTTGACGAACTCATCGACTTGCTTGGGTGCACTGGTGATCTGGGTGTCACGCTCGCTGATGTGAATCACCTTCGTGCCAGTCAACATCGCCAGCGTGTTGTAGCGACCTTCAGCCAAAGCCCCTTCGATGAATTTGGCCCGGTCACCGGCTTTTTTGTCCCTGAGCAGCGCCGTGGCAATCTCGCCAAGCGCGCGTTTGGCGAAGTGGCTCACCAGCCCGGGGTTGGCACCGTGCTCGAGCACGGCAGACGGACCGTCGTTATCTGGCCACGATTCGATGAGGCGGCGAATGTTTTGATGTCGCACGTACAAGGTGCGCTCCAGCGGCGGCGTGTTGTGCATGTCGTAGTACGGATCCCACAATTCCACGCTGGTGTTGAGGTAGCGCACGCCATGGTCGCGACACCAGGTGAGGATGGTGGGGCAGTCGATGTTCCACGCCAAATCCAAGATGAGGTCACCGGCGCCAACACGCGCCGAGAGGAACTCGTCAAGGTTGTCTTGTGTGACGCGCCCGACTTCATAGTTGACGCCCGCGGCGATGGATTCAGCAATGCGGTGGCGATTGTCGACAAAGTCAACAACGGTGATGCTCGATGGCGCGAGTTGTACGTCGCGAACCAGCATCGGCACGGCGGCTTGGGCCACTGAACCACAGCCCAACATGAGTACGCGCGCTGGGCGGTGGGTGCCGACCCGTGAAAGGTCAATCGTCACGAACGGCGACGCGACTTGCGAGTACGACTTGCACCAGCAGGTGTGGCCAGCATCGTTTGCAATGATGCTTCAAACACGGTTTCGGAAGGAATCAACGTGGCTTGCCAGTCGTAAGTCGCACCTTTGCGGCCGTTGCACACATCGTGCATCACTACAGCCAGGTTGCCCGTTGGCCGAATGTTCGTCGTGTTGCTCATATGTGCACCTCCCCTGGATGGAAACCAACTGCGTGTTAGTACCGACTGTGTGTCAATACCGAAGTAGCACCATAGCGAGAAACACTGTCTGTGGCTACTGTCTGACTTGTCAGCCAATACTGACTCACGAGTCAGTATTGCGTTGCTGGGTTCGCGAGGGTGATTGCCGGCCCCGCAAGTAGCGTGACGGGACGATGTCGGCGACAACTGAGTTTGCTGCCCTCGGAGTACCGCCGCATGTAGATGCTGGTTTGGCTGCCGCGGGTTTTACCACTCCTTTTGCGATTCAAACCGAGGCGATTCCGGTGGCCTTGACCGGTGCCGACCTCTGTGGTCGGGCCCGCACGGGGTCGGGCAAGACGCTGGCCTTTGGTGTGCCGATGCTCTCGCGCATTGATGTGGCCGGGCGTCCGCGGGCACCCCGAGGGCTGGTGTTGGTGCCGACGCGTGAGTTGGCGCTGCAGGTGGCCGAGGTGCTCGAGCCGATTGGTCGCCCCTGTGCACGCCGGGTGTTAGCGGTGTATGGCGGTGCCTCACGCGACGACCAGATCGACAGTTTGGCGGGCGGCATCGAAGTGGTGGTGGCCACACCGTTGCGACTCATCGACTTGATGAAGGCCGACGAACTAACACTGTCTGACATTCAAGTTGTGGTCATCGACGAAGCCGATCGGATGGCCGACGAAGGCTTCATGCCCCAAGTGGAATGGGTGCTACGGCATGTGACTGGCGCTCATCAAACGATGCTGTTTTCCGCCACTCTCGATGGCCAAGTCGGCAACCTGGTGCGCCGCTACATGAACGACCCGCGTGAAGTGTCGATTGATACGCCAACCGCCACCGTTGGCACCATGAGCCATCTCTTTTTGGCCGTGCACCGCATGGACAAAGATCGGGTGATTACCGCACTCGCTGCCGGTGCCGGAAAAACCGTGGTGTTTTGCGACACGAAGCGCCTGTGCGACAAGGTGGCCGACTCACTGCAGGATCTGCATGTCAAAGCCTCGGCCCTGCACGGTGATATGTCGCAGGCCGCCCGTGAGCGCTCGCTGGCAAAGTTTGCCGATGGCAGCCTCAACGTGTTGGTGGCCACCGATGTGGCTGCCCGTGGAATCGACATCGACGATGTTGCCGCAGTGGTGCACTACGAACCCCCGATGGATGTAAAGACGTATCTGCATCGTTCTGGTCGCACGGCTCGTGCTGGCCGCGATGGTTGGGCAGTGACTCTGGCGGAATACAACCAGCACACGACGTGTCGAATTATTCAGCGGGGTTTGCGGCTCGAGCCGCAGCCACCCATCGAGGTGTTTTCCAACGACAAGCGGCTGGCCAATCTGGCGTCGTTCGTGACGCCAAGTATCGATTAACGCATCAAGAGCCAGCTGGGCCGGCGACGTTCGTAGTCGCCGATATCGGCATCGCGGCCCAGGGTGATGCTGATGTCATCCAAACCATCAACGAACCGTTGCTGGGACGCAGCATCAAGCACGAATGCATGGCGAGCACCTGTCGATGGCACTTCAACGGTGAGACGCTCGACGTCCACCGTGATTTCCACACCGGGGTCGGCCTCGATCGCGGCCCAGAGCGATTCAACGATGTCGGCGGCCAGGGTTACGGGCACGAGACCATTTTTGGTGCAGTTGTTGCGGAAGATGTCGCTGAAGCTCGGTGCAATCACCACATCAAAGCCATACTGCTGCAGCGCCCACACCGCGTGTTCGCGAGATGAGCCCACGCCAAAACTGGGACCTGCTACGAGAATGCTGGCGCCCGCATAACGCTCGTCGTTGAGTACGAAGCTGCGATCATCGCGCCAAGTGGCGAACAAGCCTTTGTCGAAACCGGTTCGCTCCACCCGCTTCAACCATTCGGCGGGGATGATTTGGTCGGTGTCCACATCGCTGCGCTTGAGCGGCACCGCGCGACCAGAAACAACGCGCACCTGTTTCATTGCAGATCACACTTCATTGCAAGTCATCCGGCGTGGCGAAGTGTCCGAGTACCGCGGTGGCTGCTGCCACGCCTGGCGACACCAGATGGGTGCGTCCACCGCGACCTTGGCGGCCTTCAAAGTTGCGGTTGCTGGTGCTTGCGGCGCGTTCTTGGGGCGCCAATTTGTCGGGGTTCATTGCCAAGCACATCGAACACCCTGGTTCGCGCCAGTCGAATCCGGCCTCGATAAAGACGTGATCCAAGCCTTCTTGTTCGGCCTGCAGTTTCACGGCATGACTGCCTGGCACCACCATCGCTCGTTTGACTTTGACTCGACGTCCGCGGGCTACGTCTGCGGCGGCGCGCAAATC
>SXGR01105068.1_pt1 | contig 30008 bp, 40 predicted proteins | sample 3174711 | NCBI WGS metagenome assembly SXGR01 (sample SAMN11356860, study PRJNA531348) | freshwater metagenome | isolation source: freshwater sample F1-60 | place: China: Fuxian Lake, Yuxi | collected 2017-12-25 | reverse complement strand
TGGAGTGCCGAAACCACTAAGATTTTCTAATCTTGTAAATGATATTTCAGGCATAGAACTTTTAACTTTATGCCAAAATTTTGACTCGGGTTTCAAAGTAATTACATCTTTTTTAAAACTTTACCCATAGTCCATTTTTCTGGATTTATTGTAATAATTAATCTATGTGTTTCACGGTTTCCAATAATTTTATTTGCCATTAACTGCAAACCATTGATGTCATACAATTCACCGTTTGGTAAACAAACTTGAACACGAGCATTTTTAGAAACCTCAGATCCATTGATAAACTTATCTAATATTTGTCTTAATACCTTTCCTCTTATCATACTTGCTTTATACTCTAACTTACCTTAAAAGTATACACAAAAAAAATAATGGGATTACAAAAAAAATTAACAGAATTGCAAATGAAATTTGCATACGAATTAATAACGAACGAAGGCAGAAAGACTGCAACAGAATGTGCTATAGCTGCAGGATATGAACCAGATTCAGCTGTCGTTAGAGCTTCAGAATTACAAAACCCAAAAAGATATCCTTTAGTTGTTCAATACATTGGACAATTAAGATCTGAATACCAAAAAAAATATGATGTCACTTATGAAAGACACATATCAGAACTAGCAAAATTAAGAGATGACTCAAGAAAAAAAGGCGCTTGGTCAGCTGCAATTAATGCAGAAGTAGCACGTGGTAAGGCAGCAGGATTGTATGTTGAACAAAAGATAATTAGGACCGGCAAGTTAGAAGATCTGACTGCAGAGCAATTAGAGTCTCGTATGAAAGAAATCATTAACGAATACTCACCGATCCTAGAGGGCGTTGTATTAGATGATCTTAAAAAAGAAGTTAAATCTAAAAAGATTAATTATTCTCCAGAAGAGTCATCATCATTATCATCATCCATATCGTCGTCTGAATCAGAGTCTTGATTTTCTAATTCATCAACCTTATCTCTAATAGCAGAAATATCGTCTTCTATTCTATCAAGGATATCGTGGATACTTTCATTTTTAGGTTTTTTAGCCATTGGTTTCTCCATTGTTTGATGTTATTGGCATGGAGTATTTATCTTATATGAAAGAGAAATCCAATTATAATTATAATACCAACTTCGCCTAATAGAGCTTTTGTATACTTTTGAATACTATTACTTCTTAAAAGTTTGAAAAAAAACGTGGAAACGTGGAAACTATCAAATTGTCCTTATATACCAACCTTTCTAGACGATTTTTTTTCCACAAATGTTCCACACTTTCCACACTTTTAAAAAAAAACATCAAAAACCCTATATAAATCAATGGTTTAGAACAACTGCCAAAACGTGGAAAATTTTTTGCTCTATATCATTGATTCATATAGGTTTTTTAACAGGTGTGATAAATATGTCACACATTATGGTTTTTATTTTGTTTTTTTAGGGTAGTTTATGATTTTATTTTAGGTTTTTTTGACCCATTTTTATCTTTGGAGATTGAATCACACCAATCTTGTTCAAAATATGTTTTATATTTATTGCATGTAATTTCCTGAAGTTTATCTATTCCAGGGTTTCTTTTGTCATCATCTAACCTGCCAGCAGACACAAGTGTCATAAAAAATGTAAATACAATTAATACCAAATATTTCATAAAACCTTTTTTTCTTTCATGTTGTAGTATTTATCAACACGTTTCAACCATTCAGATTTATAGTGTTTAAATCTTTGTCCATTAACAATAAACCTTTGAAAGTAATTATCTGGTGTACACATAAGAATCACCGTTTGTTCTATATTTGTATTATAAATACAATCGTGGGCTGTAGCGTATGCTGCACATTGTATGTAATAATCTTCTATCCACTCATCTTTCTTTGGTTTATTTGTTTGTTTAAAGTCAACAATACTATCTCTATTTTGATACACGCCGCATAGATCTGTTTGTCCTGCGTACAGTTCGGGATAATACAAAACAACTTCATTGCCCCATATTTCTTGTAAATCAACTAATCCTTTTTCAATGATTGTTTGCGCCATGTTCCTCGCTTCTAGCCCCTCGATCGTTAGATCCAGTAGGTTGTGACCATTGACGTGCATATCTAAATAGGTGTGCATCGCTGTGCCTCTGGAGGCTGCTTTTTCCTTGATTCTATCCGCTTCTAGCTCTCCCACTCTATTCTTCCACTTAGCAAGAGATTCTCGTTTCTCGCTGCTCGACGTTGCATTCAAGATAGTAGTCACAGAAGGAAGCTTCTCGGAGCCAATATCATAGTGCCTTTCATCTTTAATCAAGGAACGAGTAGAAGTGGGATAGTTGTATAGTTTATTCCACTTCATGAGTACCAAATCTTTCACGTTCAAATTTTAAAAAACTTTCAGCTGTTTTAGTAGTTATAGCTCCTTTTTCTAAATTTATTTTCCAAGTTACAAACATCAAATTTTTTTTACTATAAGGAAAATTACTTTTTATCCTATCTTTAGATATGTTAGTGTTAATTCTAACCTGACTTCCTCTTTTGTTACCTAAAGCTATTCTAGTCATTTCAACACCTGTGTAAGGGCACTTAGTTCCATAAATTTTTTGTTGATCAATCCAACATTGAAAAAATTCTTCATAATTTTTAAACTCATTGCCGTGTTTGGATTTTTTCATATCATGCCACATTTTTATAAAATATCCTCTTTCTGAGTTTTCATATTTAAGTCTTACTTCTCTACGTTGTTCTGAACGGTAATATTTAAGCCTTGTTTCTCTACCTCTTTCTGAATTTTCATATTCAAGTCTTTTTTTTATACCTTTTTCTGAATGGTAATATTTAAGCGTTGCTTTTCTACCTCTTTCTGAATGGTTATATTTAAATTTTGCTTTTCTACCTTTTACTGAATTTTTATATTTACGCCTTGCTTCCTTACCTTTTTCTGAATTTCGATATTTAAACATGTATATTTTTCTTTGTTCCGCTGACATGTTCATTGTGGGTAGCCCCCCAAAAAAAAATTTTTATTAATATCAAAGCCTGTACCTTTTTCTGAGTTTTGATATTTAAAATGTGTTGCTTCCTTACCTTTTAAAGTTAATTGTAAAGACAGATTATTTTTCATTTTTATAACCAGTGCCTTTGTCTTTATCTCCCCAACGTTTATGCCAAGACCATCCATTTATCTTTGATGACCATTTTTCAATAAACGCATAGATAGGATCTAAAGTTTTACGGTTAATATCAAAAGGTAATTTATCTATTAAATATAAAAATCCAAATACAAATAATGCAACTAAAAATAATATGAGCATCATTAAATTAAATAAAATCTCTTTCATTGCAATCTCCAAGTTGTGTTTCTAAGCAAATCATTTATTTCCATTTCAGTTATTTCTATTTCACCTTGATTAACACAATAACTACAATCAATCGTTACTTTCTCCGTCTCACTCGTATCTTTCCAAATGCTTCTGTAACCATTACCGTTGCATTTAGGACAAATCATTTTACCAGACATACTTTTCCTTTCTTTTTTAATAAATTAAATACAAATTCATGATTAAAACCAGCGTTCTCACACACTTGTTTAAAATTTTCATTATTTATGTTCAACCATTCTTTTGATTCTTTTCTTTCTGTTTCCGTTTGCAAACTTCTGTAGTCTCCAAACAACGAATCCCAAACTGATTGAGCCAAAACTGCTTTCCAAAGCTTTTGTTCTGGCGTCAATATATCAGTTTGATCAGTCTTTAAGTTTACCATTTAATTTTCTTGCTTTCTCTTTTACTAATGTTTTTATTACTTGACTACGACTGAGTTTGACATCGAGTGTCATCTTGGTTTGTAGTTTTGTAACTGTAGCATACGTCTCATTATCAACCGTGATATTTTTATATTTGCTAAAGTCTGTCATATAATATACCCTTTCTTTTATTGTTATTTTATTATCCTATAAATAGGACTTTATCACTTAATAGTCAAGGTTAAAATGATTAAATTTATGCTAGTTATGCAGATATGTAGTGTTGTGAATGAAAGTTGCTTAGAACCTTTTTTTCATAACAGTTTTCAATATGCTACTTATTTTGAATGTGCTTCTGCGGGTTATTTAAATTCTCTTAAGTATTTAAATAACATGGAAGTTGATTTTATTAATAAAAATCAAGTTGTTATTAGTTTTCAATGCCAAAAAACAATTAATAGTTGACATTATGGCAAAATTGTGGTAAGTAAATTTTAATTTCTCACCTTAATAACCTATTTACTTAATTATCTATTAAGAATAGGTTTATTTATAAAGGCTCTCTATCCGTACACATATACCCTACAACATTTATGTTTTTGTATTGGTGTATAATTAAAGATTCATTCTTTTGAGGGTTTTTAACTTGTATCATGTGCACATGTTTGTGCCAATAATTTTCGCATGATCCACTAACAACTTCTTTTTTTAAAAGATCACCATTAGCTAAAATAAAAATAATATATAATTCTTTAAACATTATCTACCTTGTCCTTTATAATTTTTTGGTTTCCTAGCTTTAGGACCCCATTTCTTTCTAATTTGACCAGAACGTTTTTTGTGTGTTCTTGTAAAATAAGAACTTACGTTAAGTAAAGCTTTTCTTCTAGCCATCCAAATCTTGTTCTAAGGTCATTTTAATATCTTTATTCATTCTCATGTATTTAATGACTCCATTAACTTTCTGCTCTGTATCTTCACCGCAATTAACACATCTAAAGACGTTGTTATAAATATTAACCAACATAGTTAGTTCTTTACATTCTGGGCAATCTCCTGAAACTATAACTGTCTTTAACATCATTTATAATTTAATATACCACCAGATATATCGGTAAGTCCAGTCTCTCTGTTAAGATATTTATATTCTATTTTAGATAATTGAAAATCTTTACTAATCTTTTTACATATATCATGTTCATCAAAATTACCGCATGAATAGATATCTAATTGAATTAAGGCAGGATTGGGTTCATCCCATACATGCATTACAATATGTGAGGTTTCTATAATAGCCATAGCTGTAAGGCCTCTATTACCTTCCATATGACAGTATTTTGCGTGGGGTCCTATAAATATCTTCATCTCTAAACTTTCTATAAAATCTTTCATCCATTTCATAACAGCCTCCTCATTGTCAGGAGGCTGTTTTGATTCTGCACGGACAATAAGATGTTTATGAACTAATAAATTTGTTTTCATTATGCCTCTTACTGTATTTTTTAATAATTTAACACTATTATTTTTAAATTTTGTAAAAATCTTTAAAAACCCATTCCGCAAACTTTTTCCACTTGTCTTTAAACCATTTAATCATTTTTTTTCTCCTCAAGTTCGTAAAAGAAATTATCGGTATCTTCTGTTTTCCATTGACCCGTATCTTCTACATTCCATTCCGTTGTTTGAACCTTCCAGTCAGGAATTTGATCCTTAACTGTAAATGAAGGTAAGTCCCAAATACATCTGTTGTTGGGTTGAGCTGCAAAATTGCCATTGTTTAAAGCAATAATGTGAGCGCACTTATGTTCGTGCGGTATTTCCGAATGATCGGTGTTGATAATGTTATCATCTAAGTGACCCCAGTCAATAGTAAATAGATATTTACCGTGGTGCCACTTTTTATCTTTGCCTATGTACTTACCTGAAGCTGAACTTATTAACGCCCAACAAGTAACAGCAGGATAATAACTAAAAGAGTTCCATAACTCCAACTCATCAAGTCTAAAGATAGGAACATCTTCTGGTTTAAAATTTCTTTGTATGAAAGCAGATAACGGTAAACGGTAGAAGATTGCACCATTTTCCATAATTGCGTGCCATAAAATTGCACGACCGCCAAGGGACGTAATACCAAAGATAATACAGTCTTCAACTTCTCCGTGATGTTTTTTAAGATCATATAAATATTCTCTTTTTATTTGTGCATATATTGGGGGTATGTTCGCATTCAAATATGCCATTTTTATTTTTTTAAGTTACCCCAACTATCCCCCTTTTTATAATTTACTTTGTTCTTTATAAGTAAAGGTATAGCTTTTTCCATTATTTCCTTAACTACTTCAGCCTGTTTATCATCTTTTATGGAAATACACAATTCATCATGTATTTGTATTTGTGGTAATATTCCTTTTTTATATAGATTTACCATTGCTTGCTTAGTCATATCAGCTGCGGAACCTTGAATTAATCTGTTTAAAGCTTTGTAAGTAAAGGCTGATTTATAATTTTTATCAAAATGTGGCATATATTCTTTAACCATCTCTTCTTCGTTTTTACCTTCATACATTTTTTTTATTTTCTCTATCCAATTATTTTTAGCTTCTTGCTCTGTTTGAAAAAGATCCGTTTTTTCAAATTTTTTAGCTTTATCGTCCCATTTACGATCCATTGATTCCCATTTATTAAACCTACAAAATCTATCTCCTAAAGTATAAAGAAGTTTATTATCTTCTGCAAAAGTAATTATCTTTTCTGATAATTCTTTAACAAAAGGAACTGTGTCATGATACTTTTTAAATAAAGCATTTGCTGGACCTGTCTCTAATTTTAATTCACTTTGTAATTTTGATTTACCCATTCCATAAAATAAACCTAAATTAATGGTTTTAGCTTGTATTCTAGATATGTTAGCCATGTCTGCAACAATCTGATGAAAATCTGCATCTTCCTTATTAAATTCTTTTTGTAATTCTTCAGTTCCACCTAATTTTAACTTAATAGCATAATGGACAACAATTCGTGGTTCTTGCTGTGAATAGTCAAAACTACTCCATTTACATCCTTCTTCAGGAAGAAAAAGTTCTCTTATTTTTTTACCCATAAAATCTTTAGCAGGCATCTGTTGTAAGTTAGGGTTGGACATTGAAAACCTTCCTGTTACCGTACCACCATCGTCCGATCTTATTTGATTGATGTCTGCGTGTATTCTTCCATTATGTACAAAATTTAATAAACCTTCGACAAAAGCACTTTTAGCTTTATCACACTCTCTTGCTCTAGCAATTATACGCAGAAATATATTTTTGTGAGTTTTCAAATAATTTTTAGGAAGTAAAGGCACCCCTGATTTAGGTGCTTTTTCATAATCATTAATTTTTTGATGATCTAATAATTTTTTAATAGAAGAAGCTGCCCAAATTTGAACTTTTAATTTTGTTCTTTTTTCAATAAATTTAATTAAATTATTTTTTCTTTTTTCTAAAAAAATTCCTAAATCTTTAGCTTTTTGGGTGTCTATTCTAACTCCTTTAAATTTCATGTCAACTAAACAAGGAAATAATTGTGTTTCTAATTCAAATATTTTTCTACAAGTTTTAAACTCTTCAATAATCTTTTTATCTTTACTTTCAATAATTTTTGTATATAATATTTCATCTAATTTTTTATCAAAAACTTTCCACAGTTTTAACGTTAAATTAACGTCTTGTTCTGCATAATCTTTTACTAAACTATAAGAAAGTTTATGCATATTAGACATAGGATCTTTTATGCCTTCTAATAAGGCTTTTTCGTTTAAATCATATTTGTATTTAGACTCTTTTAAATAATCTTTACTTATAGAATCTAAAGAATATTTCATTCGTGTCTCATCTATTACAGAAGCCGCTATCATGGTATCTACCAATCTTCCTTTTAACATTTTTTTTGTGCAAGCTCTTATCCAACATACATCGTACATTGCGTTATGAAATACTTTAGTTATATTTTCGTTTTGAAAAATCTTATTGTTTAACTCTTCCCAAGTTTCTTGTTCATCTAAGTTATCTGAATGTGCGTGATTAATTGGAAAATAAAAAGTTTGTTTATCTGTTGCTATTCCGATACCGCAAACAAAACCCTTACCTACAACTGCCCCTGATCCGTGAGTCTTAAGCTGTGGATCGTAAGTTTCTAAGTCTACAGCAACTGTATCAATACCTTCTAAATCAAGGTCCGTGATCCGTGGTGCGCTACACATAATCCCTTTCTATAATCATATCTATGTAATGTTTAGCTTTCTCTAAATCTTGCTTTCCATTTTTTTTAGAATGCCTCACTATATATTTTATAGCACTTCCTTCGGCAAATAACAACTTATTGTCATTAATAAATTTACTAGGTTGAATTTTAAATTTTTTATAATGATTACCGCCGACTTGTTTTTTATATACTACCATTTCTATATCCTAAATTTTTTTTTGTTGTTGAGGCTAATGTCCAACAATCAAAAATGCCTCTGCTGTATGCAGTGTATTTTAATCTTAATTGAACAAAAAATTTTTCATCTTGATACAAAGAATCATCAACGATGACATTATCAAAAGTTAACCCTTTTATTTCATGTATGTTTCCATATTTAACTCTAATCTCTTCATCAAAATTAGGATGTTTCATAATAACTTTATTTATATAAATTAATCTTTCTTCATCAGTCTTAGTTCTTACTTGATCAAAACGATCGTATTTTTTTACATCAATATTTAAATAATTATTTTTTATTAAATAATCCACAGTGTAGTCTTCATTAATCCAATCTTTAAAAGGTTCCATGCTTTTAGATTTACCTCTAACAATAGCTAAACTTCCCATATAATCCCAAAATGCTTTGATCTGAGTAAGATTCATAGGTTCTCCTTTTATAAACTTTGGCCAAAAGTAATGACATTTTAATTCTTTTTTAGAAACATAAGCATCTTTTCTAATATGCCCAAACTCTATGCCATTGTCTTTAAAAAAATCTTTAACTCTTATATCTCCAGGAGTTTGTCTGTAAGTAAATAGAAATGTTTGATTTGTATTTTTAATTTTATTTAATAAATAATCTAAAGCGCTAGATGTTTTATTTAAAGAAGGTAAATAAAAATGTTTACCTTTAATGACATCCCCAACTTTAAATCCTTTTTCTATTTTGTTTTGCTTTAAATGTTCTTCAGTATAAACGGCCGGAGCCCAAGTTCGTTGATACTCATAGTAATCCCAAATGGGTTTTATAATTGTTTTACAAATAGTATTTATAGTTTCTCCACATCTTTTTCCTTCTTTTAATTCTTCTGCATCCTTAGAAAGTCTATGAAAAAAATCTGGATCTGATCCTGCAAATTCAAAAATAGTTTGATCTGGGTCACCTACCATATAAAAATTTTCATCTTTAATGTTGGTAGCCATTTTAAGTATAGCATCCATTTGAGGCTTGTTCGTATCTTGGGCTTCATCCACAATTAAAGCGTCTATTTGTGGTACAGCGGCTTTATCTATAAATTCTTGAATCATGTTTATAAAATCCCGCATGGGAGTTTCTTTTAAATAGTTATCGTAAACTTCTTTTAATTCTAAAATAGAATTAAAATTATAAGAGGAATATAACTTTTTGCTGCCACGTGAAAAAAAAAATGATTTTAAATTATGGGTAAACCCGTGTCCATGAGCATCGTTTAAAAATTTATAAAATTCATGTTTTTTATTTAAATCATCTGAAGGTAAAATTTTATTTATTAAAAATTTAGAATTTAACTTTGTTAAATTAATGTGGTCCTCATAGCCAAAAACACCTTTTCTTATTAATTTGCTGTTACAATAATGATGAATGGTACAAATTTTATCTTCTAGTTTTTTTTCTGTAATACTATTTTCTTTTACAATTTTTAAATTTGCAATAGCTTTTCTAATTTGATCAGCCGCTACGTTGGTATGAGATAAAACAACTATGTTTTCATAACCATATTTTTCATAAAGTTCCAAATATTTTCCCTTTATAAAATCATGAGTTTTACCGGTGCCTGGAGGCCCTGCTATAAATTTAATTTTCATAGTCTATTTGTCTTGTTTCATCTATAATTTCACCTTCAAGTAAAACGTCTTGTGGATTTAAATCAAAGTCTTTTATTTGCCAACATACTAAAGATTTATTTTCATATTTACCTTTGTTCTTTTTAGATTTTAAAACATCTTGAATTTTCATTACTAAATCAACTCTAGCTATTTTAATTTTTTGAGACTCTAAATAGTCTTCAAATGAATCTAAATTAAAATACAATGAATTTTCTTCTTGATTAAAATAAGGAAGTTTGTGTAAATAAAGTTCTTTTTTATCTCCGTAAGCTTTTACTTTTGTAATATAATTTTTAAAGTATTTAATAAATTTTAAGTTTTCATCTGCTTCTTCTACGTAATCTTCTGATTTAGTTCTTTCTTCATACTTTCTTCGCATAATCTTTTCAAAGTCTACAGGTTTCATTTTTGGAATCCATACTGAAGCTTGCTTAATAACTTCGTCATAAAACATATGTTGTTTAGTTAAAGTAGGTCCATCTACTATTATGTGGATTTTAACAGCCACATCTTCTTTAATTGTAAAGACTTCAACTTTGTATCTGTCTTGTCCGTATTCTATAATTTCTCCAATGGCACTTGCCCCTTGCACCGTTTCAAATTTAACATTGATCCAACTAAATAAACTTAAAACAGATTGTTCTGTACATTTTAAAATTTCGGCAAGTTTAGGTATACCAAATTTTTTACTGGATTTTTTTACAGTTGAACCCTTGTTTGCTCTCTTATCATATTCTTCATCATCAGAGTTAGAGGCTAAGTTTAAAATAAAATCATTAATATCGTCTTCGTTCCAATCAGTGTATTTAATTAAAATTCCTGCTATAGCTGTGCAATAAGCATCTCTTTCTCCTTTTGGAGCATAGAGAATACATAAAGCAGTTGATAAAGCAATTTTCCTTAAATCAAGGTTTAAGTCTCCTGGGTATTCTTTTATACCTTCGTACTTTTCCCACTCAACATATTCGTTAGCTTTGCTATGTAAAGATTTTGGAACTATTGTAAAATGATTACTACCACTTCTAATTTCGCATAGAGTAGCCCCATGTGGAAATTTTTTATAAATTTCTTCAAATTCTTTTGGTAAAACAAATTTTGCAGGTTTTAATTTAGCTTTCCACCAATAATGACTTTTTGGATTTGTTGGTCTTCCTGATATTGCTCCACAAGATTTTACATAAAAATTCATAAATCTTTTTACTAAAGGATTATCAATATCAAAATCAACATCGTCATCTAATCTTAATGCAATTTCGCAATGATTAAATTTTTGTTTCCATTCTTCTTTACTAATTTTAAGATTAAGATCATTCCATTTTTCTATTTCGGGTATAACCTTCATACAAGGTATAATAACCTTGTTTAAATCTATCCATTGTTCATAAGTATTAGGCGCATTTACTTTTGTCATAGTTATACCTCAATCTGGGCCAACCGCAGTCTCCCGTTGTTGGCCCATCCTACGTAGGAACTTATAAATCTAATGTTTTTTTAGTTTTAGAGTTTTCTTCTGCAATTTCATGTTTAACTTGAATTTCGCCTTTAGTTACACTTGTTGCAAAATTTTTAGCTATTTCATAAACCGCTTTATCCTGAACGGGACCAATCATTGACACATCCCAACCAAACCAAGTTCCTTTGTCATTAGTCAACTGAACTGTTTTTAATTTATAAATGTGGCTATATGTTGGTGGAGTATATAAACCATTTTTTCCTTGTAGTTTAAGACCCATCATCATTGAATTCCATTTTCTACTAATTTTTAATTGAGTAGATTTCATAGAAATTAAAGCCGTTGTAGGACTCTTACCTAATAACACAACAAAATGATTTGCAGTGTTTTCAATATAATTACCGTTAAGTAATCTATCTTTGTAAGATTTATCACGAGTTGTCTTGCTCATGATATCGCTTGAAGCTTCATGTATTGCTACAGGAGCTCCTTTGCTTTCCCCTCTATCTTGCCATTCTACAAGTTGTCTTTTGTAGTGGACTGGCAAAACATCTATTCCTTTTTCACCATCAAATATTTCACTTGTGACAGTGTTAAGAATCATACCAGGCTGTGCGCCTTGTATATATTTTCCATCTCTCTTATTTATCTCAGGAGATAGTTGTCCAAGTACTTTTAAAAATGGTAACGCAAGATCTTCTTGCCCCATGTTTTGAGTACCTTCATGCGCATCAGCTTCAAATGAAACTGTTATTAATGCACCTGTTCCTTGTTTTTTTGTTATTTCGCTCATGTTTATTGTTTCCTCTTTATTGTTGTTTTATTTTCGACGTATACGCCAAAAATTTCCGTTGGCATTTCTTTACCTGCCTCAATACGTTCACGGACTAACGCTTTCAAAGTCATGGGCTCTACCTTCATCTTTTGTGTTGGTTGGAGCCCTTGACTTTTTGCAAGTTCGGCATAATCAGCCGCCTTGTTATCCTCGTTTTTTCCAAAAGATACGGATATCTCATTTTTGATTATATCTCCTAGATTGTTTTGACGAAGCCAGTTATAAGCCGCTTCTCTGTTTGTTTCAGTGATAGTGGCTCTGTAATTTGTTTTTACTTCTAATGAAGAACCATCTGATAATTTAAGATAAGATAAACCCATCTCAGACATCATGGTTGGTATTATTTCACCAGAAATATGATCTATTTTTTTTTTTAAATTTTTTAATTGCTCTTCTTTTTCTCTTACTTCCTCCTCTACTTGTTGAAGAGTCTCTACTTGATCTGCCAAAGATTGTATATTGCCTGTATTTTGTATTACGTTTTCTTGATCTTGTTCAAAGTTAATATCATTCATTTATTTCTCCTTTATTATGTAAGTCTATCTTTATTGGATAGTATCTTCTTTCTTGTTTATCCCATTTTAGTAAATTAAATTTACCATTGGTAATTTCAGAAACAATAGCACAAGAGACACCTATAATTGAAGGGTCCCCTATTAATAATAAATAATCTTTTGACTTAAAATCTTTTAATAAATTTTTTAATTTAATTATTAAAGGTCCAGGTGAAAAAATTATTTGAGAAAATTCAGGTAAAAGAAATTTTAATTCTCCATACTGAGTTGCCCCAATAATATTTATTTTAGGTCTGCCTTCTTTAGTTCCTGCAATTTCTTGCAACACATAAACAATAGGCTTAGAACCAGATTTAATATTATTATAATCTATGCTTTCTGACATTGACAAACATATAATCTTTACTATATAAGAAGTCAATAGAAAGAAAATAAATATTTATGAATTATAAGTTTAAGACTAAACCCTATGCGCATCAAATAACTGCATTAGAAAAATGCTGGAATCAAACTGCTTATGCTTTGTTTATGGAAATGGGCACAGGAAAAACTAAAGTATTAATAGACAATATGTCTATGCTTTATGACAAAGGAAGCATAAACGGTGCTTTAATTGTTGCCCCAAAAGGGGTTGTGGGTACTTGGTACAATCAAGAAATACCGACACATCTACCTTCTCATATTGAAAGTAAGATTGTATTGTGGCAACCCATTATAACCAAAACACAAGAAGAAAAATTAAAATCGTTGTTTGAATTAGGGGAAGATTTACATATTTTAATTATGAATGTAGAATCTTTTAGTACAGACAAAGGTAGATTGTTTGCAGGTAAATTTTTAAGTTCTCATAAAAGCTTAATGGTCATTGACGAATCTACAACAATAAAAAATCCTAAAGCAAAAAGAACAAAAAACATTTTAGCTTTAAGTTCTAAAGCAAAGTTTAGAAGAATAATGACAGGTTCTCCTGTAACAAAAAATCCATTAGATTTATATTCTCAATGTGAGTTTTTAGATTCTTATCTTTTAAATTTTAGTTCTTTTTATGCTTTTAGAAATAGATATGCAGAAATGAAAACAATTCACGTGTCAGGACGAAGTATTGATATTGTTAATAAATTTAAAAATTTAAGTGAGTTATCAGATACAGTTAAAAATTTTTCTTACCGTGTTTTAAAAGAAGATTGTTTAGATTTACCACCAAAAATATACATAAAACGTCAAATTTCTTTAACGCCAGAGCAACAAAAAGTTTATGATCAAATGCGCAAAATGGCTCTTGCTGTATTAAATGGTAAGCAAATAACTTCTGTATCTGTTTTAACTCAACTTATGAGATTACATCAAATTACTTGTGGTCACTTTGTTGCTGATGATGGTTCTACTCAAGAATTAAAATCTAATAGGATGAATGAGTTATTAGAAGTGATAGAAGAAATAGAAGGTAAGGCTATTATTTGGGCGCATTATCAACATGATATTAAATTAATAATAAAAGAGATTGAAAAGATCCATGGTCCGGGTTCCGTGGTTGATTATTATGGGCTTACGGCTCAAGAAGATCGACAACCTAACATTAAAAAATTTCAAGAAGATCCTAAATGTAGATTTATTGTAGGTACTCCACAAACAGGAGGTTATGGTATTACGTTAACGCAAGCTAATACAGTTATTTATTATTCTAATGGTTACGATTTAGAAAAAAGATTACAGTCAGAAGACAGAGCGCATAGAATAGGACAAAAAAAATCGGTAACATATGTTGATATTATTGCAGAGAATACTGTTGATGAAAAAATTGTCAAGGCTCTTCGTAAAAAAATTAATATTGCCTCTCAAGTTATGGGTGAAGAATTAAAAAATTGGATTTAAGACCAGGATTTATATTGAACTTTGTTACTGTCGTCTTTGTAAGCAAGTAAACTTTGTTTTCTATTTAAATCGCTGTCATAACTACAATGAACCCAACCTGATTGAGGGTCCTCTTCTACATAAAACTCAAGTATTAATTGATCAAATTCTAAATTTTCTTTAATCCATTCTGCTAATTTTTTGTTATCCATGCCCCATATTTCAAAGTCAGCTGCAGCAGCAGTTTTATCTGCGCAATGTTGTGAGTTTACACTTGATCCAATTTCTATACAAAGCTGAGCACATCTAAATCCGCTTGATATAATAAGGGGTTTATCAAATTGTGTGCGTATAGGTTGTAAAATATTGACAGCTAAATTTTTTATATTTTCTATTTGATGTGGAGATGGGTTGTTTGAAATATTTTTACGAGTAGCTACTTGACTTTTAATAAGTTCGTCAAGCGTAAAATTTGCGGTTAGTTTCATGTAGCTAATGTTGTAATAAATAAGAGAGCAACGGCCCCCACCGCTGCCAAAAGAACCCAATAGATTTTATCTATCTTGCCACCCAATACGTTAATATCTTCTTGCATGTGTTTCAAATGATTATTTTTTATATGAAATAATTCTTTTTTTAATCCGGTCATGTGACCGTATAGGGATAAAATATGTTCTCTTACATTTTTAGGTTTAATAGGCATTAAGTTTTACTTCCTTGTCGAATAATTTGTTCCGATGGCGATAGTAGAGCTTGCTCTGATCTTGTCAAGCCTGAAAGAGGGTTGATTACGTTATTATTTTGAGCAACTACTGGCATAGGTGTAGTTGGTAAAGGCGGAGTTTGAATAGGTTGTTTTAATGTAGATTGTAACTTGGGTTCAATTGAAATTGGTGTTGGTGTTTCTTTAATTTCCGGTTCTTCTATTTGCAATTTCCTTCTTTGTAACTCTTTTTTTCTGTATTCTCTAATTACCTCATCAAGATCACTTTTTGGAAAAACAAAGTTTTTATCTATTTCTCTATTTGAAAATCCAACTTGAGCATCTTTAAATCGTTTATTCATACGATCTTTTGAATATTTAAATGGTGTAAACTTACCTCTTATCAATGCATTAAATTCTTTATTTGAAAGACGTTTTTTATTTTTTTTTCTTAAATCGCTTTTTGAAACACCTGCAGCTAAAGCATCTTGTAATACGTTATAAAAATCTTCTTGCACTTTAAAATATTCATCTTGAATTGCTCTAAATTCGTTTACTAAAACATCTCCTCCTCTTATTTGAATGTTTTCAGTGGTGTAAAATTTTTCTGCTTCTATCACCGCTCTTTTGTCTTTATTGTATTCCGTTATTTTAAAGTCATATGCTTTAGACACGTCTACGTTAATAATCCTTATTCCAGAAAACAAAGCAAGTAATTCATCTCTTAAATTAACCGGACTTCCTCCTTTATTTAAATCTTTATTGATTCCTTGAAATATTTTTTTACCAGTTGTGTAAACTCCTGGTTGTGCTCCTTGTATAATGTGAGAAAAACTTTTTATGATTTTATCGCTAGGATCATCAGTTTTAGCATATACTTTAGATCCTGTTTTAGTTTCTCCTCCTCTACCCCCTAATATGAATCCTGCAGGCATTACATCAGATATTCTCTCTAATGCTATAGCTTCTGAAATGAAGGGTCTAATGAGTGGACCCATGAATGCACCAAACAAAGATAACGTTCTATCATCAATGTCTTGATTCTTCATTGCTCCATCTTTAAGTTCTCTCATAAAAGATTCAATTGGAGCCTGTACTACTTCATACGGACTAAAATATGAAAAGTTTATTGCTTTTCCTTTTCCTTTTTCCCATTTTCCCGTTGGTATTAAAGTAGAATCTTTATTCCAAGAAGCAGCAAACGATCTTTTATAAGCTTCTATTTCTTCCATTGTCGTTCCAGTTATTGCTGTTGCTATGCCTAAAGCAGCTTTTGAAGCACCTCCAATCGTAAATGCAGTTCCCATCATTCTTCTATATCCAATTTGTCTTAACAAAGGGTTGGAAGATGAAATTTCTTTTGCGGCAATGTTGACTAAATTAAATGAAGTCCTAATCATTTCAGCAGGAAATGAAACAAAGTTACCAAATGGTAACTTTCTAATTGTTTTAATTGCTTCGGGAACCTTACTATAAGTTGGATAAGTATTTCTTATATACCACGCAGCTGCCTCATCAACGGCATCATCCAAAGTTTTTGTTTGATTGGTTATTAAATCTCTTTTTAGGTAATCTCTTCCCGTTATTTCCTTTGTCCATTTTTCAATACCTCTTACGTTTTTGTAAATAGATTTTAATTGTGACTTAACGTATTCATGTCCATACCATTTCCAAAGATTATCGCCTCCTGCATATATTCTTGTTGCTCCTTTCATAAAAACTCCATTAGAAAGTTTATTATATAATCCATCTAATGAATTTATTGATCCTTTTTTAATTTCTTTTAACACTGCACCAAGTTCAGACGCCACTATATTTTCATCTAAAACACCTAATCTAATTTTGTTTTCTATAGATTTAATTAATTTTTCAGTGTTGACTTCTTTACCTGCTCCAAAAATGTCATCCATTACCATTTTAAAAGATTCCGTTACAGAAGCTCTTCCACCAATGTGACCACTAGCTAATGGAAACAAACTTGCAGAAGTTACGTTTCGAACTTGCGTTGCTGGAGATAAAACCGTTTTACCAAATTGAGTAGCTACTTTAAATTGTAGTAAAGCTCTATAAATTCCATTTTGAATAAAACCATCTAAAGAACCAGGGACCCCTTTAATTGCTTGAGCAACCTGTGCAGATGCGTATTTGCCAAATAATTTAGTGTTTAATAAACCTAAACTTTGTGATGGAATTATTTTTTGTGCATCTGTTATACCAGCTGCAACTGCTTGTGCTTCATTTTTAAAAATCCAACCTTCTTTTACTCCAAGTGCAGCTAAACGATCTGAAAGTTTTTTGTTAATCGTTTGAGTAATTGCATGAGAAGTAGTTGTTAAGACAGAGGCCTTTAAGTTATCTTCTTCTCCTAATAATCTTTTTATAACATCCGGAAGTTCTTCTCCTGTTCTAACTTGTTTATCCATTCTTAAATTTTTTTTAGCTAAATGCTGTAGTATGGCTAAAGGATCTGTGTCATCTACTTTACCATCTCTTAATAATTTATTAGTTAATACTTTTGCATATTCTTCTATTTGTTTTTCAGGTTGTCTTTTTAAATTTGGATATGATCCAAGAGCCGTGTTTTTTAAATCACGATTATTTACTATTAGTTGTTTGAACCAATTAACTCCTGCATTTAATATTTTTTCATCAGGTCTGTATTCAGGATTAGTAAAGATTGAAAAAGATTTACGCATGTAAGAGTTTACGTTATCTAACATATATTTTTTAAGTTCACCTTCAGGTAATAGATCTGCAAACTTACCTTTTATCCTTAAAAGTTCTTTGTCTAATAATTTTGCGGGTTCTTGTAATTGTTTAGGTAATTGATTTAAATCCAATTCCTTTTTAAAGAAAGATAATACTTGACTTAAATAATGTTCTTTACTAGCAGGAGAAGTCTTATTTGTATTGTACAAATCTTTAAATCCTCTTGCTAAATTATAAGATTTAGCTTCGATATCTTCTAAATATTTTTCAATTGTTCTTGCTTGAGCTTTTATCTCTCTTGCACCTCTTGAAGATAATTGAAATGCCGTGCCAGTTTGGTCACCAACTGATCTAAAATAACTTAATACATTATCTAATTTCTTTAATCTTCTTTTTAAAGGGTCATCAGCATTTGCAGAAAACATTCTCCATTGTTCAAACGGAGGTAATTGAGTTTTAATTGGCATTCTACCTATTAATGCAGGAGAAATAACTTTTTCTAAAGTGTATTGAGAGGCATTTTGTAGTTTTTTTGATATGGTTGGTATTACATATTTATCTTTTGATAACAGATAACTTGCTGGTTCTACAACAATTTTATCAATTGCCTTTAAACCTATTTTAGCTGCACCCACAGTTGGTTTAAATAATCCATATTTAAATCCTAACGCAATTGGTTTTCCTGCCAAAGAAAATACAGAACCAATAGTTGCACCTTCTTGACCAAATTTTATTCTATTTCTAAATTGAGCAAGTGCTCTTTCTCTTCCCGTTAATCCTTCAACATTTTCTTTTTTAAAGAAAAGAGTTTCTCTATCTGGATTGGAAGACACAAAATCGGTAGCCGCAATTGCAGTTGCCATGTAACCTGCTTTGGTTGCAATGTTAGAAGTTTTTTTGCCAAAAGTTTTTGTTAAAAAAGCTTTACCGGTTTTTAATTTAGCTAATTTACCTACTCTGTCTAATATTTTAAATGATGCTCCTCCAGGTAATCCAAATTGAGTTAATACTTCAGATGTTTTTCCCAAAATAGTTTCTGGATCAGCTACAGGGTTTTGTTCAAACACTTCTTCTATTTTCGTGTTTAAATTAGTTCCTGCTACTAAGTCTATTCCGGTAGTTGCTAAATCTCCAATGGCATAAGCAAATTTTTCTGCTCCTTTATAAACTCCTTTTTCAATATCTTCAAAAAGATTAGTGTAATCTTTTTCAATAGCTTTTGCATTTCCATTTGATAGATCTCTTATTCTTTGCATCTTGGAAGAAATAGGTATTGTTGGATCGCCCATGCTTATAAATTGAGCTAATCCTTTCCAAGTAAATTTTACTGGTTTTTCTTTTTTAGGATTTAAATGATTTTTAATTGCCTCTATGAGAGTATCTGATTCTACTTCTTTTGGTTTTTCAGGTTTAAATAAAGGCATGTTACGCCTCCTGTGGTAATACTAGATCAACGCCGTATAATTGATTAAATTGATCTACGTCTTCTTGTGTTCTGATGTTTGCAAAAGCAGTTAAAGCTTGTTCACTTTCAGCTAATAATTTTACGATGCTGTTATCAATTTGTCTTGGGAGTCTTGCTCTTAAAGTAGTATAATCCATTGCTATAACAGGGGATGAAGTTTGATTCATCATTGGAGTTTCAACTTCTCCTCCAATTTCATATCCAATTCTTCCACCTTCAGCTTTGCTTATTATTTTTTTTCTTATTTCTTCTAGAGTAGGAGTTCTTCCTAATTCTTTTTTTAAACTGTCTATAGCTGCACTTATAACTTCACCAAACTGTTCACCTTTAATAATTCCGCTTGTTACAAGATCTTTTCCTATTAAATTATTTAATGCAGCTTGCTTAGAGTCAATTAGTCTTTCGATTGCAATTCTATTTTCTGGAGATAAATTTGAATCTTTAAGTTTATTTTCTAACTGATTTAATTCTAAGTGTGTATTTTGTATTAAATCAAATTGTGCTTTAAATTCATAACCTTTTTTTAGTTCCGATTCTGCCTTAATTTTAGCTAGGTCTGTTCTTGTTTCTTCATCAAAAACGTCGCCTAATATAGCTCTATTAAGAGCTCTGTCTTCTGCTTCTTCTGCTGCTTTTGCAACTTGAAATTGTTGAAAAGGCTGTCGTGCAGATTGTGCTGCTGTTTGAAATATGCTTCCTGCTGCAGGTCTGGATAATAAATCTAAACCAAAATTTGTTAAGAAACCTGGTAAAGTTCCTGGCCCCATGGATGACTCAACCTTAGGTGCATACTTTTTGTAAAAATCTTTTCTCATTTCTATTCGTTCTTCAGTGGTTGGATCAGTTCCATTTTTATATCTAACTCTGTTTACATTAGATAAAATTCCTTGGCCCTCTGTAGAGCCACCTTTTCTAAACATTGGTCTTTTTAAAATTCTATTCATATTATTAAGACTTTGGTCTTAGTCCTCCATAAATACCAGCAAGCGTTATACCTGTTCCAAGAGCCGTTTGTAATGGTGTTGGGTTTGGTACAGAACTAAATTGATATTGACCTGGGTATCCGCCCATTAATCCTGTTGCACCTTGTCCATAAAATCCTATTCTTTCATATGGTTCAAATGCTGCCATTCTAGAAGTTTCTCTTTGTGCATCTAACTGTGCTTGTGCTTGAGCCTGTTGTAATCCACCTACTTGACCTAATGCTGAAACGTCTTGTTGTCGTAAACTTGGAATTAAACTAGCTAAACCTAGTTGTTGGTTTGCAGCTTGTGTCGCTAATTGTTGTGCTTGTCCAAAACCTTGTTGTAATAAACCAGATTGTAGTAAAGCTCTTTCTCTACCAGATTGAGCACCATACTCTGCTAATTGAACTCCTTCTCTACCACCACCAAAATTTCCAGATCTTACAGCTTGATCTCTAATACTTTGTTCTTGAATTTGTTTTTGTCTATCGAATTCAGCTAACGATTGAGAAATAATATCTGTTTGATATGGAGACATAAACTGTTGATAACCAGTTGGTCCCATATATTGTTGTGCTTGTTGTAGGAATGGTTGATATGCACCAATACCTTGACTAGTTAAAGCAACTGCTTGTTGTTGTAAAGGATCTTGTGCTGCAACTTTAGGTGCAAATTTAGATGTATCAATAGGTGTAGCAGTTAATGCTGTTAACTGTTTTGCATAGTCTTGACCTAACGTTTCAATAAACGGTGCGGGTAGTGTACGTGTTTCTTGAATTGCCATTAACCAACCCTCGATTCTAAGTTTTTCATAGTTTTATACATTAAATCTGCTCCGGTATCAACATCTCCACCGCCTGCAGCTCTTACGGCATCTGCAGTAAAAACAAATTCATTTTTTGATAATCTTGCTGGTACATCATCAGCTTTTTCTTTTGCACCAATAGGCACAAATCCACCACCTCTTAAATCCATTTCATTGCCTCCAAGGTTCATTAAACCACCTTCATTAGCCATTGTTCTTGTTTTTTCTTTTGAAAAAGACATTTCATTTATTAATTCTTTATATTGATCAAAAGTAGTAGATCTTGGTATTTGGCCAGATCTTATTGCCTCTAAATACATTTGAAATAATTCTGCCATTGGATTTGGATCAGAGGCCATTTCTTGATTATCATAAGGATAAGGAACTTCTTCTCCTAATTCATCTTCATATCTTGGAAAACCTTCTCTTGACATTGGTAAATCAGCTGGGTCTATTTCTCCTCCCATCTCGTAACCTGTTCTTGCAATACCTCCACCTGCAAGTTTATTTACTTTTAAAATATCTTTTAAAACAGATATACCACCAAATGTTTCTGTTCCTTCTTTTTTTACATTGTATCCTAGTTCTTTTAATTTAAATAATTCGTATTCAGATAAACCACCACCTGCAAAACCTATTCTGCCGCCTTGAGCAGCACTTTCTGGTTTATTTTTTTTTTTAAATCTTTCAAGTCTCTCTAAAAGATTTTCTATATCTTGGTCTTTAAAATGTTTTTTGTCCTCTTCAATAAATCTTTTTAATAAATATTGATCATCAGAATTGACTGAACCAGCATTTTGATAACCTATTCTTCCACCATTTGCCATCATACCAGGATCAATTTTTTTAACTCCTTCTTGCCAATCTCCCGATTCAAAATAATTATTAAAATTTTTATATAAATTTCTATCTGAAGAATCCATATTACTCCACATTTGCATGGCAATATCTCTATCTTCGCCTCCCAAAACAGCACTTGCTAACATAGGTCTTTCACCAGAACTTTCACCCATAAGTTTTCTTAGCTCTCGTTTCATGTTTTCATCAATATCAGATTGTAACAATTGCATTTGTTTTTCTATAGATAAAGATTTAAACCATATTTGAACATCGTAAGGAAGATCTGCAACCTCTTGTCTAGGTTTCATGTCTCCTGCCATTTGCATTATACCACTATCCTCTACCATACCCGCATCTCTGTAACCAATTCTTCCACCATCAGCATAGGGTAATTGATATTCTTTTGGAACTTGAAATCTAAATGGTTTATATGTTGCTAGTTGTTCTCTTAATCCTGAAGTATCTCTATATTTTTGAGCCATTTCTTCATCTAAAGTATTTTCGTCTTCATTTGCTTTTTTAGCAGCAAAATAACTTCCTATTGATACAGCTGGTATTCCATATTTAACATAACCTGGTAATTTATCAATATCTTTCATCATTGAATTACTTCCAATAAAATCTTTTACTTTTGAATACCCTGGAATATTCGCAGTAGCAAAATTACCTCGTCCAGCTGCTGTAAGAGGATTTCCTCCACCACCAAGTGTATATACTGCAGCCGCAGCAAGTGCGGCTTTACCTACATCGCTTTTAATTATTTTTTTAACTGGCTCTGTTATTTTTTTAACAAGTTTTCCTATTTTATATTGTTGTCTTAAACTTGCAAGTCCACCGTCAGAAAATCTTTGAGTAGTCCCTCTAATTGCATAAGGGTTTTTACCAAATCTCATTCCTTCTCTTCCTTCTAATGCTGCGTATAAATCAAAATCACTTGGTGTGCTCTCAATGTCAGAAGGTGTTTCAGCAATCATTGGTAATCTAGGAATAATATTTTCTCCACCACCAGTATTTATAGTAGGCTCAGGAGTAGGAAACCCACCTACAATATTTTCATAACTTTGTCTCATTGCATCATTAACAGGTCCAAAATATTGACTGCCAATTGCTTGACCATATCCACTATTTCTTGCAGTTGTAACGTCTTCAGCTATTTTTTCTTGAGCGTCGTAATACTTTCTGAGACCATAGTTCACAACGGCCCCCATGGGTAAACCACTGGCCAAAAACTGAGCAAGATATTTTTCATAAGGCTTTGGTCCAAATTGATAATTATCTACTGCTTGTGTTGCATTGACATTAGAAGGAGGTTTAATAGTAGCAAAATTTACTGTTGGAGTAGAACTTCCATCTCCGCCACCATAATTTGTTTGTCCTCCACTCATAGCTTGAGTAGAAAAATCTTGACTTGCTGTTGTTGAACTTGGACTAGCAAAATCGCTATATCCTCCGTTAGCATACAGTTGTCTGGCTATTTGTGCTCTTGTTATACTCATAATCTAAATTAAGTTAAAAATAAGGCAGGAATAAAACCTGTAAATCCTTATATTACTTTGTTTTTGCAAATAAATCAAGCTTTGGCATCTTAACTAATACGTCTCTTTGTACGTCTTCTAGAGGTATGTTAGCTGCTTTTAAAGCTTCTTCATCTTTATAAATTTCACCAGTTTTTTTATTTTTTATGGTTACTATAACTTCTGTAGGTTCTATTATTGGTATATTACTCATTTTTCTCCTATGTTCTATCAAATTCTAATATTGAAGCTACTACATGTAATCTATCTATATCTGCAGCGGTTACTTTTAAAATTTCACTTTCTTCCATAACTAAAGGTTCTGTTAATAATTGAATTGATGTATTAGCACTCACAGAAGAAACTTTAAATAAACTAAAAACAGCCGTAACAGCATCAGTTAAGGTTACTGTAATAGTGCTTGAATTTCCAGTATCATTACTTACTAAAATAGATTTTACAATAGCTCTTGAGTTTGAAGGAACCGTATATAGTGTTGTTACACTAGTAGTTGTTAAATCTAATTTTGAATTTCTATAACGATTAGCCATTTTTTATTATATTAGTAACCAAATAAATCTTTGTAACTCTTCTTTTAAATCTTGTTGGTAAGTAGTATTTAATTTTTGAATAACCGCATCTAAATCTCTAACCTGTGAATCAGCAACTGCTTGATCATAAACTTTACTAGGTCTTGTTAATGTTTGTACTATTTTTGCCATTATCTTCTTCCGTCCGGTTGTATATCTAATCTAAATCCACCAAGTTTCCAATCTTGTGAAGATCCTGTATTAGCTATTTTTAATGATATTAATCTTGCTCTAGCACGTGTGTCTACTTTGGTTGTAGATGAAGTTATTGTAAAAGGTCCTAAAGAAGAACTTGCTTGAGCTTGATTTGGATAATCTCTTATATTTAAAGTTATTTGTGTATTACCTGTTTGAGATAAAAAGTCAGGAATAAATCTTCTAATTTTCATTATATATTCGCCATCACCATTTAAACCTTCTTGTTGAGAAATGTCAAAGTCTCCTGATTCAATGTTGGAAGCAATTGTAGTTGTGGTACTAACATTTACTTGATCCGTTCCAGTTTCGTGTTCATAATAAATTGTAGAGCCATCTGTATTACCTATTACGTCATATGAAGTTCCAATGGCTTCATAATAAGAAGCATGAGGTTTACCAAACACAGCAGAGTCTTGCCACGTTGTTCTATCTAAAGAACCTGTTGTCCAAATAGGTCTTTCTGGAGATGATTCTGTATAATTATAAGTAACACATCTATTAACTACTTCAGAACTTGATGTTGGATAAAACCAAATAATTTCTCCAAATAAATTATTAACCCCTAAATTAATTAATTGAGAGGCTGTTGTATTAAGATCATCGTAAACAAAATCTTCTACTAAACAAATCATTGATTGAAGATTACCAGCGTATCTAAAGAAACCGTTTTCAGACATCCAATAAGCTGTACCATCTACTTCAGCTGCTGCATTCATTCCTATCAATCCACAGTTCGTACCCACTTGTTCAAAGGCAAATGTAAATGGAGCACCAACAAAACGCATAGTGAATAAAGAAGTATCTGTCCAAACGTAAATTGCATTACGACCCCTTACTGCTCCAATGATCCGTGATCCGTCTGACAATCTTTGAGTACCCGCAGTATTAATTGAAGTGGGTGCATAAACGTTAATATTTTCTTGATCAGAAAATCTAATAAACATATCATCTTGAGTTGCTGTATTTCCAATAGTTGTTTCAGTTCCAAAGAATACTAAGTGTCTATCAGGAGTTGATACTAACATATCCCTAGATGCTGTAGGTGCACCCGAAATGATTGTTGCTCTAGTGGTTGTAGCATTGGTTAAAGCTGAATCCCATTCAAAGCAAGCACTATTATGTATCAAAGCAATGACATTATCTCCAAAATTATCAATGGACCATAATCCTGGGTCAACAACTAAATCTCCAGATGCTGCTTGACCCCAAGCAACGTAATCAGATGTATTTGTTATTGTTGCAAGAGTTAAATGAGATGCAGCTGTGGTATTTCTTACTCCTCTAGTTACACCTGTTAAAGTACTACCTGTAATTCCGGTGTAAGATATTTCTTCCGAATCTATTTGAATAAAGTTAGTTCCTGAAGATGGAAATTGTGTAGCATCTGTTAAAACAATTGTTGTTGTAACACTGTTAATAGCACCATTTAAAGTTGTCTGTGCTTCTCCAGATACCGTTCCGCCCCATTGACCTAAACCATAACCAAACCCCGGTAATTGTGAAGCAGGTCCTACTGGCCAATAATGTTCAACTATAATTCCTCCAGAGAGTGTTGCTCCTGCGCCTGTCTCCACAGAAGGCATTGTTATTGTAATGGTTGTTGCAGTTGGAACAGAAGTTACCATAAACTTCTTATCATTAAAATCTGTTGCAGTAAAATTAGATCCTGTGATTGTAGTAAAGTTATCTAAATAAATAATATCTTTAGCATTTATATTATGTGATGATAAAAAAGTAATAGTCACAGAAGCTGAGCCATTAACCGTGGTGAAAGCGTTAGTTAATGTGGTAGTAGATTTAATAGGGTGGATGTCATAAAATACCCCTCCTGAGTAAACATACAGTATTCTGTTAGTACCAATAATAGAAAATTTTGTACCACTTTTATTTACAATATGATGTAAACCTCTTGTAACACCTGTTATTTCATTTTCACCTAATTGAGCCCAACCCCCTATTTTTTCAGGTGTGTTGTACCTAAATCTAACATTATCACCGCTAACCCATTGGCTTTCGGCTTGAGTAGCTGTTAATTGTTTGTTGAATCCTGGTAAAAAATTTATCTTTTGTAACATAGAACTATCCTAGTAATATAAAATATAATAGATTGCGTTGAGAATCAACGTGTTTTGGGTATGCCCAATAGAGGCCTTTTATCATATAAATTTGAATTTGCAAAGCGTCCATTTGCGTGATTATAGTGTAGAAATACCTGACCACATATATTTCCTTCAAATGGATTTCTCCAATGCTCTAATTCACAACCTGCATATATTAACATGTCCCCTGGTCCAAGAACTACTTCTACTCCTGCAGGTGCATTAGGTTTATGTATATTTTTATATTCATCAATAACATTATTGCTTCCTGTAGGATCAATATAAATAGGCCAAAGATCTCCTCCTAAATTAACTGTCGTTGATATCTCACAACTAGGTCTATCTTTATGTCTTTTTAAAATAGATCCTCTCTCGTACACGCGCGCGTACGAGTAGGTAGGTATTAAATCAAGTCCTGTTCTCTCTTTCATTACAGGTAATGTTTTAACTAATAATGTTTCCATAACGTGATCTGCATAAATAGAATAAACCCCTGGTACTTGTGGATCCGTCCACGTTCCGTGAATACCGTTTTCTGCTATAAGATTATGATCATACATATATTTAATAGCATCTCTTTTAAGTAAGAAATAATTAAAACAAAAATTAGCTAGCTCATAAGAGATAGCATTTTTAATAACTTGATATTTATTTTGTTGAAAGCTCATACGAACATTCCTGTTTGTAAAAAATTAAAAGAGATTGATATTCTAGCTTCATCACTTTGATTAGGATCAACACAATGATTTAACCAAGCAGGAAACATTATAAGTCTTCCTTCTTTAGGTTCAAAATGAACTTCTCTCCATAAATGTTGCGGTTCAGGTTTATCTGTTTTTCTAGGTCTAACCATAAGCGATGCTGATTTAGGATCTTCTATTTTTAAATGTCCACAATCTTTAGGTGTCTTAACATAATAAACTCCTGACCATAAAGCATTAGCGTGCATATGAGGTCTATTATATCCATCTTTATAATTAATATTAGCCCACATATTACCTAAGTAAGCCTCATTAGCTAAACACTCATCTTTATAAATTTCTTTTTGAGCGATATATAATTCTTCTACTAAATGTTTATACTCAGGTTTTTGGTGCATATTAGTTTGCGAATGCCAACCTTTAACATTAGTTTTAACAATACCTTTATCTTGTTTACTCCACTCTATAATTTTTTGTTCTAAGTATTTATTGTAGTCAGGTGTACCTACATCTTTAACATAGACAGGTGTTGCAAAATAAAGTTCTCTTATCATTTAAAAGGTTCTCCGCCAAACCATACCACTAAAGATTTTCTAAGTCCTCTAGTTACAGGTACCACTCGATGCATAACAAAACTTGCAAAGAATACAGCGTGACCCTGTTTAGGATTCATAATCTGACCTGGTTTAGCAAGTTCTAATCCACCCCCTTCAAAATCTCCATCAGGAGATAATACTAATGTCATAGATATTTTTCTAACGGGCGGTTCATTTTTCATAATTAAATCACAGTCCATATGCCAATCATAAAATCCACCTTCTGGATATTCTGTGTACTGCGCTTGTTCATTGATCTGCATATTCTCAAATCCAAAATGTCTTCTATTGGTTTTATGCATCATATCTTCTAATTTTTTATACATTGGTATTCCATCAGGATGATTAAAGGGAATCCAACTAATGTGTGATATTCTAGTTTTAGTATCATACTTACCACCAGCTCCTCCGCCTACTTCTGCTTTTTGTGGTGGCATTGATCTTCCTAATCTACTTATAATATCGCATTGTTCAGGTGTAAAAATAGGGGTTGTTGTTTCAACCATATAACTTTTCCAATTTGGTTCTGTATGTATCATTCTGCTCCTGTATTTATTATAGGGTTATATTCAACATCGCAGTTTGCTGCAAGTGTTCTTCTTGTTTCTAACGTATTATTAAATGGATAAACGCAGTGTCTCATATCATAAGGAAAAACATAAAAGTCTCCTATCTTAACCTCAGGTTGATAATTAACTTTTGCAAATTGACCTGATGAAGAACCTAATATTTGTAATCTACCATTTTGTGGACTTTGTTCTGATGAATACTCAATACCAAAGGTTGAAGGTAATTTTAAAATCATAACAGAGGATAGTCCTGTATAAAGTGTACCTTGATGAATGTGAACAGGGTTATATTCGTTAGCTTTCATTTCATTAATCCAAATAGAATTTAAGTGCGTCTTATATTGTTTAATAAAATTAAAATCTAAGTAATGTTTAAATGTAGATAAAAACCAGTCCGATACATTTTTAGGAAGTAAGTTATGATTCTTCATTTTAGATTGATCTACTCCATCATAAAAAATAGAATGTTCATTAACAATCTTACCTACAAGTTGTTTATTAGCTTTATGTAACATAGTAAAATTTTTATCGTAAATATGATTAATAGCATTAAACATATCAAGCGGTGTTTCATAACGCATAATGGTTTGACCTAAATTAATAAATTTAAATTGCATTTAATTTTTCTCTAATCTTAGTTGCTGATATTTCTTGTATGTTTTTAGGTAATATAATTTCTTCTATTTTATATCCAACTCCTCTGCCATAACAAATGTTAGTAATGTTAGGTACAACCATAATTTCATACAACCCGTGATAGCTTGATAAAGCCTCAGTTATATTTTCTTCAACTTTCTTAACATCAAAAGGATTATCTTTTGAAGAAGGCATATCCCTAATCATAATAATAACCTGACCTGTTTTCTCCAATGCTTTCTTAAATAATTCTTGATGACCAAAATGCCAAGGTTGCCATCTTCCCAACATCATTGCGGTTGGTTTTTTATAATCTATCTTTGATTTCATTTATAATTTTTTCGTAGTTATAATCTTTAATCTCATAGTCAAATTCAGTTGGATTCTCAAATATTTTATTAGTATCTTTAAATTTACTTTCTTGAATCGTGTTCATCCAAACTGTAATATTATAATTAACTCTATATATATTATAAGGACAAACAAAATCTACAATACAACTTCCTTTAGCTAAACCTGTAAGAGCAAACATTCGTTGCGCTTGTCTTCTTCTACCTTCTTCAGTAAAATCCCAATCATTGTATATTTTTCTAATCTCATCAGCATTAAAATAAGCTAGTTGATCTGTTGCTAGTTGTTTAGCAAAAGTAGATTTACCTGAACCGGGTAGACCAAAGACTAATACATTCATAAAGTAATATGTCCGTATTTATCAATGACACTTTGAGGTATCATTTTTTTATAAGGGTTCTCTTCTAATTTCATTTCTGTCTTTATCGTGTGCATATGATTGCCAACTATATTATCATTATATTTTAAACCATTTACAGAAAATTGATCTAAGTTATAATAACGGTGCGGATAGTATTCTATTTCTAAAAAATTGTAAATAGAACGTAAACATTTTTCAGGTTCTGTGACTAAGTTTTCATAACGAACGATATGACACATAGATTTATTCTCAGGTTTTAAAGCATTTTGTATGGCTATAAGTTCTTTAGCTATTGCACCTTCTGTATTCATTAACATTGTTAGTTTTTCTTCTATATTTTTTTTGCCATATTTATTAGGAAAAGCTGTAGGTTCATTCTCAAACCATTTAATATAAGAAGCAAATACATCTAATAAGTCTCTCCAAAGAATAATACATTTAATGGGTTGACCTAAATGT
>SXGR01115315.1_pt1 | contig 30010 bp, 30 predicted proteins | sample 3174711 | NCBI WGS metagenome assembly SXGR01 (sample SAMN11356860, study PRJNA531348) | freshwater metagenome | isolation source: freshwater sample F1-60 | place: China: Fuxian Lake, Yuxi | collected 2017-12-25 | reverse complement strand
GGTCTCGCCGTTTGGGGCCCGGGGGGCCAATTCCGGTGTGCAGGATATTGATAATCTCGCCTGGAAACTGCAACACGTCCTGGCGGGCGTAGCGCCCGAGAAACTGCTCGATTCCTATCATGACGAGCGGGCGCTGGCTGCTGACGACAACATCCGCAATTCCACGCGTTCGACCGACTTCATCACGCCCAAGAATGCCTCGAGCTGTTTATTTCGCGATGCCGTGCTGGGACTGGCGCGCGACCATGCGTTTGCCCGGCCGCTGGTCAACAGCGGGCGGCTGTCGCTGCCCACGCGGTACACCGACTCGCCCGTGATCACCCCGGACGTCGACCATTTCGAGGCGGTGTCGGCTGCGCCCGGTGCGCCATGTCCGGACGCGCCGGTTGAGCGACCCGATGGCCGACCTGGCTGGCTACTCGAACACCTGGGCACGGGCTTTACGCTGCTGAGTGTGGGCGAGGTTCCACCGCTTCATGACCGGCCCGCGTGGCCGGTGCCGATTTCGTGCGTGCGGGTGGGTCATGATGTTCATGACCGTCAAGGCGTTCTGGCTGCGCGCCTTGATGCGCACGAGCAGGCGGTTTATCTCATTCGGCCCGACCAGTTCATCGCTGCGCGCTGGCGTTTGCCGTCTGCAGACCAGATCCATGCAGCGCTTGCCCGCAGTCTGGCGTTGCACTGAACCTGTTGCGACCGGAGTCACGATGCCGCTCAACCTCGCCCCGAATATCGCCGATCCGGACGGCTTCTATCAGGAGTTGATCGATAGTCAGCGCGACCTGGATGAGCCGTCGGCTGCGCTCATGAATGCGCGCCTGGTGCTTCTGCTTGCGAACCATGTGGGCGATCGCGACACGCTGAGCGAGGCGCTCAGGCTGGCCCGGCCGCCTTCTCGCTGAAAACCCGGGCAGCCGCCTCCTCGATCCGTTCGCGCAGCCACCGATGGCCGGGGCGTTGCGCCTGCCGGCGTTGCCACAGGATGTCCACGTGCACGGGTGGCAATTCAAAGGGTAGTCGTCGAACGGCCAGTGCGCGCTGAAAGCCGGTGGCCGCGACGAAGTGCCTCGGAACCACGGTAAGCAGATCCGAACGGGCTACAACCTGTCCGGCAGTGACGTATTGATTGACGGTCAGCATCACCCGGCGATTTCGTTTGAGGTCTGACAGTGCCTCATCGACGAACCCGATCGGGCGGCCCGAAAAGCTCACCAGCAGATGGTTGGCTGCGCAGTAGCTATCAAGCGTGAGTTCGCCTGCGGCAAGGGGGTGTCCGCGACGCATCACGCACACATACTCGCCCGTGTAGAGGCGGCTGTGTCCAAACTCTTGTGAACTACCCTCCATCTGCTGCAGCGCGAGCGCGGCGATGACGGCCGGGAAATAGCCGATCGCGACGTCAATCCGCTTGGCTTCCAGCCAGTCCCGGGGGTCGCGGGTGGTGAGGGGCAGGACGCGCAGGTTGATGCGTGGTGCCTCGCGTTCGATCACCTTGAGTAGCGGCGGAATCAGCATGGTGGCGGTTGAATCGGCCATGGTGAGCAGAAAACTGCTTTGCGCGGCGGTGGGGTCGAAGGCATCGGGTGCAACGGCGGAGCGCAATTGATCGAGCGCCGCGCGGATGGCGGGCCAGAGCGCAGTCGCGTAAGGAGTGGGCTCTACGCCGTAGCCTGAGCGGTTCGCCAGCGGGTCACCCAACGCGTCGCGCAGGCGCTTCAGCGCGTTGCTGGCCGCAGGTTGAGTCATCGAGAGGTTGTCGGCGGCGCGGGTGAGATTGCGCTCAGCCATGAGCTCATCGAAAAGGCGAAGCAGGTTCAGGTCCAGTGTTCTGAAGTTGGCCATTTTAAATATCATTTAATGTGATGATAATCATCATAAACATCAATTGGAAATATGTTTTAAACCACCCCACAATCCGTTTAACGAAAAAAAACCTTCTGCCGCGAATCTAAAAGGAACTTCATCATGGCTGTGCAATATTCCCTGACCCACCCTGGACTTGATCGGCTTGGGCGCTCTTATGATGCTGCCGTTTACATTGCCGCCAGCACGGCTGCCGCCGTTCGCGGCTGGCAGGGCTGGTCGCGCTTCGCGAGAGCGTATGAAGCCTGGGCTCTCGCCCGGGTCGAAGCGATCGCCCTCCAGGATCCCCGCGTACGCGCAGAAATTCAGGCGGCCGCCCAGCGCATGACGTCAGACGACGTTCGCTGAGGCGTCCCGCCCGTACCGCTGTCTCCTCCACCTCCAAAATGGTGGTTCAGCCTGTGGCGAGCAGTCGCCACAGGCTTTTTTTTTGGGATTGGGTTGGAGAGGCAACACCGGGAGGCCAGATCTCGTCGGTGACGGGTCGGCTACCGACGGTAAAGAGCTGGGGGTCGCTTGCGATCGTCAGACCGTCCGGATCGTCGCGCTGGATCCTGGCGCACAGTACTGCGGTTGCCAGTCGCCCGCTAGTTTTTGAACAGGTCATCGCCGACGAGGCAACCTCCAGTTGCTTGAGCAACTCGGGTAGCAGGAAGGGCGCTCTGGTGACAGGGAATCCTGCACCCCACGGACAGGTTTCGGTGGTGCCTTTGATCCGGCTCTTCCGGGCGTGACCGAGCGCTGACCGCGAGAGCTCCTCTCTATGCAAGGCTGCGCAGCTCACGTGACAAAGGGTTCCAGCCTGCCTTTGCGCCGGGGGGTTCAGCCGATCTTCCCCGACCGGCTCGATCCGCACGGCGCAGGCCGAAAAATAACGGCGAACATTGCATTGATTACGCCATGCTATGCGCTCAGCATGAAGGAATATCCTTCCTGGCGAACCTGACCGGACTGCAGCAACTCATCAAGGTGCTGAGCGATGCTGCGTTCCTCGGCCGCATTGATCCAGAGCGCTGAGGCCTCCGGCCGATACACCACACGCGACTGCGCAAGCTGGGCCAGTGTCTGAGGCCCGTTTCCAAGCAGGGACAGCAAGCGCGCCTCGCGGGCGCGCAGCCGGTCGGAAAACGTTTCGAGGAGTTGCAGGAATTCGGCGCGCTCGCGGATCACGCCCTTGTGATGCGAGGTGATCCAGCATGAAGCGGGCAGGTGAGCGATGCGCTCGAGGGTGACTCGAAAGGCTGCGAGGCTCGAGGTGGCGTCGCCGTAGTAGGGACCAAAACTCGAGAGATCGATATCGCCGATGAAGGCGATGCCATGCGGCTCGACCAGGAGCACGCAGTGGCCCGAGGTATGGCCGGGCATGTGGACTGCACGCACCCGTATGCCCCCCAGATCCCAGACTGCCCCGTCGTCATAACCCAGCGCATCCGGCCGCGGTGTGTAGCGGAACTCGCGCACGATCTTGTCATGGAGCGGATCGAGCACGGCGGGCGTGTAGCCATAGTGGGCTGCGAGCCCAGCCCAGCTGCGCGCGGCCTCGAGATCGCCGTGATGAACATGGAGCGGCACCTGCTGCAGCATCCCCAGCCCTGCCATGTGATCCTCATGCACATGCCCCAGGATCACGAGGTCGGCGCTGGCGAAGCCGGACGCCTCAGGAAGTGTGTGGGCGACGAGCGGCGTGTCGAACACCGCGATCGAATCGCTGCCGTGCACAATCACCTGATTACCGTCCGGATACTTGCCGGCCGATTGGCCGGGCCAGACGGTGACCGGGCCGAGTTGAATCGACTGCTGCATCATGGGTCTCTTGTCGGGGTAGGAACTGATTTTGCCTTCGATGATAGCGGCCGTTTGCGCCGGACTGGCATCATGAGTGAGATGAAACCTCATGTGCCGAGCCCCGGGCCCGCTCAACTTCCGTCGGTTCCCCGCCCAACGCTTCAGGCCTTCCTCTGGATGGTGGCGAGCGGCGCCGCGATCTGTGGGCTCAATTCGCTGATGAAGTCGGTGTCGGTCGACCTGGATCCCATGCAGGCGCAATTCCTGCGTTCGATCTTTGGGCTCGCGGCGATGCTGCCGGTCATCGCGCCGGCGGTGGTGGCGGGCGGTCTCGCGGTCTGGCGGCCGCAGTCGCTTGCCGGGCAGGTCTGGCGCGGTATCGCGCACACCGGCGCGCTATCGCTTTTTTTCATTGCCTTGCCGCACCTGCCGCTCTCGGACGCGACGGCGCTGGGTTTCACCACGCCGATCTGGGTGATGCTAGGCGCGGCGCTTCTGCTCCGCGAACGCGTGAGTATCGAACGCTGGGCGGCAGCGCTGGTCGGTTTTGCCGGCATGCTGGTGGTGATCGCACCGCACTGGACGACGGGTTCAGGAAGTCTCTTCTGGTCGCTGGTGATGCTCTGTTCTTCGCCGCTCTTTGCGGCCTCGGCGCTGATCACCAAGTCGCTTACCCGCTTTGAGCGACCAGCCACCATCGTGGTCTGGCAGGGGCTCACGGTGTCGGTGCTGTCGATGCCTTTTGCGCTGGTCGTCTGGCAGGCCCCCACGCTTCGCCACTGGTTGCTGCTTGTCGCCTGCGGCCTGCTGGGCTCGATTGGCCACTACTGCATGACGCGCGCCTTCGTGCTCGCCAATGTGTCGGCGATGCAACCTGTGCGCTTTCTCGATATGGTCTGGGCGGGCGTCTATGGCCTGCTGCTCTTTGGCGAGTGGCCCGGTGTGCACGCGCTCGCGGGCGGCGCCATCATTGTGGGGGCAACGGCCTGGATCGCCCGCCGCGAGGCCCGGTCGACTGCCACCTGATGGGCGGTGTAGCATCCCGGCTCCGCGGTTTCAGGCGATGAGTGTGCGCTTACGGCTGATTGATTCGCTGTTTCGATTGTGTGAAGCCTTCATTGTGGCCTGCCTTGCCGCCATGGTGGTGATGGTGTTCGGCAATGTCGTGCTGCGCTACGCTTTCGACTCGGGAATCGCGCTATCCGAGGAGCTTTCGCGGTTTCTGTTTGTCTGGCTCACCTTCGTGGGGGCTGTGGTGGTGGCCCGCGAAAACGCGCACATGGGGGTGGAGACGCTGGTCGTCCGATTTGGCCCCGCCGGCCGCAGACTTTGCATGATCGTGTCCGATGTGCTGGTGCTGGTGTGTTGCGCGGTGTTTTTCTGGGGCACCTGGCGGCAGGCGCCGCTGAACGCCTCCAACATCGCCCCCATCACCGGCATCTCGATGCTCTGGATTTACGGCATCGGTTTCTTTACCAGCGTTGGTATTGCGCTCCTCACGCTCGCACGGTTGTGGCGTGTGCTCACCGGGCGGCTGGGCGAGCGCGAGCTGGCTGAATTCGCGGGCGAACTCGACTCGGGCGAGGCTGCCTCGCTCAAGAGGCGTCTCGAATGACCGTTGCCGTGTTTCTCGTATCGCTTCTGGGTGCCATGGCGATCGGCATGCCGGTTGCGTTTGCGCTCATCGTCTGTGCGCTTGCCCTCATGCTGCATCTGGATCGATTCGACAGCCAGATCGTGGCGCAAAACCTGATCATCGGCGCTGATAACTTCCAGTTGCTTGCCGTCCCTTTTTTCCTGCTGGCGGGCGAACTAATGAATGCGGGCGGGCTGTCGCGGCGCATCGTTCGGGTGGCGGTCACCATGGTTGGCCATGTGCACGGCGGGCTCGGCTATGTAGCGATTTTTGCTGCGGTGGTCATGGCATCGCTCTCGGGCTCGGCAGCAGCCGATACCGCAGCGCTCGCCTCCATCCTCATCCCCATGATGCGGGAAGCCGGCTATAACCTGCCACGCTCGGCGGGGCTGATCGCAGCCGGGGGGGTGATTGCACCGGTCATTCCGCCCTCCATCGGCTTCATCATTTTTGGTGTCGCGGCCAATGTTTCGATCACGCAGCTCTTCCTGGGCGGGATCTTTCCCGGTCTGTTGATGGGGCTCTCGCTGGTGATCGCCTGGGCCTGGGTCGTGCGGCGCGAACAGCTGGCGGCGTTTCCAAAGGCTTCCTGGGGAGAACGGCTGCGAGCGGCGCTTGATGGCATCTGGGCGCTCGCGATGCCCGTCATCATCCTTGGAGGTATCAAGTTTGGCGTGGTGACACCTACGGAAGCCGCAGTGCTCGCAGCCGTCTACGCGCTCTTTGTGGGGCTCTTCGTCTATCGGGAACTCAAGATTTCCCATCTTTACCGCGTGATGCTGATTGCCGCCAAGACAACGGCGGTGGTGATGTTTCTGGTGGCCTCGGCCCTGGTTTCGGCGTGGCTCATCACGCAAGCCAATATCCCGGCGGAACTGGCCGGGGTGCTCGAGCCGTTTCGCGAGCACCCGAAGCTGCTACTTCTCATCATGATGCTGCTCGTGCTGGTGGTGGGTACCGCCCTCGATTTCGCCCCCACGGTGCTGATTCTGACCCCGGTGCTGATGCCGGTGGTGAAGTCTGCTGGCATTGACCCGGTGTACTTCGGCGTGCTCTTCATCATGAATAACGCCATCGGGCTCCTGACGCCCCCGGTGGGTATCGTGCTCAATGTAGTGGCGGGCGTTGCCAGGATGCCAATGGGCGCTGTGATTCGCGGCGTCGCCCCTTTTCTGATCGCCCAGATTGCGGTATTGCTGTTGCTGGTGGCTTTCCCCGAACTGGTGACCGTCCCGCTGAAATGGCTGCGTGGCCGCTGACGCTTCAACCGGTTAAAGTTCGTTTACCGATTTTTAGTTCACATTAGTCAAAACAGGAGACAGACGATGATTCCCCGTTCCAACCGTTCCCTGCTTCGCCCGACGCTTGCCGCGCTGACCGTGGCACTGGGCGCAGCGTTCGCAGCGCCTGTGCAGGCGCAGTTCGCCGAACGCACCATCCGAGTCTCAAACGGCGTCAACCAGGATCACCCGGTGGGTAATGGGATGGCCAAGATGACCGCCTGCGTGGCGCAGAAATCGGGTGGCAAGATGAAGCTGCAGTCGTTCTGGGGCGGGGCCCTGGGAGGCGACCTGCAGGCGACCCAGGCCTTGCGCTCGGGCACCCAGGAAATGGTGATTACGTCTTCGTCGCCGCTCGTTGGCATTGTGCCCGAGCTGGGCGTCTTCGATCTGCCCTTCCTGTTCCAGAACGAGGCCGAAGCCGATAAGGTGCTCGATGGCGCCTTCGGCAAATTCATCTCCGACAAAATGCCAGCGGCCAATCTGGTGAACCTCGCCTGGTGGGAAAACGGCTTTCGTAACCTCACCAACTCGCGCCGGCCGGTGGGCAAGTGGGAAGACCTGCAGGGCGTGAAGGTTCGCGTCATGCAGAACAACATCTTCCTCGACACCTTCAGAACACTGGGCGCCAATGCCGTGCCCATGGCCTTTGGCGAGGTGTTTACCGCGCTGGAAACCCGCGCGATTGATGGCCAGGAGAACCCGTTCGTCACCATCGACACCTCCAAGTTATATGAGGTGCAGAAGTTCCTGTCGGTCACCCGCCACGCCTACACACCCTTCATGGTGCTCTACTCAAAACCACTCTGGGACAAGCTCTCCAACGATGAGCGCGGCGCGCTCTCGGCCTGCGCGATCGAGGGGCGCGATGAGCAGAGGAAGATCTCGCGTTCGCTCTCCGAGAAGTCGCTTGCGGCGCTTAAATCACGCGGCATGCAGATCAATGAAGTCTCGCAGGCCGAGTACCGGCGCATGTTCGATAAAGTCCAGGCCGTCTACGACAAGCATCAGGGCACCATCGGCCAGGAAACCATCACCCGGCTGAAAGATACGCTCGCGCAGATCCGGAAGTAAGCCGCCATGCCGGGCCCGCGCGAGTGGGCCCGGGGCTGCGAACAGGAGGCGATCCGCGTGAAGATCACCGGTCTTGAAACCATCAGGCTAGGGCAGTTCCCCAACCTGATCTGGGTGCGCCTGCACACTGACGAAGGCCTGGTCGGACTCGGCGAAACCTTCATGGGCGCCGCTGCTGTCGAGGCCTATCTGCATGAAACGGTTGCGCCCAAGCTGGTCGGGCGCAATCCGCTGCACATCGAGGCGATCGGCCGTGATCTGGCCAACTACCTTGGCTGGCGCTCCGCCGGGGTTGAAACCCGGGGTAACTCGGCGGTCGATATCGCGCTCTGGGATCTATTCGGTAAAGCGGTCGGCATGCCGCTCGCCGATGCGCTGGGCGGACGCTCGCGCGAGTCGGTCCGGGTGTACAACACCTGTGCTGGCTACAAATATATCCGTGATGCGCGGGCCCAGGCGGTGGCCAACTGGCATGTGGGTGAAACCGCGGGGCCTTACGAAGACCTGGAGGCTTTTCTGCATCGCGCGGACGAGCTTGCGCTGTCGCTGCTCGAAGACGGCATCACGGGCATGAAGATCTGGCCGTTTGATATTGCCGCCGAACGCACCCGGGGCTGGGATATCTCGCCCCGCGAACTCGACACGGCACTTGAGCCCTTCCGGAAGATCCGCGCAGCGGTGGGCGATCGCATGGACATCATGGTCGAGTTCCATTCGCTCTGGAGCCTGCCCATGGCCTGCCGGCTTGCGCGCGAGCTCGAGCCTTTCAACACCTATTGGCACGAAGACCCGTTTCGGCTCGATAACCTTGCCGACCTGCGCGAATACCGCCGCCACTCGCAGGCCTGGGTCTGCGCCAGCGAAACGCTCTCGTATACGCATGCCTTCAGGGAATACCTTGAAACCGGCGTGGCGGGTGTTGCCATGCTCGATCTCTCCTGGTGTGGGGGCGTAACCGAGGCCCGGAAGATCGCGGCGCTGGCTGAATCGCATCACGTGCCGGTGGCGCCGCACGACTGCACGGGCCCGGTGGTCTGGGCGGCCTCGTGTCATTTCTCGCTCCATGCAAGAAACACGCTCATTCAGGAGTGCGTGCGTGCCTTCTACACCGGTTGGTACACCGAACTGGTCACCGCGCTTCCCACGGTGAGTCGCGGTGAGGTCACGGTTGATTTTTCAAAACCCGGTCACGGGCTTGAGCTGCTTCCGGGGCTCGAGATGCGTGCCGATGCCATTCGCCGGTCAAGCGAAGGAGCGCGCTGATGCTCACCGTTTGGGGACGCACCAATTCCATCAATGTGATGAAAGTGCTCTGGGCCTGTGCCGAGCTCAATCTCGCCTATCAGCGCATTGATGCCGGTATGCATCACGGTGTGGTCGATACCGACGCCTACGGCGAAATGAATCCGAACCGGCGCGTGCCCACCGTGCGTGACGGCGACTTTGTTTTGTGGGAGTCCAACACCATCGTTCGCTATCTGGCCGCGCGTAAACGTCGCCATGACCTGCTGCCGGATGACCCCCGAGGTCGCGCCGACGCCGAGCGCTGGATGGACTGGGCAACCAGCACGCTGGCCGCGCCCATGACCACGATCTTCTGGCAGCTGGTTCGAACGCCTGCCGACCGGCGCGACGCGGTGGCTATTGGACGCTCGCAGGCCGAGACCGCCCGCTACTTCGGGCTGCTCGATCGCGAGTTGTCGCGACGCAGTCATCTGTGTGGCGATGCGCTCACGGTGGCTGATATGGCGGTCGCACCTTTTGTGCATCGGTGGCTTGCGCTTCCGATCGAGCACCCGACGCTACCTGCGCTGGATGCGTACTACCGCCAAATGATGATGCGACCCGCCTTCCGGCAGCATGTCGCGCTGCCGCTCAGCTGAGCGGCATCCGCGCCTGGGCTCAAGCGATTCGGGCTGCGCTCGCCGCAGCGATATGACCGCCTGCGATGGCGCTCAGCAACCCGTTACCTGACAGGTAACCCCACACGGCATTACCTGATACCCCGCGCGCTGCGCCGCCCGCAGCGAGCAGATTGGGAAATGGGCGCCCTCGCGTATCGAGGACCCGGCAGTGCGCGTCCACCGCAAGCCCGCCCTGGGTATGAAACAACGCGCCGGTCACCTTGACCGCATGAAGTGTTCCGGCGAGCGTCCGGCGGAAGGTTCGGCCGGTAACCGGATCGGTGCCTTCGCGCACGGTGCCAAGCGTGCGTGCCAGTGTATCGGGCGCGCAGCCGATCGTGGCAGCGAGTTCGCCGGCATCGGCCGCGTGTCGCACTGCGCCGGCCGCCTGGGCTTCGCAAAAATCGGGGAAATCCTGAGCGAACTGCAGGATTGCATCGTCGAACACATTCCATGCAATACCGTCGGGCTGGGCGAGTACATGCACCGCCGCCTCCGAGTAGCCCTGGGTCTCGTCATGAAACCGTTCGCCCAGCCGATTCACCTGAACGCCGCCTTCCATCATGAGCCCCCAGGAGATGAGCGCGCCCTGCGGGATGGCCCACGAGCCGTGGCCCTGATAAGCACCCAGATCGGCGAGCCCCGCGCTCAGCTGCCGGCCCCAGAGAATGGCTGAGCCGTCGTTGCCGACATGCCCTGCGTAGGTGGCGCTCGCCATCTCGGGCAGCAGTTCCGCGAGGAGCGCTGAATTGCCGCCATAGCCGTTACAGGCGAGAAGCACCGCGCGACAGGCAAGGCGCTCGGTCGTGCCGTCGGGGCGAACATAACCAACTGCCTGCAGGGCGTCTGCGCTATCTGCCCACAGCTCGGTGACCCGGGCTTCGGTGAGTACGATCACCCCTGCCTCCTCTGCAGCCGCTGCAAGCCGGCCCATCAGGGCCGCGCCGGTTCGCTCGGCCACTGCGTGCATGCGATGCACCGAATGGCCAGGGTAGAGAAAGTTGTCGAGCACCTGCCAGGTGATGCCGTGCGCGGTTTCCAGGGCGTTGACGGCCGGGCCAGCTGCTTCGCTGTAGGCGTGAGCGAGTACCGGGTCGGCAGTGCCGTGGGTTTTGCCGGCGAGGTCGCGCGCGAGGAGCGCCGGGGTGTCGTGAATCGACTGACGGGTCTGCGCGAGGGTGCCGGCTGCGGGCACGAATCCCGAGGAAAGGGCAGTCGATCCGGCTGGGACGGCATCGCGCTCGATCACCACGCAGTCAATACCGGCGCGTGAGAGGGCGAGTGCAGCGGTGAGTCCACAGGCGCCCGCCCCCACGATTGCGACGCGGGTGTCTGCATCGGTGGAGGGCAACTGTCCCCGCCGCACGCGCGCCGGGTGAGCTTGTACAGTCATTACGGGAACACCGGAATGAGGTCACGGGCCGGCTCGGGCAGGCTTGAAAAGCGGATCCGCCACGGATGCGTGTAACAGGTGAACCGCTGATTGAGCGCGCGCCCGATGGCGCAAACCCTGTGTTTTTGCGCCACTTCGATCGCCATCTCGGTGGTACCGCTTCGCGATATCACCACCGGCACCTGCATCTGCGCCGACTTGATGATCATTTCGCTGGTGAGGCGTCCGGTCGTGTAGAGCACGGGGCAGCGTTCTACCGGGTCGGACGCGGGCGGCTGCAGGGCGCGCCAGCCCGCGATGCTGTCGAGCGCATTGTGTCGACCGACATCCTCGACCAACAGGCAGAGCCGGTCATTTTCGAAGAGTGCGCAGGCGTGTACCGAGCCCGCCTGTTTATAGATCGTGTCGTGTCGCCGGATGGTGTCGGTGATCGCGAGGAGCGTGTCTTGCGACACACCGGACGGCGTGTCGGGCACGGGGGCGAGGGTATCGATCAGATCGGAGAACAGGCTGCCCTGTCCGCAGCCGGTGGTCACCACGCGGGAAGCATCGCGCGGGGTGCTGGCGCGCGTCATGCGGTGTGTCTTCACCGCCGCTGCACCAGTCTCCCAATCGACTGTGATCGATTCGACCTCGGCGACCGTGTCGACCAACCGCTGGTTGAGGAGGTACCCCAGCACCAGCCATTCGGGATGCGCGCCCAGCGTCATGAGCGTGACGACTTCAGCGCGATCGAGGTAGAGGGTGAGCGCCCGCTCGACGGGCACCTTGACGGCGACCGGTTCGCCCCGTTCATTGGTGGCCATCACGCTGTGGGTAAGGGGCAGTGACGCCTGGGTCAGACGGGGGAGGGCGGAGGCGGGCATTGACGCGGGAGGGTAAACGGATCGGCGGCTTCGGGTTTGAGGAAGCGGCTGCTACAGTCTACGTTGATCGAGCCGGCCCTGTTTGCGTCAGGGAAAGTGGGTTCCAGACCGTGACGGGTCGCGGTCCCGCTGCCGTGAGCTTCGCCCCTTGATCGTTCTCTGCTTGTCCCACGCTTCTTCCTTCGTATCTGTCCGCCATGAAACTCCCCGCCTCGCGGCGCTATCGCGCCGAGCTGTTTCCGCCCCCGGCACCCGTGGCCGCGATGCCTGCCGCGGCTCCCCGCCGCGCGCTTCATACGCGCCGTATCGTCTACGACAGTTTCGCCCGCGACGATGGCCTGTTCGATCTTGAAGGCCGGATCATCGACACCAAGGCGTATCGCTATGAAGAGCCGGTACGAGGCGTACGCGAGCCCGGTGATGTGGTGCATGAAATGTGGGTACGCCTCACCATTGATGGCGAGATGACGGTTCGCGACATCCATGTATCGATTCCCGGCGCGCCCTATCCCACCTGCCCGGAAGCGCAGGCACGGTTTCGGACCCTGCTCGGGCTGGGTCTCGCGCGAGGCTGGCGTCGGGCGGTCGATGAGCGGGTAGGCGGCACGCTCGGTTGCACGCACGTACGTGAAATGCTTTATCAGATGCCGACGGTCGCGTATCAGTCGCTCGGTAACTGGTCGCTGCGCACCGCTGAAGGGTTTGAGACCATTGCAGACCGCATCGCAGTGCAGCCCCGATTCATCGACGGCTGTCATAGCTGGCGAGCCGACGGCCCGATTGTTGCCGTGATGTTTCCCGACGAGGCGGTTCCGAAGCGCGATCTGGGAAATACCTGAGTCCATGAATCAGCCGGGCGAACCCGATCCCCTGCTTCAGGCGGCGCTCAGGCCCTTTCAGGCGCTCGAGGCGCAGGGGCTTGCCGCGCAGTACGAGCGCTCGTTCAAGCTCGAGCCAGGGCGTCTGATCACACAGCGCTACATGCTTGGTGTGCGCACCGACTCGGCCTCCGAAGCGGCGCTCATCGCCGCCGCGCGGGCGGTGGGCATGCCCGAAACCGCGCTTGATGCGTTCGCGCAGTCGCTTGGCACGGCGAGTACGGTGCTGTTCGGATTCGAGGGGATCGAGCTGCCCCGGTCAAGCGCCGAGGCGCCTGTCTTTAAGGTCTATGCAGAGTACCGGGATCGTCTGGCGGACCGTTCGCCCGGCGACGCTCCGATTAAACTCTTCCGTGGTTTCAAGTGGCACCCTGATCAAAAGGATGCCTGGGTCGAAACGCGTTATGGATGCCTTCCCGGGTTATCCGCTGGAGAAATTCGAACGCGGGGGGCTCAACTGCTTGCCACCCCGACGCTTGAACCAGTGAGTGTTGCGGTCAACGCAGTGCTTGAACGCTCGCTTGCGGCCCGTCCCGGCTTTCGGCCGCAGTGGCTCGAATTGGGCGAGGCGGAGCAACCGATTCGCGCCTTCGACCTCAATCTCTACGAGGCGGGTCTTCAAGTCGCCGATATCGCCTGGCCGCTTTCAATGCTTGCCTCCCGATTCAGGATTGCACCCGCCGATCTTGAACGGCTCCTCGCCATTGCAGGGCCGGGGCTCCTGGGCCATGTGTCGGCGGGCGCGTCGCGCAGCCGTACAGGTTTTCTCACCGTGTACTTCGAACCGGCTGAGAGTGCCGGACCCGGTTTGAGATGACCACGCCGTCGCTTCGCACGCTGATCGAAGGCGCCGATCTGGCACCCCTCCTCATGATGTATGTGCAGCTCTCTGGCGACCGGGCTGAGCTTGACCGCTACCGGCCGCACATCCGCGGGCCGTGGAGCTGGATGGAAGATGCGCCGCCTGCGCTCAGGGCGCGCCTGCATGAGCGGTGCGCAGCGCTCCTCGAGGCGATCCAGAGCGGTCGCGAGCAGGCTGCGCCGCCGCCGCTTCCGGATCTGCTTGCCGAGATGGTGAGCACCTGCGTGGGTCAGACGGTGCCCGATGAGTACCTGCCGCTGATTGCCCACGAGATGGGCCTTGCCGGCACGCCGCTTCTCGACGTTGATTGGCGGGCCCGCCCCGCCCCGCAGGCGATCAACGATTTTCATGTGGCGGTGATCGGTGCTGGCGAGTCAGGCCTTGGCATGAGCATCAAGCTCGCTAGGCTTGGCCTTCGCTACACGATTTTCGAGAAGAACCCGACGGTTGGCGGAATCTGGTTCGAGAATCAGTATCCGAGCTGCGGGGTGGATACGCCCAATCATTTTTATCAGTACTCATTCGAACCGAACCACAACTGGAGCCGTTATTTTTCTCCTCGTGACGAGCTCTGGCAGTACCTCGAGCGGGTGGCTGACCGCTACGCGGTGCGGCCGCATATCCGATTCAACACCGAGGTGACTGAGGCCGCGTGGAGCGATGAGCGAGCCTGCTGGGAGATTGTTGTCCGCGAGGCCGACGGCACGCTTCGACACTTCAGCGCCCATGCGCTGGTGTGTGCGGTCGGGCAGCTCAACCGGCCCCGGTTTCCCGACATCGAGGGTCTAGATCGCTTCGCGGGGCCCGCCATGCACACCGCGCAGTGGGATCCCTCGGTTGCACTCGACGGGCGTCGGGTCGCCATGATCGGCACCGGTGCGAGTGGCATGCAGGTGGGTCCTTCGATCGCAGATCGGGTGGCGCAGCTCTCGATCTTTCAGCGTAGCCCGCACTGGGCCGTGCACAACCCGCTCTATCACGCGAGGGTCGAGCCCGGAAAAAAATGGGCGCTCGCCAACCTCCCGCATTACGCCAGCTGGTATCGGTTCCAATTGTTCTGGGCCTCGGCTGATAGCCTGTACCCGTCGCTGCAGGTTGATCCCGGCTGGTCCACCCCGAACCTGTCATTGAACGCTGAAAACCACGCAATGCGCGAGCGGCTGATTGAACACATTCGCGCTGAGGTGGGGGATGATCCGACGCTACTCGCGAAGGCGGTGCCCAACTATCCTCCCTATGGCAAGCGCATGCTTAGAGACAATGGCTGGTTTCGCATGCTTCGGCGAGAGCATGTTCAACTTATTACCGACCCCATCGAAGCAATCGAGCCCGATGGCGTGCGTACGCGCGGGAGCAAGCACACCCCTGCCGACATACTGGTGCTTGCCACCGGATTCCGGGCTGATCGGCTGACCTGGCCCATGAAGATTTCCGGCCGAGGGGGCGTGACGCTGCGCGATCGCTGGGGCGACGATGATCCGCGCGCCTACCTGGGCATCACCGTACCCGGGTTTCCGAATTTCTTCCTCATGTATGGCCCCAACACGAACCTGGCGCACGGTGGAAGCGCGATCTTTCACAGCGAATGCCAGACGCGCTATACGCTGCTTGCGCTGCGCGAGGTCCTCGAGCGGGGGCAACGTGCGCTTGAGGTCCGTGAAGACGTGCATGATGAATTCAACCGCCGCGTCGATGCGCAGCACGCGAAGATGGTGTGGGCGCATCCCGGTGTGGGCAGCTGGTATAAAAACCGCCGCGGCCGCGTGTTTGCCACCTCGCCGTGGCGAATGCTTGATTACTGGAATTTCACTCGCTCGCTCGACCCTTCCGAGTACCGCTTCAGTTAAGCTCGATGTCACTTACCTTTTTGTAACCGGATCACCTCATGACCGCCAACTCGCTGTCCGACAACTATCGCGGCGTCTTCGACACCCGGCTGGGCTTTGGCGCGCGGCCGGCGCTGCTGGTGATTGATTTTGTGATTGCCTACACCACACCCGGTGCGCCGTTCTTCGGTCAGGGCGTGGTCGATGCGGTGGATGCGTCGGTGCCGCTGATTGCAAAGGCCCGTGAGCTCAAGCTGCCCGTGATGTACACCGTGGTCGAATACCATCCCTCGGGTGCTGATGGCGGACTCTTTTTCAGGAAAGTGCCCTCGTTGAAACTCTTCGTGCGCGGCGAGCCGCTCGGTGCGATCGATCCGAAAATCGCCCCCAAGCTCGAGGATCTGGTGATCGCCAAGCAGTATCCCAGCCCCTTCTTCGGAACCTCGCTTGCTTCAACGCTGCACACCATGGGGGTCGATTCCATCGTGCTGCTCGGATGCTCAACCAGCGGCTGCGTGAGGGCGGCGGCGGTGGATGGTATTCAGCACGGATTCCGCGTGATCGTGCCGCGCGAGTGTGTCGGCGATCGGCACGATGCACCGCATCAGGCGGCGCTCTTTGACATCAACGCGAAGTACGGCGACGTGGTGTCGCGCGCCGAAACGCTCGACTGGTTCGGAAAACTGCCTGCGGTCAGTCAGCCCTGATCCCGGCCTGGCGGACGATCTTTCCCCACTTATCGAATTCCACGGCAAAAAATGCCACGAATTGCGCTGGGGTGCCTGATGCGACGACCGCGCCGCCCTGCGCGATGGCATTGCGAATGTCGGTCTGTGCCAGCACCTGATCCAGGGTGTCCGAGAGCCGCGCGATCACGACCGGATCGGTCCCGGCGGGCGCAAGGAGCCCGAACCAGGTGCCGGCGTCAAAGCCCGCAACGCCGGCCTGCTGCATGGTCGGCACCTCGGGCAGCAAGGCCGAGCGCTCGGCCGAGGTGATCGCAAGCGGCCGTAGGCGTCCGCCCCTCGCGTGGGGAAGTGCCGTGACCAGCACGTCGAACATCATGTCGATCTGGCCTGCGATCAGGTCGGTGAGCGCGGGTGCGCTTCCCTTGTAGGGAACATGCACCATCTCGATGCCAGCCAGCGTCTTGAAGTATTCACCAGCCAGATGAGCGGCGCTGCCGTTACCGAATGAGCCGTAGCTGAGTGCGTTGGGTCGAGCCTTTGCTTCGCGAATCACGTCGGTGACGCTTGAGAGGTTCAGCTTCGGATTCACCACCAGAAGCAGCGGCGCGGTGGCAACGAGCTTGACCGGCGCAAAGCCGCGTATCGGCTCGTAGCCCAGCTTGGGATAGGTGTGGGGCGTGACGGCGAGCGGGCCCGCGGCGCTAAAGAGCAGCGTGTAGCCGTCTGGGGCAGCCTTGGCGACCGCTTCATGGCCGATGGTGCCCCCTGCACCCGGGCGGTTCTCGACCACAAATTGTTGACCCAGTCGCGCGGACAGGGCCTGCGCAATGAGCCGGGCGGTGCTGTCGGTGGAACCCGCCGCTGCGTAGGGCACGACCACGCGGACAGCGCGGGCGGGGTAGGTTTGCGCCTCGGCGGACGGAGCGAGCGCGCTCATCAGACCGATGGTCCCCAGGCTCGCTGCGAGGACGCTGCACCACCGGCGGCGGTCCGGGCGATGGGAAGGGTGTGCCAGGGGTTGGGCCGAGGCGGTTGGGGTCAAGGCGTGGGCCGTCATCATGCATCTCCCTGGGTGGGGTCGGGGTGGTCGGCGCCGGTAACCAGACCGGCTCGGTGACCGAAGCGATCGATCATGACCTGATCGAAGGGCACGGTGGGCGCGGCGAACCCGCTTCCGGACCGCAGCCGATAGGCGTGGGCAAGCCGGGGCGCATCAGGTTCACGGCCGGCCTCGTTGAGCGCGCGGGCTTCGCTTAGCAGCAGCCGCCGAAAGCGTGCGATCGCTGCGTCGGTGGGTGACAGGTGGTCGCGGCTGCGGTCTGCGATCCGTCCCTGGCTGTCGTGCACCATCGCGTCCTGTTCAGCCACCCCGCGCACTCCGGTGAAAGTGGATTCGCGCTGTGCGCGGCGATCGATGAGGTACTCATTTTCGCGGCGGCGAAGCGGCACGAACCGCTCATCGACTTCTGCAATCACGCCGTGCCCACGGGCGAATTTCGCGTGCTCCTCGGTCGTGATCGGTCGATCGGGGTTCCAGGCATAGGTGTAGATCCAGCACTGATGATCGTCGATCGGCACCCAGGTGTAGCCGAAGGCGGTTTCGCCGGGCAGCGTTGATGGCGTGGTGCTGTGCGCGGGCAGGGCGAACTGGGCGATCCGCCAATAGCGCTCACCCTGATCGGCCTGTCGCGAGCCGCCCACGACGAATCCCACCGGATGATCGACGAACGAGAAATGGGGCAGCGGATCCTCACGAATCCAGCGCAGACGCTTTTCATCGGCGGGCGCGTCGTCGTTGCGATTGGATGGAACGCCTGGCGCTGGCATGTGAAGGAAAGAGAAGTGTGAGGTGTCGATTGCACCCTCGACCGACTGAGCCCAGTTGCATTGCTGGAGCTTCTTGGTGACGAAGCGGTGCTCGGGCGGCAGGCAGATGAAATCGAGCTGCGGCAGCTGCGGAGGTTCATGTTCGGGCGGCCCGAGATACGCCCAGACGATGTCGCCGGCTTCCCTGACCGGCCAGGCTGCGATGCGAATCGTCTGGTGGTAGTGAGACTCCGGCGGAACATTCGGGAGTTCGAGCGCGCGGCCCAGGCGGTCAAAGCGCCAGCCGTGATACACGCAGCGGATCGAGGCGTTTTCGTTTCGGCCGTAGTAGAGATCGGCGCCGCGGTGTGGGCAGCGCGGGTCGATGAGCCCCACGGCGCCTGTGCTGTCACGAAAAGCGAGCAGCGGCTCGCCCATCACCACTACGCGAAGCGGCGCGCAGTCAGGCTCCGGTAGTTCGCGTGAGAGCGCCACCGGTTGCCAGTAGCGCCGGAAGTAGCGACCCATCGGGGTATCGGGACTGGTTCGTGTGAGCAGTTCGTTATCGGCGCAAGACAGCATCGTGGTCCGTGTAGGCGGCGGGGGAAAATCCGGATATCCGGTCAGTGTCAGGAAGTTCACCCATCAGGACATCCGTCTGTGCATACCCCACAGCCTGTCGGAACTATCCGGTTGCAGCAAGACACCCCCTCGGCAAAGTCCGAAAATAATGAAACCGGACAGGCAGTTGTCAGCGTTTCGCAGGTGGCCAGCGAAATTGCGCCCGTAAGTTTTACAGTTCGTTTCGGGCGGGCGCTACGCGCCGCCGCAAAGCCACGCACCAACTGGTGCTCGGGCCGCTGAAGGCCAGCGGGTGCGCATCGGCGATCGGACGGGTGCGGGTGGGTGATCAAGCGAGGTTCGTCATTGATGGCGCCACCGGCCCGGTCGTTGGGCTGCGGGTTCGATCGATCGTGATGCGTCGCAGGCCCTTCCGCGTGCGGAGCTGTCAGTTCCCGCCGGCGGTCATGTGCTGGTTCGAGAAAAAGCGGGGCAGCTGGTGCGAGAGCAAGCGGTGTACCGCGTGAGCCTGTCAGTGGAAGAACCCGAGGCGCTTGCCCGCCTCTTGCCTTACAGTTGCCGAGGCCAGCTGAGGATTCACGCGAAAGCAGACGCCCCCGCGTGGCGCTACTTGAAGCAAGCCACTCCCGTGTTGGTCAGGGAGTTTGACTTCTGACGCGGCGGGGTATTAGCGGTTGGTGGTGTTCACGTAGCCCGCGTTGAGCGTGGGCCGGCCAAGGAGCAGGTCGTAGCCCACCATGGCGCCAAACCGTGAGCCCTGATAGCCCGCGCCCACGTCGATGCCGACGCGAGTTGGACCTGACCCAAAGGGGTAGACGTTGATGCCGCCGCCGAGCACGGCGCGGTCTTCGCGGTTACTGGAAACCACCTTGGCCGTGACACCGATGTCACGGGCGCTGATGTTGCCGCCGAGTTGCATGGAGAGGCCGAGAAAAACGCCGCTTTCAGCGTGGGCCAGGGAGCCGAGCGATACGAGACTCATTACGACCAGCCACTTTTTCATCGGAATAGCCCCCAGGTTGTACGGTTCGCGGCAACCAGCGCTCATATTTTCTCTCAGGTCAGCCCTCGCCAACAAGTCTTTCTCGCATCAATTGTTGAGATTCACGACATATTTCGGACAAACTGCTCAGTCAATCTGGATCTTCAGCGCTAGAAGCGCGCGGCGCCAGCTGTCGGCCTCCCGGGCCACCTGGGCGCGCATCTGTGCGGGTGCGTTGCAGACCGGCATCACCCCTAGCTGGACGAGGGCCTGCTCATTGCCAGGCTCGGCGAGCACCTTGCAAAACACGCGCTGAAGCCGGTCGATCAGCGCTGCCGGCGTGCCTGACGGCGCAGCAAGCCCCCACCAGTTGCTCGCGTCGATGCCCGTGATTCCCGCCTTCTCGAAGCTGGGGGTGTCGGGTAGAACCGACAGAGGTACGCGCGAGGCGACTGCCAGTGCGCGGAGCTTCCCGCTTCGGACATGCGGTAGCCCCACGCCTGCGCCGACCAGGTAGAACTGCACCTCACCCGCCATCAGTGCGGTCACCGCCTGCGAGGCACCCTTGTAGGGTACATGCGTCATGCCAAGCGAAAACGCCTGGTTGATCGCCTCCGCCGACAGGTGGGGAGTGGTGCCGCTACCGGGCGAGCCGTAATTCACCTTACCGGGGTTCGCACGTGCCCAGGCTACGAAATCGGTAAACGCATTGACCGGTAGCCCCGTCGGAACAAAGATCACTGAGGGCACATCCACCAGTACGGTGACCGGCTCCAGGCGCTGCAACGGATCAAACCCCAGGTCCTTGTACAGGAACTGGTTGATGGTGAAGTTATTGGTGGCTGCAACCAGCAGGGTGTAGCCATCGGGGCTGGCCTGCTCGACCGCCCGCGTACCGATGTTGCCGGCCGCGCCTGGACGGTTTTCCACCAGCACCGGCTGCCCGAGTTCCTGTCTCAGACCTTCGGTGAGCCGACGGGCGATCATGTCGCCCATTGCGCCCGCCACATAGGGCACCACGATTCGTACCGGGCGGATGGGCCAGGGATCGGTCGCTTGCGCGAGTGCAGCGAAAGAGGTGGCCGCTGTGGCGACAGCGAGCAGAGCGCCCGTCAGCCGCGACACGATTTCGTGGCGACTTGACCGTTGGGGGGGTGTCGATGACATGTTGATCTCTCCTCGGGGCGTTCGGTGCGCGGCGCCGCAGCGGGTGGGGCGGGGGCCTCAGACGTCGATTCGTAGCAGGTCAGAAGCGATCTGCATCGGTCCCTGATAGTGGCGACGGATGTCGCGCACCACCTCGTCCATGAGGTGCGGCCCCATCTGCTCCACTGGGAAATGATGCGTGGCGACCTTGCGGATCAAGGCATGGGTGGACTCGAAGTGGCCGAAATGGGTGGGCACCAGGCGTTTCACGCCCGCCCGGGCGGCAATTTGCCCGAGTTCGGTCGGGCTGGTGTGCGCGAACGTGCCCACGCCGGTTTTCCGGCGATGCTCGATGAACGATTCCGGAAAGGTACATTCGTGAATGAGCAGGTCTGCGTCTTTGGCGAGTTTTACCATGGAGTCACAGGCGGCCGTATCGCCCGAGAAGGCTACGGCCTTGCCCTCTGCTTCCAGTCGCACGCCGAAGCACTCGCTGATATCGCGCGGAATGTGCTCCACCCAGTCGCAGACGATGCGCACATGCTCGTCTTCGTAGGCCACGCCCGGGCTGGCTTCAATGACCTTGGGCCTCACGGCCTGCAGATTTTTCTGCCGCCGGGGATAACTGCTGCGCGCTTCAAAATCGGACTTGAAGGCGCCGCCCTCAAACAGATGACTCACGAAGTGCTGGGTGCCGCGCGGACCGATCACCACGGGTGCGTCGGGCCGGTCCCACATCCAGCCGGTAATCACGAACAGCGGGAAATCGCAGATGTGATCGTGATGCATGTGAGTGAGGAATACTGCGGTGACATCGGCCGGGCTCACGTTGGCCCGCACCATGTTGCGGGTGATGCCCGCCCCGCAGTCGAACAGGTAGTGCCGGCCGTTATCGAGTGTGACGAGGATGCCGGATTGAGCGCGATCCGGGTCAACGAATGCTGCGCCGGTGCCAAGCATGGTGATTCTCAAGACGGGGCCTCCCTCGTAAAGGTTCGATGATAAGCGGGAGCGCTGGGGGCAGCCCCCGCGCGCTATCGTGATTCCGGGCTGCCGTCTTCATAACGCCGATTCAGCCCTGGTGTTGGTGTGCGCATCGACTTGCGCGTTCTGTGTGGGCGGCTACGCTTGCCGCCTTAACGGTGAGTTCGCGCCGCCGATATTTCCACGGAGTACAACGCCCATGTCGCCAGATGGATTTTTTGAGCAACTGTTCGCACCCATACTTGATCTCATTCGCGCGCATCGCGATTGGGCTGCGCCGCTCGTGTTCGGGTTGTGCCTGATTGAGTCGCTCGCGCTCATCAGTGCCCTGGTACCTGCCACGCTGCTGCTGCTCGCGATCGGCTCGCTGGCCGCTGCCGGGCTGATCAGCCTCGTTGAGTTGTCGCTATGGGGCATGGCGGGCGCCGGGCTGGGCTACTGGGTGAGTTTCGAAGTCGGCCGGCGCTACGGCAGGCGGATCGAATCGCTGGGGTTTTTCGCGCGCCGCCCAGACTGGATCGCGCGCGGCCACCGATTTTTCGAGCGCTGGGGTTCCATTGCCGTGATCGTGAGCCGGTTCATTCCGCTCGGACGGGCGATCATTCCGCTGATGGCGGGCGCGATGGGCGGGCGACGCGTGTCGTTTCAGATCGCCAACTGGTTATCGGCGGTGTTGTGGGTGCCGGCGATGCTGGCGCCGGCCTCAATCGGCGTGGCGCTCGCGGATCAGCTTCAGGGCGCATCCCCGCAGATGCGTGCGATCGTGATGATCGCGGTGGTGGTGGCGGTAGTGCTAGCGGTGCGGACGTTGCGCCGCTGACAGTTCGTTTACACACAGGGAATCGTTTCCATGAATCGCTCGCTTAAGGTCATTGACTGTGTGGTCAACCCGATCACGCCCGAAGTCATGAGGCTGCGCCCGGCGTGGTCCAAGACATTCTGGACGGGCAAGATCGGCAGGGAGTCCTCGGTGGCTGAAGGGGTCACCCACGAACAGATGCTTGAACTCATGGACCGCAACGGCATCGAGCGATCACTGCTGATTGCCACCAAGACCGGGCAGATGGGCATTCCCGGTAGCTGGCATCTGCCCTACGAAATGGTGGCCGATGCGGTTCAGCGATGGCCCGACCGCTTCAGTGGTCTGGCGGGGCTTGATCCAACCGAGGGCATGGCCGGCGTTCGTGCTTTCGAGCACTCGGTACGGGAATACGGATTCGTGGGCGGGCATTTTTATCCGCACTGGTTTGAGCTCGCGCCCGACCACGCGCGGTGGTATCCGTTTTATGCCAAATGTGTGGAGCTGGATGTCCCGGTTCAGCTTCAGGTGGGACAGTCGCTGGTGTATGACCCTGCGCGGCCGCTGAAGAGTGTGGGGCGGCCGATCACCCTTGATGCGGTGGCCTGTGATTTTCCAGAGCTGAAGTTGGTGGGCATTCATGTGGGCATCCCCTGGACCGAGGAGATGATCGCGATGGCCTGGAAACACCCCAATATCTACATCGGCTGCGATGCCCACAGCCCCCGCTACTGGCCGCAGTCATTCGTGCACTTCATCAACACCTTCGGGCAGGACAAGGTGATTTTTGGCACCGACTACCCGGTGCTTGATTTCGAGCGCACGCTGCGCGAGATCGATGCGCTGAATCTTCGGCCTGTGGCACTTGAGAAGCTACTACGCGGTAACGCTGAGCGGTTGTATCGCCTTGGTCAAAGCTGATCGGGTACGCCGTTCGCAGGCTGTGATTGGGCTCTCAACCAATCGCCCACTTTCAGCGCAGTCTCGATCTGCAATGGGTCCGAACGAGGGTTGATGGCCAGGGTCAGCACCTCCCGCATCGGCCCAGCCATTTCCGGATAGTGGCGGGCGAAGCCAGTCCAGCAAGGGTAGAGGTCGCGCGTGTAAGCCCGCTCTCGCTCGGCGACCAGCTCAAAACCTGCGCGGACAATTTTCTTGGTGATCTATCGGCAGAGTCGCTGGCGTTCGTCTGCCCCCAGGCCAGGCTCACTCGCGAGCGATACACGCGTGCCGGCGAGCGAGGTCGTAAGCCCCTGAAGGGTGAACTGGGCTTGCCGGAGCGTAAATCATGTCCAGTTTGCAGTGATATCTTCGCCTGCAATGCAGAGACTTTGTGTCTTCATAAAAAACTGAAGCGCGGCTGATCGATTCGGATTGAGCAGTTTGTCGTGGGGGACGATCCGCAGATCCAAGCCCGTACAAAACGGATGTGCCTGTAGCACGCGCGCTTGAACGGCCGCCTGGAATGAAGGCGGCAGGATTGGTGGTGGGGATCGGGTTACACACACCGCGTCGAGATCGGACCGGTATTCGACCGCGGTTCCGCGCGGGACCGAGCCTCGCAGATAGAGGCTGTGGAGCGAGGCTCCCAGCGAGGTCTGGCACAACGCGCTCAGCAGATTGCCGGCCTGCCGCCAGGGCGACACCACCCGCTCAGTATGGCAGGGGTTAACGATATAGCCGAGTTCGCATAACGGCACCGCCTGTCCGATCGGCAGGACCGGGACATCACTCATCGCTGTGATCCATCAATCCGGCTCTGCGTCGGACTGCCGGTGCGCGGGACCGAGCGCGTAGCGGCCCCGCGGCTGGCGATGGACTTCGATCTCGGACAACAGCGACGCCAGTTCAGCTGGGCTGCCAGCGACTTTCGAGAAGCGCTCGGCCAGCCGCGCAACATGGCGCGCCAGCGCGTCGGTGCCCTCGTGCAAGTCGTAGCTTGGGCGGCTGAGGTCGTCGCGGGCGGCAAGCCGCTTCATGATCAGACTCGCCAGATCGATCGGCGTGACCTGCTTCATCGCGAATGTGAGATGCATGGAGTGCTCGGTCTCGGCAAATGCCTCGTGGATAACCCCGGCAGGCAGATAGAGAGAATCGCCTGGCCCGAGCGTGATCTGCTGCGCGAGCTGACCGGCCAACGTTCGCAATTCACGCTCAGGGGCGGGCTTGACGGCCGGATGCGCCCGGTTCGCATACAGTCGCCACTGCTTACGCCCCAAAACCTGTAGCGCAAGGACATCATGAATGTCGTAGTGAAGCGGAAGACCCCGATGGCCTCGTTGCGAAAGATATAGATTGCCCTGAATTCGAACCGCGAGTTGCGCCTCCAGTGCTTGCGCCACTTCACTGATGGCGGGTACCAGCCCGTCAACGGCGTTCAGCACGAGCGCGGCGCCATGACGAATGGCATGCATGACACGCTCGGGCTGCGGGCGCCAGGTTCGCGGCTCGCTATCGGCGCCTGAGCGCGGGACGCAGTACTGCTCGGGTGGGAGCCTCCTTCCGTCGACCATCAGACGCAATCGCGAATCGTCCCAGTAACCCGTCATGTTGAGCACGCGTTCGAGTTCGCCCCAAGTCATGAGCGAATCGAAGCGATGAGGGTCTAAAGCTGGGATATGGAGAGGGTTCTGGCCGTAGACCTCGCGGAGGAAGCGGCCGGTGTCGACGTTACCCAGCAGGCTCGCAAGGGAAGGATGCTGGGGGCGCGGTGTCACGTCGATGCACGCCAGCCAGGAACCAGGCGATTCATCCAGCCGCTTGCATCCAGCCGTTCGTTGAACCGTGCTTTCTCGGCGCTGGTTAGATTCGTCATCGGAGGACGGACTGGACCTGCCCGCATTCCCATCTGGTCCATCCAGTGTTTGATGAATGGCAGCGGATGGAGCGCACCGTCCTTGTTCCACAGAACCTGATAGATCTCGGTCCAGATGGCGCGAAGCGGTTGAAATTCATAGAAGAGCCGAGCGGCCTCCGCCCCTCTGCCTGCGCGAGCAAGTTCCCAGTATTGCTGGATGGGCTGATGGTGAGGGCTCTGCATGAGAAACACAGGGGTCGTACCCAGTTCGTCGGTTAGGAGTAAGCAATCCGGCGGGAAAGTTACTACAGCCTCATCTCGGGCACAAGGACTACCCGTGGCCTCTGCGCGGCCTGGAGATCAATCGCCCCAACCAGCCGCATGCTCTCGACATCATCGATTACTGAGGAGCCGGCATTTTCTGTTGCGGGTTGCTGTAACGGACCGGACCAACCGAAAAATCTGCATGGTGCAGACACAACAAGGAACAAACGTTTGTCACGCTTGCACGCTGTAACTTAGTGTTTGGACGAAGCCCGCTACTGTTGCGAAAACAGCTGCGTAGGAGAAAGTTGGTAGGTCGTGCCAGATTCGAACTGGCGACCAACGGATTAAAAGTCCGCTGCTCTACCGGCTGAGCTAACGACCCGTGGGAAGCCAAAGATGATAGCGTTACTCACGCAGCCAGGTCAAACCCACGGGTAAGTGGCGCAGGCCTAACGACTAGGCTGGTTCACCGAGCGGGAGCGGGCGCTGCTAGAAGGGTTTGCATCCGCTCGCGCGCCGTGGCGGCCACCCGCGCCTCAGGATACTTTTCGATGAGCGTCTCGAGCGTACGGCGCGCGGCGCGTCTGTCATTGAGTTCGATCTGCGTGTAGGCGAGATTCAACATGGCCTCGGGCGCGCGTGGGCTGTCGGCGTGACGCTGCGCCACCGTGTTCAGTGTGTCAGCTGCGCCTTTATAGTCTTTCATCGCGAACTGGCTGCTGCCCAGCCAGTAGAGCGCCGACGGCACATAAGGGCTGGTGGGGTGGTTGAGCAGAAACACCTGAAAGGCGGTTTGCGCAGCCCGAAAATCTTTGGCACCAAAGGCGGCAAGGGCTGCTTCGAAACTGCGACGCTCTGCCGGATCGACCCGCTGGCTGCGGCCGTCGATCTCGACCGCCACGGGCTCGAAGCGCCGCATGCGTGTTTCGAACTCATCGCTCTTGTCGCGCAGCGCACGCTGCGTGTTGGAGAGCTCATTGGTCTGCTCTTCCAACACGCCACGCAGCTTGGCGATTTCCTGCTGCAGGGTCTGGATCTGGGTTTGCAGGGCAAGTTGGCCGCGGGCGGTGGCCTCGAGTCGCTCGAGGCGGGTGGTGAGGTCACTCAGCCGGGCGCCGAAATCAGCGGTGAGTTTGTCGATCCGGGCGCGCTCGGCGAGGATCGCTTTCCTCGCCTGATCATCTTCGAAAATTGCCTGGCTGGTGCCTGGCATAACGAGAGCAGCCGCGCACACGACCGCGGCGATCAGACTGGCTGGCTTCATGAAGACCTCCGCGGTGGGTGGAAATGGGGCTGGCGAGCGTTCACCCGCCAGCTGATCAAACCCGATCCATTATTAATAGGCGAGATCGACGCGACGATTTTCGGCCAAGGCCGATTCGTCAGCGCCACTATTGCGCGGACGCTCTTCACCGAAGCTCACCGCTTCCATCTGGTTCTCGGCCACGCCAAGGGCAACCATGGCCCGGCGAACCGCAACGGCCCGCTTTTGACCGAGCGCGAGGTTGTACTCGCGGCTGCCGCGGTCGTCGGTGTTGCCTTGCAGCACGACCTTGCGCGTGGGATTGGCGACCAGGAAGCGTGCGTGCGCCTCGAGGACCGGACGAAAATCATCTTTGACGACGAAGCTGTCGAAGTCAAAGAAGATGCTGCGACGGGAGAGCGGGTTGTTCGGATCGTTAAACGGATCTTTGCTGGGGTCGTTGGCGACGTCGAGTTGCCGGACCGATCGGTCACCGATCCCGGCCGATGCCGCGCCAGAGCCTGCACCTGCCGAGTCTCCGCGCGACTCGATCGGCGCGCCCTTGTCCTCGAGCGGCGTCGGTGTGCTGCAGGCAGCCAGCAGGGCAGCAAGCGACAGGGCAACTGCTGCGGTCAGGGATCGTTTCATCATGCCTCCGGAGATAAGGGAACGGTGGTGAGCGGTGGATAGGGGATACCTAGCGGCTGAACGGACCCCAGGTGGGTTCGCGGATATCGGCTGCGTCGGAGCTCAGCCGCTGCTTGGTGCGGCCGTCAATGGAAACTGCCATGAGCGAGTCACGTCCGGCAGAGCGCGTGGCGTACATGATCCAGCGGCTGTTGGGCGCAAAGCTGGGCGACTCTTCCCGCCCGCCGTCAGAGAGCACCCGCTCGGCGCTGCTGGCCAAGTCACGAACGACCAGCACGAGTCCGATATCACGCCGCGAAATGAAAGCAAGCGTGCGGCCGTCAGGGCTCACGCGCGGGCTGACGTTGTAGGGGGAACCGAAGGTGATGCGCGAGACGTCGCCCCCTGCGGCGGGCATTCGATAAATCTGGGGCGCGCCGCCACGGTCGGAGGTGAAATAGATGAAGCGGCCGTCGGGCGTGAACACCGGCTCGGTATCGATGCCCGGCGAGGTGGTGAGGCGCACGGGCGCGCCCTCGCCGGTGGAAGAGATCAGATAGATCTGCGACAAACCATCGCGAGTGAGGGCCACAGCAAGCGAGCGGCCATCAGGCGACCAGGCCGGCGCGCTGTTGCTGCCCCGGAAATTGGCGACCGCGATGCGTTGGGCATCGGAGAGCGAGTGCACGTAGACCACCGGCTTCTGGCTCTCGAACGAGACATAGGCAAGGCGCCTGCCATCGGGCGACCATGACGGCGAGATGATGGGCTCGGACGAGCGCAGGGCGACTGAGGGGTTTTCGCCGTCCCAGTCGGCGATCGTCAGTCGAAAAACATTGTTCTGTTTGGTGATGAAGGCGATTCGGGTCGCGAAAATACCCTTCTGACCGGTAATTTTTTCGTAGATGTAGTCGGCGATCTGATGACCAGCCAGGCGCAGATCGCCTTCAGATACCACCAGCGTGCTACGGCCCATGGCGGACTCACGAATCGGATCGCTCAGCTGAAACCGGATGTCGAGACGCCCATCAGCCAACCTTGATACCGAACCACCCACCACGGCGTCGGCGCCGCGCGAACGAAGCGCCGGGAAATCAATATTGGCCGACTCGGAAAGCGTTCCGGTTTGTTCGACCAGACGGAAAGCGCCGCTTTGCACCAGATCGTTGCGGATCACGTCGGCGATTTGCCGGGGGACCCTGCCGTCGGTGACGAAATTGGCGACCGCAATGGGGAAACGGGTTGCGCCGACGCCAGAGACGTCGATTCGCATCTGCGCGGACACGCCAACTGGCAGGGCCAACAACGCCGCGCAAAACGCAACAAGCAGCGGGCGAAACAGTTCTCGCATGGGGGCCTCGTTCGGAGGAATCCGAATGACGACAAGCCCCGAATTATAGGCGATTGAACGCCTCGGAAGGGTTCAATCCTGAATCCTCGAGGGAATCAGTCGCGCAGCCGGTGGGTGATCTCGATCGACTCACCCGGACAGCTGCCGTTGGGCATCCTTGGCCAGGGTGAGGATTTGCGGATCGCCTGCTCGGCTGCCCGATCCCAGGCCTGCTCGCCGCTCGTGCGAACCAGTTGCACCTCAATCACGCGGCAGTCGCGGGTGTCGGTCGGCGCTGTCCCTGGAGGACCGCTCAGACGGATGCGGAACCGGGCCTCTGGGTTGGCGTTGCTGGCGGTGGAGTAGGTGGTGGCATCGCTGATCCGCCCCTTCACCTGTCCGACCCAGGTCGCCATGCCGGCCCCGCCGCCCGCTGCAGCACTGCCGCTCGATCCCGCACCGGCTCCCTGCGACAGGAGCTGCGTGGCGCGCGCTCTGTCGGCCTCGACCAGCTGCTGTCGGCGCTTTTCGTCTTCGGCTCGCTGGCGCGCTTCGGCTGCCTTTTTCTCATCCGCCGCCTTTTTTTCGTCAGCCAATTTCTTCGCCTCGGCTTCCTTGCGCGCTTTTTCTTTTTCCTCGGCGAGCTTCTTCTCTTCAGCCTCCTTACGGGACTTCTCCTCTGCCGCCTTCTTGGCGTCGGCCTCTCGGCGCGCTTTTTCCTCGGCGAGTTTCTTCTGCTCGGCTTCCTTGCGGGCTTTTTCTTCCTGTGCCTTGCGCTCGCGCTCGCGCTTTTCGTCTTCCTGGCGTTTGCGTTCCTGTTCGAGCGCAATGTCGGGTTTGGGCGCCTCGTCCTTGGGTGGGGGCGGCGGTGGTTCAGGCTTCGGCTTCGGGGGCTCGGGGCGAGGCGGCTCGACCTGTGGGGTGGGGGGCGGCGTCCAGAGCTCGGCGCTCACGCTCTGTGGCTCCTGAGACTTCCAGCGAATACCGACGAAAAGCAGCGCAACCAGCAGGCCGTGCATCAGCACTGCCAGGACAAACGCCTTGGTCCGCCCCTTCGGCGCGGGCGGCTGCCTGGGCGGGCGGACCGGACCCGCCTCGTCGGACCCCGGGCTCTGCGCGTTCATCGGCTACTGCCCGGCGGACGCACCATCAGCGCGATCCGGTTGATGTTCATCTTCTGGAGTTCACCCATCACTTCAACGATCACTTCGTAACGCACCTGGCGGTCGCCGCTGATGACCACAGGCAGGTCACCGCCCCCGACGGCCCGGATGGCGTCTGCAAGCTCGCGGCGCCCTACCGTGGATTCGGGTGAGTCGCCGCGGTTGCGCGCCCTGACTTTCATTTCTCCCGAAGCGGTGACCGTCACCTCAACATAGGTATCGGGCTGC